>QMCE01002118.1_pt1 | contig 11145 bp, 12 predicted proteins | sample 1821851 | NCBI WGS metagenome assembly QMCE01 (sample SAMN09453174, study PRJNA476694) | Termite gut metagenome, whole genome shotgun sequencing project. | isolation source: worker | host: Odontotermes sp. | place: South Africa:Pretoria | collected 2016-01-28
GTCAACCGATATTCCATTTTGGGATTTGTGGCGGGAGGAATGGAAAGCATTGGATGTCTCTGAGCTTAAAGACGAATGGCGCGAATAATGTACTTTTTTGCGGATACTACCTTTGGCATCGTCAATTTACCTGATTGTTATGCGGTTTCCGTGAATCCCATAAGAACACTCGTACCACTACATTACGATACCTGTTTTAACGTAAGCGGGTATCGTTTTGTTTTACGCGCTAAACCTTGTGTTTATCGGTTTTTCTGGCGGGTTTTCCGGCAGCCGTCCGCGTCAAACTGCTCCGACACCTCAATGCAGTTGATGAGCGTTACTGCCGTCGCCCTGTCCAGTTCGTCAAGCTGGATAAAGCCCCTTATCAGATTTATCCATTTGCTTGTGACTGATTCATCCATTGCGGCGGTATCAAGTTTAATCTCCGATGAGGCGATTTCAGCCGATAGATTGCTCTGCTCCGCTTCGTAGTCGCCCATCAACCGCTTAAAAATGCTTTCGGGGACATTTCCCGCGAGCTTTTCTTCAAAAAGCTGCTTTATAGCGCGGTCAACTGTGGCTGCGCGTTTTTTTAAGTCGCGGATTTTTGCTTTGCAGCCGTCGTGCTCACGATTGCGGTCTTTAGCGGATGACGCCATCAGACGCCCGATAAGGGTTTCCTCGTCTTTCTCGGCAAGAATCGCATATCGCCTGATGTCGGCCAAGACGACCTCTTTTAACGTGTCAAGCGGAATGGAGTGCGTGGAGCATTGCCCTTTTCCGTAATTCACATAGCGCCCGCAACGGTAGGTTTCTCTTGTTTTGCCGTTATGCCCCCGCTGTGTGTAGTGCATGAGCGAACCGCAATCGGCGCAGCGTATAAGGCCGGAGAATAAGCTGACCTCGTCTCTGTTATTGTTGCGGACAGAGTTATGGGATTTTGACGTTTTCGCGCTTTCAAGGCGTTGCTGCACTCGTTCCCATGTTTCGCGGTCAACAATCGGCTCATGGGTGTTCTTCACAATAATCCATTCGTCGCTCGGTATTACTTGGCGGCGTTTGGTTTTGAAGGACACGACCTCGCGTTTACCCTGTGCCATGTGACCGATGTACACCTGATTCTTGAGAAGCTGTAATACGGTGCCGCTCCCCCATGCCTGACTTTCCTCCGGGCGGGGATTTGGCTTTCCAATTTGGCGGTAGTAGTATGTCCGGGGGCTTTCGACACCCTCCGCGTTCAGCTTGGAAGCAATATTGCGTCCCGTGTCCCCAACGCTAAAGCCCAGAAACAGCCGTTTGATGATGGCCGCCGCCTCCGGGTCGATAACAAGCTGGTGCTTGTTATCCGGCGATTTTATATAGCCGTATGGAGCCTTGCTGCCCATGAATTTGCCTTGCGCCGCACTTGCCTTTTTCACCTGACGCACCTTCTTTGACACCTCTTTGGGATACCACTCGTTGATTATGTTGCGGAACGGGGCAATATCATTTTCGCCGTGCAAGCTGTCGTAGTCGTCGTAGACGGCAATGTACCTGATACCGTATTGAGGAAAGACAAAATCCGTATACTGACCCACTTGGATGTAGTTGCGCCCTAAACGCGAGAGGTCCCCGTATGGTATAATAGGAATAAATCCAGAAACCGCATAAAATCAAGGGTTTGCGGGTATGGAGCTATCTTTTCCGCTAAAAATACGGGGGCGAAAATTCCACTTAAAAAAGCCGACGTTATATTAGGAATAAAAATTTGCCCCACGAAACAGGAGGTATTCGATGGGCAAAATCATAGCGGTATCCAATTTGAAAGGGGGTTGCGGCAAGAGCTTCACCGCCTCCAGTCTCGGCGTGGGGCTCGCTAGGCAGGGCAAGCGCGTCCTGTTACTGGACGATGACGCACAACACTCCTTGACCGTCAGTTTTGGTGTGACAGAGCCGGACAAGCAGCCTGTAACCCTCACCACAATGATGCAGGCCATCATCAACGAAGCGGACATAGACCCTAGGTTGGGTATCATCCACCACGCGGACGGCGTTGACCTGCTCCCCTCCAACAGCAGCTTGTCGGGCATGGAGATTGCCCTCGCGGGACTGATCGGACGGGAAACGGTACTGAGGCAGTACATCGACATTGTGAAGCCGCTCTATGACTACGTTGTAGTGGATTGCGCGCCGTCCCTCGACTTGCTCACCGTCAACGCGCTCGCCGCCGCTGACAGCGTTATCATCCCTCTGGTTCCGAAGTACCTTGACGCGAAAGGTCTGGAGCTTCTGCTCAAATCCGTGGCGCGGATTCGACGGCAAATCAATCCCACACTCACCATCAGCGGAATTTTACTGACGATGGTGGACAAACGGGCGAATTTCACGCGGGAGATCATTTCCCTTGTCGAGAACGCCTACGGTGGCAAAATCCGCATATTCGGCGAACACATCCCGCACTCTGTCCGCGCCGCTGAATCAACGGCAAATGGCGTTAGCATTTTCACCCATGACCCGAACGGGAAAGTCGCGGCGGCATATGCCGCCCTCACGCGGGAGGTGCTTTCAGATGCCGCGTGACAAGATTGTGGGCAACCTCGCCCTCGCAAGCTACGACGACATCTTTGACGCCGGAACGCAAAATGCTGACGGCGAACGCATTGCCCAAATCCCGCTCGCCGAACTGTTTCCTCCTGAGTTTCATCCTTTCCAGGTGGTTGACGACGCTGCCATGTATCGTCTGGCCGTGAGCGTCAAGAACGATGGCGTCAGAGAGCCGGGTATCGCCCGGACCCGCGCCGGGGGCGGCTATGAACTCCTAAGCGGCAACCGCCGCAAGAGGGCCTGTGAGATTTCCGGGCTTTCCTCCATGCCGGTCATTGTCCGCGAGTTGGACGATGACCGCGCCGCGATCATCATGGTCAACTCGAACCTCGAACAGCGCGAAAAGCTCCTGCCCAGCGAACGAGCGTGGGCGTACCGCATTATGATGGAGGCGCTGAACCACAATGGCGTCAAAGGTGACCGGCACTCCTATGAGATTATGGTGGAGCGGACAGGCGAAAAGAAAAACCAGCTTTTCCGCATTATTCGGCTGACCGACCTTATCACAGCGTTGATTGACCGGCACGATGCCGGACGGCTGAAATTCATGCCCGCCGTTTCGCTCTCGTACCTCTCAATCCCTGAGCAGACCGCCGTAGCGGACGCAATGGAGAAGTACGACGTCAGGCCGTCCCACTCGCAGGCCGAGCGGCTTAAAAAGCTCAGTCAGGAGGGCGGGCTGACCCCTGACAAGATTGACAGCATCATGTCGGAGGACAAGACATCGCCGAAGGACAAGCCGACCGCATCCATGCGGTTCCGCAAATACTTCCCGCCTGAATACTCGCCCAAGCAGATGGAAACGGTTATCGTGGGCTTGCTGAAGCAGTGGAAAGCGGGGGCAGCGGTATGAGAGAATACGTTTATCCGTTGAATGTTCCCCCGCACATCTTCATCGGCAAGAAACCAGCCGCCGTAATGTTTGGCGATGAACGCGTCGAAGTGAAAACGTGGCGTCAGGTTTACACCGTTATAATTGGAAGGTGCAATCAAGACCCCGATTGCCATGATATGCTGTTATATCTGCGGAACAGGGCGGCAGGCAAGGTTCGTGTGTTCATCTCCGACAGCTCGGACGGTATGCGGTGGCCGCTCAAAGTTGACGAGGGCATCTTCTGTGAAGTTAATTATGGCACCGAAACCCTGCTGCATATTTTGACTGTCCGTATACTGAAACCCGCCCGGTTCGACTATTCCAACATCAAAATAGCGCTTCGAGGGGATGTGTAAGCGCTCCGTGGCATCCGCGACCCGGCAACTGGCCGCTCCCGCGTGGAGCGGGCCAGTTGTTTATCGCCGGGGCAGCTTGGCCATATTCCTGTTGGAATTTCAAGTTTTGATGTGGTATACTTGACTCCTAAAGCCTAAACACTAAGCCAACGAGGAAAAGGAATGCCTAGAATGTTCGATGTTGAAAGACTGCTTCTTCATTTATCGCGGGCAATTTGCCTGACGCCATCCTTGCGTAATGATTTTGAGGAACATTATAAAACAGATAAATACCGCTTCTATGAAAAAGCGAGAAATAGCCGGTATTATACATCGCCGATGCTATCCGCGGGGAAATTAGAGCATGATGTGGCAACCAAGCGTATATTCGGTATTCTTCTTTGTTCTGAGGAAGATGAAGCCTTGCGCCGCTTTGTTTGCTCTAAATTATTAGCCACAGACCGTAGCCTGAAGGAAGTCTACAAAAAGCCAACTAAAAAGAATATGACAAACTTTATGCTTGAAATGATCAGGAAAAATAACAGCTATACCGACATTTTTCCTCCCGGATATTTCATAATCTATCTTCTCTATACCAAATACGGAGACAGGGAGGCCAATGAGCACGAGATAGTAAAAAGAATCATGTCGCGAATCAGTAAAGATGAGCCACCGCCAGCAGTTGACAAAGAAAATCCCGACGAAGAATGCGCGGCTAAAAATACGGGCAGGGCTATGATCGAAAGGAACACAAGGCTGCTTATCAATGAACTGCGGACGGGGTTTGATGTTTCGGCTCTTTGGGAGTTTTTATCAAACGGAATGGAGCGCGATATTATTGTAACCAACCCAGCTTTTTATGATCGCCTGGTACAGTATAAAAAGCAAATATCCGATAATGAAGAAGATTTTGTTGCTTTGCAAAAGGCGCTCATCATTGTGGATTTATTCTATACCTCGCTGGATGAAAACGGACTTGATTTTACGGCTCAATTTGTATTTGACAAAATTTCAAGGGAAGAACAGAACAATATTATCAGGGTAATATCTGAGAACGCAAGGTTTCTCTCGGACATATGCGAACAGGAATACTTTGATTGCGCTGACTGTTCTCTTGAGAAAATGGATTTGTCCGTATATATCGCGGGATTCCTCTTTATGCTGGCCGCAAAAGAAATGAAAAACATGAAGGACTTCTATTTCAGGAACAACTCCGAGACTCAATTTTCTGAAATTCAACACTTAGATAAAATCATCAAGGAAAAGGATGCGGAAATCGACAGACTAAAAGAAGAATTAGCCAACGCCGCCGCTCAAAACGAGCGCCAGCAGGAAGAAACACGACGGATTACAAACGAAGCCTCAAAGGGAAACAAAGAGGCAGTTAGACCTTACGCGTCCGAAATATCCGAATTGAACGGCAGGATCAGGCTTTTGGAAAGCTCTCTGGAAACGGAGCGGGGTAAGAATCCAGAATTGAACGCTCTGCGGGAGTTTGCCTTTTCGATACAATCCGGCTATACGCCGCCGGATGTTTCCGTGAGTTTGCAGGAACTTATTAAGGACAAAAAGATAATCGTTATAGGCGGCCATGTCAACTGGCGCAAGAAAATCAAGGCTTTATACCCAACACTTACTGTTTTGGACGGACGGAACGCTTCCCTGGACGTATCAGCTTTCAGCAACGCGGACTTTATCCTGATTAACACCTCCGATATGCCCCATAAGGTGTATTACAAGATTATAGATTTTGTGCGCGAGAAGAAAATCAAGTTTAACTATCTTGGCAGGAGCGTGAACCAAGAGTTACTGGAAGCTGAGATGATCGCTATACTGCGGGAAAAGATGTAGGCGTTTATGCGTGACAACAGTTGTGCGACCATATTCGTGTTGGAATTTCAGGTATTGATGTGATATACTTAACTCATTCAAAAACACGAAGCTGGGGGGTGGACAATACGAAATACACGCTGATGCACAAGAGCATCCCGGTAGCGGAGCTTGATATTGACGAAGAAACCGGCGCAATCCTGAAGATCGCGGAAGTGCATTGCCCCAGGCATTTGCCTGTAGGCATAGAAATGACCGGCGGCAGACCAAGCCGGAAATGGCTCCATGACTGGTGGAGCGGGCGCTCGATCCCGGCAAGCCGTTCGGGGCTGCGCGATGCTCTGGAGGCGCTGAAGGTGTCCTCCCCGCTGCTGCTGCTGACAAAATGCTTCGGCCTGTCCCTCTCCGATCAGTATTGGGTGCGCTCTGGCGCAAAGCTCGTGGAATGGGAAGACGTCAATTTCTTTGACAATCCCTTTTCGGAGGACGTCGGCAACGCGCTGTTCGGCAGGAATACAGGCAACAAGCCAAACCTAATGTCCCCCGACAATACCTCTGACGGCTGGCTCAAAAAGAAATGGGTAATTTCCGGCGCGAAGCGTATACTCGTCAAAAGCGGAAGCCCCGCGTTTTATCAGGAGCCGCTCAACGAGGCCCTCGCCAGCGCAATAGCAAGGCGACTTGGCATACCGCATATCCCTTACAGCGTGATTTACGAAGACGGAAAGCCCCTCAGTGTTTGCGAAGACTTCATCACGCCGGACACTGAGCTTATAAGTGCATATTACATCACACGCACGGCAAAGCAGCGCGGGAGCGTGTCAAATTACGAGCATTATATCGCCTGTTGCGAGCGGTTGGGGATTCCCGGCATCGCTCACAGTATCAACCAAATGCTTGTGCTTGACTTCCTGCTGTGCAACCAAGACCGCCATTACAATAACTTCGGCGCAGTTAGAAACGCGGAATCCCTTGAATGGCTCGGCGCGACTCCCATCTTCGATTGCGGGACATCGGCGTGGCATAACGTACTGACAAATATGATCAAACCGCGCGAGGATGCGCAAAGCAAGCCTTTCCGCTCAAAACACTCTGACCAGATTCAACTGGTGACGGATTTCTCATGGGTGGACACCGGAGCCTTGAAGGGCGTCGGCGAGGAATTTGCCGATATACTCAGACCCAGCGAATACATTGACGGGGCCAGGCGATCCGCTCTCTGCAAGGCGGTTGAAGTCCGTGTGAAGATGCTGGAGTCTGTTATTGAGGAGCGGCAAAGACCGCACAAGCCGTCGCTGTTAGGAAAGCTGGCGGCGAAACAACAACAAGCAGATATGAATAAAGGACAACATCCACAATCCCGGACAAAGAATACTCCCGAAAAAGGCTAAAACCGCACCATCAAGTCTCTGTCGCGCTCATGTACGGATTAAGCCGGCTGCTTATCGCCGGGACGGTTTTGTAAGACTTTTCCGCAAACGCCCCCGCGCTTCAAAACGAAAGCGCGAGGGCGTTTTCCAAGAACGTCAACCGGCGTTATAACAAACACTTGGCGTTCTTACCAATATTATACCCGCAAACCCGCTTGCGGACAGGCTTTTTTAAGAACGTCACCCATGACGTTCTTGGTGTTCTGTGACGTTCTTAGTTTTCGCCGTCGTCCAGATACCATATCCAATGACCGTCCACGCGCTTAGAGCGTATATCAGCCGCTTTCCTCGCGCGTTCAAGGGTTTTACGGGATATGCCAAGCTCATCAGCTTGCTCTATCGCATCTGCTGCGGGGACTTCATCGTCCGCCAGCAATTCCAGAAGAAAATCGGTGGCTTCCTCAATCCTGCTCCTGTCGTCGCGGGAGCGCGACGCGCTGAAATTCAGTATATCGTCGGGCGTAACATCGCACTCGCCGAGCCATTGGAAGCCGTCCGCTTTATTCAGCCGGAAGCTCTGCGTGGCTCCAAGCTCGCTGAAATTGGCCTTGCCGTGCGCGATTGCCCTGACGTCGCTGTCAAGCCCCTCGGCCCTGCCAAGATAAAGCACGGACGGGACGCTGTTCACAATATCTATGCTGCCAAGCCCCCGGTGCTGCGCCTTACCCCGGCCCTTGTTCACATGACCCACCAGCAAAAAGGCACAGCCTGTCCTCTCGGCGACGCGCTCCAAATGCGTCAGCGCGGGGCGGACATTCTCGGCGCGGTTCATGCTGAAATTTTCAGGTAGATGGCTCTGCACAGGGTCGATTATGCAAAATTTTACATTATGCTTACGGATTGCGGCTTCAATTCGGTCGTCTGTCAGCGTCAGACGCTTGCCTCCCTCGTTGATGCGGTAGACTTTGGAACAGTCGGCCCCAAGCATTTCAAGGCGCGGCTTGATCACGAACGGCCAGCCATTCTCCGCATTCTGGATGATTACCCCGGATGGCGGCAAGGATGATGTTGCCCCAAACAGCGGAACGCCCCTTGTGACGGCGGCGGCTAAAGCTAAGGAGTAGAAAGACTTGCCTTCACCGCCCTCTCCAAGCAAAATCGTAACAGTGCCAATCGGTATGTAAGGTTCAAAAAGCCATGATACAGGCTCGGTTTGAATATCTGACGCGGTTGTGGTGTCAACGTCAGATAAGACGCCGCCGTTCCCGCCAGTAAAATCGGTGTTCATAAACGCCGCTCCCCGCTTATCATAATAACGCCCTCGAAAAGCGGCAAGCCCCGCCGTTAAAAGACATCACGCCTGATTATACCACAAACCCGGTACGGCAACAACAAACCCGCTTTCCAAAAATAGCGGGACGCGGTATAATAATAGTCTGGAGGTTTTGCGATGAACGACAAAGACAAGGCGCTTTGCGTCAAAGTGGATTCAGCCATGTACACGCTTATCCGGGACAAGGGCGTCGCTTCCCCTGCCGAGGTTCTGATAGCGGTCAGCGTCCTATCCAAAGCCGACTATGAGAATTGGCGCTTCGGGCGCGTGGATTATTTAGAGCGTGTCTGCAAGGTGAATCTGCGAAAGCTGTCGGTTATCAACCGCGAAATCCGTGCCTACGCCACACGGAACAGTTTGAAGCCATCTTGGACGGATTACCGCAAATGGGGCAAGGGTGAGAATATCCGCCTGCGGTTTTCCAAGAGCGGGGACAGCAACATTGAGCGGATGTATGCCACGCATTATGTCAGCCAGCACAAAGTTATAGAATCCGCCGGGCGGAAAAATCGCTAGGAAACCGGCCAAGAGGATAATTGATATTTCGTACCACTAAAACAGAATAAGCAAGTACCCCAAGCCCCCGGCTCGCTCCAATCGCGGAGCAAGCCGGGGGCTTTTTCGTTTTGCCTAAAAATACAAAGAGAGGAAAGAGAGCATGAGCAAGCGCAAAATGATGATCGGCGCCCGTCAGGATTACCCGGAGGATTGCCTGTACTGCCCGAACTATCGCGGTGAAAAACGCGGATGCAGATTGAAAAAATGCACGGGCGGCGGCGAGAGGCGCGGGAGCAAGCCGCAGAAACGGGGGCGCAGCCGATGGGATGGGTAAGCAAGGAGCAGATCAAGCGGGCGCGGCAGATAGACGTCCTCGATTACATCCTCACCCATGAGCCGGGCAATATCCGGCGCGTCGGCAGCGGCTACCGGCTCAAAGACCACGGCTCGCTGGCTATCGCCCCCGGCCAATGGTACTGGCACAGCCAGGAGGTCGGCGGCACGACCGCCCTCGATTACCTAGTAACCGTCCGCGGCTACGGCTTTGTGGACGCGGTATGCAGGCTGACCGGTGAGCAAGTGCGGGAGCGCCCGTTCATCAGCAATACCGCTGTTCCTGAGCGCAAGCCGTTCAAACTGCCACAGCGCAACATCAACAACACACGCGCCGTCGCTTATCTGCAAAGCCGGGGAATCGCAAAGCCGCTGATTCTCGCCTGTATCGAGCGCGGGCAAATCTACGAGAGCGCCAGATACCACAACTGCGTGTTCATCGGGCGGGATGAGCGCGGGAAAGCGCGGTTCGCAGCCCTGCGCGGCACATTCGGCGATTTCAAATGCGACGCTGCCGGCAGCGATAAGCAGTTCGGCTTCCTGATACCACCTGGCAACATGGAGAGCGCCGCCGTCGCCATATTCGAGAGCGCCGTGGACGCCCTTTCCCACCAGACGCTTTGCCTGCAAGGGCATATCCCGACTTTCGACGGCTGGCGGCTCTCCCTGGGCGGCACAGCGATGGCGGCGCTCACACGCTTCCTCGCGTATCACCCGCAAGTCTCGCATTGCGTCGTCTGCACCGATAATGACAAAACGGGAGAACTTTTCGCCGCAAAGGTGGCGGGGATTTCCGGCGTCACCAACGCGCGTTCCCCTCCCCCTGTCGGCAAGGACTGGAACGACGCGCTTCTCACCATTCAAAAGGCAGAAAGACAGCAAAGCCGCTTGCGGAGCGGCGCGGAGAGGGGTTGATAACGATTGTACAGGAACAGGTAAACGACAAGACCATCGCCTTATCGGTCAAGGCCGCGAAGCTGACAGGGCGACTGCTCGCCGGGGCGATGCGGGCGTGGCTCAAAAAGGCGCGGGAGCCGACTGTGAAGCACGGCAAGCAGAGCGTCCACACGCTGACAAAGCAGGGCGCGAGCCTCTCGAACATCGAGGTCACGGGCGACAATATCGGCTCGTTCAAGCGGACGGCGCGGAAATACAACGTGGACTTCGCGCTCAAGCGCGACGATTCCGAGACGCCGCCCAAGTGGCTGGTGTTCTTCAAGGCAAAGGATGCGGACGCAATGACGGCGGCGTTTAAGGAATATTCGCAGGTAGCGCTCAAACACAGGGAGCACAAGCCGTCTATGCTCGCGAAGCTGAACCGCTTCAAGGAACTGGCGAAGTCGGTCGCGGCGCCAGTCAAGAACAGGAGCAAGGGGGAAATCGACATATGATACGCGCGGCGGACGTCAAGCGCGCCGTTCTCCCCAAGCTCCCCTACGCCGGGCTGTTCTGGCTGTTCGCTAAGGTGGGTGAGGCGTACCGTGTGACGCCGGGGAAGGACATTCTCCACAAGCTGCTCGGCGCGATGGCGAATCTCAACACATCGTTCTCGCGCCCGCTTCCGTCCCTGAATCCTTTCGACCTCTGCGTAGGTCTTGTCGGCGCGGCGGCGATTTACGGTATCGTGCTGTACAAGAAGAAACACGCGAAGAAATGGCGCAAGGATATAGAGTACGGCAGCGCCCGCTGGGGAACCAGCGCCGACATAGCCCCTTACGTCGATGAAAAGCCAGACAACAACGTCATCCTGACCGCCACCGAATCCCTGACGATGAACAGCAGGCCGAAGCAGCCGAAGTACGCACGGAATAAAAACGTGCTGATCGTCGGCGGCTCCGGCTCAGGTAAGACCCGCTTCTGGCTAAAGCCCAATTTAATGCAGCTTCATTCCTCATATTGCATCACCGATCCGAAAGGTATAGTACCATAAGGACAGAGCAATAATATACCTACAAAGGAAGTGGTTACAAAGTGGAATACCAGCATAACAACGCCAAAATCACAGCG
>QMCE01002071.1_pt1 | contig 11144 bp, 7 predicted proteins | sample 1821851 | NCBI WGS metagenome assembly QMCE01 (sample SAMN09453174, study PRJNA476694) | Termite gut metagenome, whole genome shotgun sequencing project. | isolation source: worker | host: Odontotermes sp. | place: South Africa:Pretoria | collected 2016-01-28
GTAGCGTTCTTTTCGGCGTTCCGACAAGATCATCCAACGTTCAGGATCAATATAGGAAAGCGGCGGTTCCTCCGGTACGGGAATGAACGAACGCTCCGCCACCATCAACGAATCCACAAAACCGACGTGGCGTTGGTGACGCAACTTGGCGTATTCGATGATATTGCCGGTCATTTCCGCGAGCCGCTGTGCTGTGAACGGCGTTGTGCTGTCCGGCAGCATCTGCATCGCGCTGGTGGCCACATCGCTGGCGACTTTGTACTCACCGGCAATCATGAGCGATTTGAACCGGTCAAACACTTGCTCCGCCTTGACTTCCTGGGCCAAGGAATCGTGCAACAATTGTTGGCGTTCCCGCTCGGCGGCGGCGTTGGCGTCGGCCTGCTGCTGCCGGAAATCGTTGACGTATTGAACATGCTGAACCTGCTTGAGCGTGTTGCCCAATCGGTCAAGCATCATATTGCGCTCGCCGGGAGCGAGAGCGGTATTGTCGCGCACCATCACCAGAGCGAGTTTCAAATTCTGAATCGCGCCCTCAGGATCACTGTTCATCCGCTGCGTCGCATCATTGATCGTTTGGCGAATTTCGTTTTGAATTTTTTGCGTGACAACCGACTGTTCGATGGCCACGGCATCGACCATCGCCGCTTCCGGTTCGATGGTCGCAGGGTCGTTGGAATCGCCCACGGCGGATTCAACGACGGCCTCTTGGGCCGCCTCGTTTTCCGGCATAACTTCCGGCTCGCCCTCAACGCCTTCGTCGGCGAGTTCAAAAAGATTTTGAGCCGTCTTATTTGTCGGGTCTATTTTCAGCACACCATTCAAGATTTTCTTGGCCGAATCCATGTTTCCTGTCTTAATGGCCGCATCCGCCTTGTCAATTTGAGTGTCCACGTTCGCGATAAAACCATCACGCACCAACTCCAAGGTTTCCCAGCCCACGATGGGCATGGTCAGTCCGCCGTCGTTCGCCGCCGTTTCCACGACTGCTGCGAGATAATTCGTTCCGCCGCTTTGCGTGTCAGGCACAAAATTCCATTTCACGTCCATCTCGCCGCCCACGGTGTTGCCGGGAACTTTGCCTTTCACCTCAAGCGTAAAGGGTTTCAGGCCCTCTTCGTCGGTTTTGGCCACGACGATGGTCGCGCGATCACTGCGGATCGGCTGAAGTTTTTGGGGATACACACTCCAAGTTTCTGGGAAGGCGTAAGAACCGTCTTCCGGCCAAATCACCGTGGACATGACGGCTTCGGCCAATTTTTGTCCCACGGTTTTTCCGGTTTCGGGCGCATCAAATTCTTTGATGTTGGCTTGTCGGGCGGCGTCTTCGGCGGCGGAAAGGTCGGCGGCGGCCTGAGCGTTCATGTTGATTAAATTGCCGCCGGTATGATTCGCCAACGCACCGATCAAGCCCAAATTCGATTCTATCCCCACCGCGCAAGCGTTGAACGGAATGCGCTGATGGACATAAGCGTCCACTTCCGCCTGAAAAACGGCCGGGTCCACGGTCTTCGCCATGCTTTTGCCGCTTCCAAAATAAACGACTGCCCGGCGTGTTTCCGGCGTCTTGCTCTCGACACCACCATTAACAGCACTGCCATCAGCATGATGGATACGTTCAAAGGCCGCACGAGCCGCAGCGAGGCCGATACTCATATTGGTCGCACCGAGCGGAACCCGCCTGCGAAGAGTCTGCATGGCCGCCGCGAGTTCCGGCGATCCCTTGGCCACAAAACCCGGTGTTAGGGCTTCGGTTTCCATGTCCATTGTGAAAAGGCGAATCTGCGTGCCTTCGGGCAGATGAGCGATAGCGGAATCCAAGGCCGCCAACGTGTCTCGCCGGGCTTGGCCGATCATGCCCGCCGCCGTATCCACGAGAAACACCACTTCGGGGGCCGCCTGCGGCATTCCCATCGGCGTTCCCTGCAAGCCGACAGCCACATAACTTTCGCCCTGCGGCGTGGTGAAGGTGTCATAGGGAATGGCCCCTTGACCGAACGCGCTCTGGCCTGCCAGAAAACAAACCGCCACCACGGCCCATGCGGAAAGAAAACGACAAACCAATGGGTTGGAACTCGTAAACATGTTTGGACTCTCCAACGTCTTTATATCTTCATTAAGTGAACATGACGATCAGGCGTTTCTCGCCCAATCGTAGTATAGCATAGCCTTTGTCGATGAAAAAATCAACATGATAGGCCAAGATTCTCTATTTTTCCTGAACGGAATCGGTCGGCGCGCAACGTAGATGTAAAAATGCCTACGATACGGCATTTGTCGCTTTCTTCGACGCAATGGGACTTCCTGCTAAAGAGAAACTCAAAAAATTCCGTTCGGGAGCCCACGAGCTGGCACTCTGCGAGTGCAGACTCACGTCAAAAGACTCGACCATACTGCAACTGCGGTCAGTGACCGCAGCTCGTCTTCCCTTGCGGAGAACGATGCAAACGCTTGGGGGTTATTGCTGTCGAACTCGCTTTTGAACGTCAATTTCCAGGACACCAAAAGTTTGTTCATGCCGCTGAATCGTTGTTTGCAGGGCGTAAAGCATCCGCTTGGCCGTATAAAAATTCGTCACGATGCGATCCTTTACGACAATGGGATTGGTGGGCAATCCAATCGGCTGAGGATTCAGGCCGAAATCAATGATCAGCTCTTCCGGCGTGCCGGTCACGCGGCAGAAATTCGCATACGTCGCGTTGACATTGGAATCGTCAAAGCGAATGGTGACTTGCTGCGGGGCCTGCTGCTGTGGAGCGTCATTGTTGGCTTCGGTGCCGGCGGGGGCTTGGTCTTGAACTTGATCGTCGGACATAGAATACTCCTTTATTTGGGATTAAAATGTTAAAGCCAAAACGGTTTTCGACTTCATTCGCGTACATAACGGGCGGCATTCTAGCAAAAAGGGTAAAAAGTCGCAATAGTATTTTTTTAGGACGGTTTTCAAATGATTTTTCACCCTTTTTGCCCGCCGCTTCCACTGTCACTGTCCCATATACAACGCATCTTGGCCTACCTCATAACAGCAATCGGGTTCCGCTTCCAAATAATCGCCGGTCACAGCAAAGGCTCGGGCGCGGCTGCCGCCGCAAACGAAACGGTATTCGCAGCGTCCGCAAATGCCCTTGTAGTGGTCGGGATTTTGCAACGCCTTGAACACGGGATGGTTTTGGTACACGTCCACTACCGAGTCGTGGGGAAATTGGCCGCAGCAAAGCGGCAGGAATCCCGCCGGAAAAATTTCGCCGCAGTGCGAAACGAACATGATGCCGCGACCATCCGTCACGCCCAGCGGAGCACGATGCCGGGCACGCGAAAATGTGCTCGGATCGTTCATGTCGCCTTTTGCAAATCGAAAGGGGCGGGGAACGTCCAAGGGATTTCCGCCCAGTCGCAAAACGTAACGCCGGTAATGCGGAGCTTCGGTCGTTTTGATCGTAAAAGGTTTTGTGAGCGCGTGCCGCCAAAGTTTTTCAAAGGCTATTTCGTATTCCGCCGCGGAAATGCGTTCTTCTTCCATGCCCCGCCCCACCGGAACAAGAAAGAACACGGACCACATCATCACGGCCCCCGACGGCGTGCTCTGCGAAGGTCCCTGTGATGTTCCTTGCCGACATTCGCGGGCCAAAAATTCCGCCAGGTCGTCGATCAAGTGAAAATTTCGCCGCGTTATCGACGTGTTGATTTGCACCGGAATTTGCAACGACTGGGCCTGTTCCAGCATTTCGCGGGTCTTTTCAAACGAACCTTCAAAGCCACGGAAAGAATCGTGAACCGACGCCGTGGGGCCGTCCAGAGAAATGCCGAGTGCGTGAATGCCCGACGCTTTGGCCTCTTCAAAGGCTTCGCGGGTGGCCAGCGGCGTGGCGGAGGGCGTCAGCGCGACGGTCAAGCCCTGGTCAACGGCGTGGCGGATCAGCTCGAAAAGGTCTTTGCGTTTCAACGGATCGCCGCCGGTGAAAACGATGTTTGGCTTGCGGTCAAACGAGGCCGCCTGATCGACCAATGCCAACGAAAGCGCGGTCGGCAGTTCATTGTCGGCGGGCTTGTCTTCGGCGGAAGCACGGCAATGCTTGCACGCCAGATCGCAAGCTCGCGTGACTTCATAATAAAACATCAACGGCTGAACGCCAAAATCGGATTTAGAATACGGAAGATGCTGCATATTTTTTATGCGGGACCCAATTCCCAAATCACCGCTCTTCAACGCTGCGCGATTCAGAGCTAATCAATATGACGAAAATGACATTCCACACCTCACAAAGTATATATCTCCCCGTCCCGAAACTTTTTCCATTCCGTCTCAAACCACAGCTCCTCGTCGGGAATGGGCCGGCAATCTTCCCATCGGTGCTCCACTTGGCCGTTGTGTTGATTCACCCAACTGACAAGCACTTTTTTTCGGAACGATTCGTCCTCCGGCTGCATTTTCCAAGTTGTAGCGTCGAGTTTCGGGTGAATTTCAGTGCCGTCACGGCTCAAAACCATGCCGCTGCCGCGACTGCCGACGCCGCTTTGAATGGCAAAGCGGATGGCTTCGAGATAAACGGCGTGGGCGAGGCAGAAGTGGTCGTTTGGGTATTGTGAGCGGTATTGCGAGGCACAGTCGCAGGCGGATTCGAGCGTTTTTGGACTGCGGATGGCGCCACCGTACAACGACATGTACTGGCGGAGATTGTCTTGTGAAACGGCGTTGTGGCGGAACGCCGAACTTCGTTCGGTAGCCAAGCGGGTGGCGGCTTCAACATCCAATGTCCAATCGCTGTAGCGGTTTGCGATGAACTCCGCGGCCCGGAACGCGCCAACTTGGCCGGAATTCAAGGCCGAGCCGCCGGGCCGGGCCACGCCGTGAGAGCCATTCACCTCGCCAATCGGAAACAGATGCTTGATATTCGTCGATTCCCACCAAATCGTGCCGGCCAGACCGCCGTTGTTGTGCTGGGCACAGACGGCGATTTCCAGCATTTCGCTCCGCAGGTCAATGCCGTTGTTTTTGTACAATTCGACGGCACCGGGGTTCATTTTTTCCAAACGCTCAATCGGTGTGCCGAAGAGTGCGCCGGATTTTTCGAGGTAATTTCGCGCTTCGTCGGAAATTTTATCGAAATTCAAACCGGAGGGGTTGGAGCGAAAATCCAAAAAAACGCGGCGCCAGCGTTCGACGGTTTCGATATGAACGAGAATGTCGATCATCGATGAGCCGTTTACCGCTTTTCGCACATCGAACGGCCACTGATACCCCTTCAAGAATATTTTCGAGTACAAATCATTGTGGTCGTCGAAATAATCGAGCAAAAATTCGCGTTCGTCGCCGCCATTTGCATCGGTACTCACAAAGCGTGGAATGACCTGCATGTACGTGCCCGACACGTTCCAGCGGAATTGTGTCGAGGCCATGCCGAACTGCGATTCCGGCAGATTCTGGGCTTCCGCTCCGATGTCCAGTGCCAAGCCTATCGAACTGGTTTGGCTCGGCGGATAAACGCTGGTCGCATACAAATCGCCGGGGCCGCCGACGGCGAAAATCACGTTTTCCGCGATCACCGGCACAATTTCGTTATTCTCGTCAAGAAACAGTGCGCCGAACACTCGGTCGCCACACCCGGAAGTTTCGCTACGCTGCACTTCCGGCTCCTTTTGATTGATCTTGAGCAGTTCAACGCATTGCACGCCTTCCCAGACGGGAATTTCGAGTTCTTTCGCGCGGCGAATCAGAGCCAAGCACATGTCACGCGAGGTGTACGGCCCGACGGAAGTCGCCCGCTGCCGGGGATCGTGGTCGGTTTTGTAGCCAACAAACTGGCCGAAAGCATCGGTGGGAAATTTGACGCCCAGATCGACCAAGTGCAAAAAACACCGGGCCGACAGCGCGGCCTCGACCAGCGCGATGTCGCCGTGCATGGAACCGCCGGAAAAAAGCGTTTCGGCCATCTGACGCGGCGAATCGACATCGTTGCCGCAAAGCGAGAGTTTGTAATACGTTTGCTTGTCGCTGCCGGTGTTGATCGACGTACCACGGTCCAAGCCCGCCGTTGCAATCAAAATGTCGCCAATTCCCTCGGCACGCAGCCGAACGGCGGCACAAAGCCCGGCCGCACCGCTGCCGATGATGAGTGTGTGAACTTTTTTCATGCGGTTTAGATCAACGTTTTGTACCCCGTTCAACTACACCGGAGTCCGGTTAAATAGGCTTTCGGCATACACATCATGAGACCATGATATGCCAGCGCAAGCCTTATTCGCTCTGTTTTGCCCGCAGCTTAAAATTTTCGAGGCCCAGTTCTTGGCACAATTCAATGACATCCTGGACCCGGCCCGCTGCGCTGTGGGCGTCGGCGCGGATAATGACCGTGGCCTCCTTGATCGGGATGTCCATCATCGCCAAAAAGCGTTTGTGAAAATCGAGCTGGGCCGTCAAACCGGGCAAATCATAATCGACGTTGTTGTAAATGGTCAGACCGCTTTCGAGAATTTGCAGCACAATCGGCTCGACAGGCGGCAGCTCCGGCGGCTTGGCCAGTTCGCTGACGGGCAGTTTGATTCGCTCGTTTTGGTCGGCCTCGGAAAAATTGATGAGAATCATAAAGAACGCGATCAACAAAAACGTGATGTCGATCATCGCCGTCATGTCCAACTCTTTTTTTTCGGCCTTGGATTGAAATTTCATGGTCCGAGGAATTGGCAGCACTTACTTAAAAAACTCCGTCCGAAACACCGGTTCGCCGTGAAGTCGCGTTCGACGCTCAAAATGCGTGCGATAATCGAATGCGTGTTCCGCCTCTTTTTCCGGCACGATATGAGGGCCCCGGAGCGCCGTGTGGTCGGCCAGAAGTCGGAGTGTGGAATGAAAATACTCCTGCACGTCGGTCCAGAAATGAAGCGTTCCGCCCGGTCTGAGCCGGCTTTCGATCAGTTGGAGCACTTCCACGCGGAGAATGCGTCGTTTACGATGCGCCCTTTTCCACCACGGATCGGGGAAATAAACGTGGACAGCCTCCAGAAAATTTTCCGGGACAAAGTCGCGTAAAACTGCCGCCGCATCGCCGCAAACCATCACGGCGTTCTTTTGAGCGCGATGCACCAAGCGTGCTGCGGAAAACCGGGCATATTTTTGGCCGATCTCAATGCCGAGAAAGTCGTGATCGGGAAGCTGTTCAGCAGCGTTGCGGATAAACAAACCCTTGCCGGAACCCATTTCCAGCTCCAGCGGAGCCACGCGACCAAAAAGACTTTCGGAATCCCACGGCCTCGGCAACTGCTCGACCTGCTTAAGAACCGCCGACAGATCAAGCTCTTGGCTGATTGTTCGCACCGCGCGTCGGGCCATCGCTGAGAATTCGTCTGGACTGCGTCAGGAAATCGCGGAGATGTCGAATCAGGTTTTGATTTTTTGCCGCTTCGCTTTACGTAGTTTCGAGCTGGCAGGTCGCTTGCCGTGGTTGGCCTTTTTCTTGGTATGTTGCGGTTTGGACATGTCTTTTCTCCGTATTCATTCTACATCTACAAGTCGACAAGGAGCGGTCAGTATAACAGCAAACCAAATTCTTGAAAAGGCAGGGCGTTGTGCGGCGACCTGCTTTTCGCGGGAGAGGTAAGCGAGTAGAATGGGCGCGTGCTGCCACATTGCTTATTTTTCCGACGCCATTTCATGCAACCTTTGTCCCACGCCCCTGTTCAACTTCTCCGCTATCTCATTTCCGCTCTGTTCGTTGCGGTTTCGCTCAACTCTTCCGCCGCCTTGACGGGTTTGGCTGCCGGCCCGGGCATTTGGTCCATCAATGTCGGCGTTGAAGGTTTATACAAAAACGGCCTCTGGACGCCGGTGGACATAACATGTGGTGGACTTAATCCAGACATCCATTATGACATAGCGGTTGAAAGCGTCGATGCTGACGGCACGCCCATTACGTACCGAACAACGCAAACGCCAAAAATGTTGCCCGCTGAGCCAAACGTGTCACCGCCGGGCGTGCTGCGAATCTACGTCAAACTGGGCCGAAAAGACGCGCCGATCACCGTTTCGATCACAAGCAACGATGATTCTGATTCGGACACGAGGCAAATACGGACTAACGGCAGTGCAATCCGCAAAAAAGAGCCAAGCGGTACCTCGCACTCCTTTTCGGAACCTGTTCCGTTTGAGCGGCCCATTTTTTTGATCGTCGGCAACGAAAATATCGGTCTGCAAGAGGCCGTCGCGGAACTTTCGCTACGAGAAGAGCGAAGGCCGCTCTTGGTCAAAGTAAAATCCTTCGCCGACTTGCCGGACGAATGGTTCGGCTACGAAGCCATTGACACCATCGTTTTAACGACGACGGAACCGGAGCAGTTCAGCGGCATGACAAGCGAAAGCCCGCAGATCAAGGCCATCGACCAATGGATCAAGCTGGGCGGGCGGCTGATTTTCATGCCGGGCAAGGATTCGGAACCTCTGTTAGACTCAAGCCGTTTAGAAATCCCAGAAACGTCAGGCGGACAAGCCCTGAATCGCGAAGCGTTGAAGGGCGGTGCTTTGGAAAAATCAAACGCTAAGAGCATAGCGCCGAATTCCAGTCCGCTCAGCCCATTTTTGCCGGGCCGGTTTACCGGCATGACCGATGTCCGACAGGGCACGCCGCTCGAAGTTTTTATCAACAGCAAGCGGGCCATTTTTATGAACGGCACGGAAAACGCCCCATTTTTGCGTGTTCCCAGCTTTATTCAATACGATGGTGACCAGACCGGACCGCGCGGCGTGACCTACGTGAAAGATGGCGACTTGCCGCTTTTGCTGCGCTGCACGCACGGTCTCGGAACGATTCTGTATTTCGGCGGCGATTTGAGTGCCAAACCGCTGAGCACTTGGCGAGATCGCACCCAGCTCGTGCGGAAAATCATGCAGTGGGATTCCCGGAGCGGTTCAGGCATCCAGCGCGGCGGCGCGTTAATTCAACTGGGCTACAACGACATTTCCGGCCAAATTCGCAGTGCGTTGGACAGGTTTGACGGCGTGCGCATTTTGCCGTTTTCGCTGATTCTCCTCGTACTGGCCGCCTACTGGCTTGTCATCGGCCCACTGGATTGGTTTCTCGTCCACAAAGTATTCAAGCGGCCTGTTTTGACATGGATCACCTTTCCGGCGTGGATCGTGCTTTTCTGCGTGCTCTGTTATTGGTTTGCAGCACAAGGGCGACCGAATCAGGTCATGTTCAATGAACTGGACATTGTGGATTATGACACGGAATCGCAAACGCTGCGCAGCAGCACTTGGGGTAATCTTTACAGCCCTCGCGACGCCACCTACAGCACGGGTCTACAAGACAATCTCGAATGGTTTTTGCCGATGCCGATGTATTCCCGTTACGTTTCGGTGCCGGGCATTTTTTCGTGGCACGGCCTTCCCGGTAGCGGCCTCGGCGGCATGGCCCCGAAGACAGTGAGTCCGACGGTCTGGCAAAGCGGCTCGACGCAAACTTTTAATGATAAAGCACCGGTTATTCGCTCGTGGACTCAAGATGTCCCGGTACAGGTGCGTTCGACGAAAAGTTTTTTTGGGCAGAATTGGGTGACAACGTGGAATAGCTTGCCTGTTTTTGCCAGCAGCACAAAAATGTGCAACGCCGAACTCAAGGGCATGGAAGGCGTTCCGGTGGGCACGCTCACTTGGCCCCCAATGTTGCCGCCGCTGGACAACTGCCAGTTGGTCTATGGTCGCTGGGTGCAGGATTTGGGTACGCTGGAGCCGGGGAAGACCGTGGAAGTCGGAAGATCGACGGCCCGGCGTGAAATCCGTGAACTGTTGTTGCCAAAAGAAGCTCTCCAAGACGCCGCCGTTCGCCGCGTGGCCACGTACAATCCGCAGTCCGGCGACTTGGATTACATTGTCCGCGTGCTGACTTTTCACGAAGCACTGGGCGGCGTGGACAGTGTGGGCCTGAGTCATGCCTTTCAACGATCACTGGACATGAGCGATCACCTGAACCTTGACCGCACAATCTTGATCGGCACGCTGCGGCAAGCGGAAACGCCTTCTCGTGTCCGCGCTTCGGCGACCACCCTAGCTTGGTTTGACGACAAGGACATAAAAATCAGCCGAACCATCATTTTCCGGCAATCGATTCCGATTCGCGACGTGGCTGGACGCTTGCAACTGCGTTACGATTCCCAGTTGGAGCAGAAAACGCCGGACGAGAAAAGGCCGGATACGTTTGAATCGGGATTTTGAATGAGGACATGTGAGCGGCCTGCGTTCACTTCCTCTGCATGGACGTTCTGAAAAAAATTTTTCAAAACGCTGTACAAATCGACAAAATTTGCGATAATACGTTCTAAATCGATAATAAATTACTTATTGAATGACATAAACAATTTTTAACTTGGATGAAAACCATGAGCACAGCAGTCCAATCGATCGAGGCAGGCGTGAAGCAAATTCTCACGAAATATCCGAAGGCAGGACGGGATGCTTTGATCCCGATTTTGCAGGACATTCAGGAGCAACAGGGATTTCTGTCGCGCGAGGCCGTCGTGACGGTGGGCAAGGAGCTTGACCTGCCGGCCAGCAAAATTTACGGGGTGGCCACGTTTTACAACCAGTTTCGCTTCACGCCGCAGGGCAAGTATCACATTCAGGTTTGCCGCGGGACGGCCTGCCACGTCAAAGGTTCGCTGGCGGTTTTGGACGCCGTGAAGCGGGAACTAAAAATCGAACCGGGCGAAACGACGCGCGACGGCCTGTTCAGTTTGGAGGTGGTGGCTTGCATCGGCGCCTGCGGTTTGGCCCCGGTGATGAACATTGACGGCAATTTCCACGCGAATTTGACCTCACAGGCCATTCCCAGCGTGCTGAAACAGTACCAGAAACAGGCGAAGTAACATTTTCTCACGAGCTGCGGTCTGTGACCGCAGAGGAAGTACGTTTAATCATGGCAACGCAACAGTTACGTGTTCACATTTCCGCAGATGGTGTGATTGACCCGATTCCCAATTGGACGGGAGGAGAAAGGGAGGTGGTCGTTACATTACCACAGACGCATGATGTGTCAGAGCCACCCCAGAATAGTATACTTTGCACGGAAAGCCAAATTCGTCTGAACCGATTGGAGGATCGTTACGGAAAAAAATCTTCCGAGGAACGCAAAACGGCGGCAAAGCGATTTATGGAA
>QMCE01002072.1_pt1 | contig 11143 bp, 11 predicted proteins | sample 1821851 | NCBI WGS metagenome assembly QMCE01 (sample SAMN09453174, study PRJNA476694) | Termite gut metagenome, whole genome shotgun sequencing project. | isolation source: worker | host: Odontotermes sp. | place: South Africa:Pretoria | collected 2016-01-28
TGTGGTTCAAAAAAAAAGAAAAACTATGGCTCTGGTCCATCTCGCCCTCGGCGCGAACCTCGGCGACAGGGAGCGCGCCCTCGCGGACGCGCGGGGGCTCCTCGCGCGGCTGCCCGGCACCGCCGTCCTCAAAAACGCGCCCCTCTACGAAACCCCGCCCCTCGGAGGGCCGGAGGGACAGGGCATGTACCTGAACTCCGCCACCCTCGTCGAGACCGCCCTGGCGCCCCACGATCTGCTGCGCGAAATCCACGCCGTCGAACGCGCCCTCGGCCGGCGCAGGGAGGACGAAACCGTCCGCTGGGGACCGCGCCCCATTGACATCGACATCCTTCTCTGGGACGATGTCGTCCTCGACACGCCCGACCTCGTCATTCCCCACCCGAGGATGGCGGAACGGCTCTTCGTCCTCCTCCCCCTCGCGGATCTGGACGGCGGGCTCCGCCACCCGGCGCTCGGACTGACCGTCAGGGAACTGCTTGACGCACTGGCACAGAACGGAACGCCCCATGAAGGAATACGACGCCTACCTCTTTGACGCGGACGGCACGCTCATCGACACGAAGGAACTGATCCTCCGCTCCTTTCTCCACATGGGCGACGTGATGGACGCCGCGCCGCTGGATCAGGCTTTTGTCCTGAACACCATCGGCCTCCCCATGGCGCGGCAGCTCCGCCTTTTTCTCGGAGAGGGAAAGGACGAGGCATACTACGTCCGCGCCGCCGAGGCGTACACCGAGTACCAGATGGAGCACAGAACCGAATACCTGCGCGCCTTCCCGGGAGCGGCGGAAACGCTGGAGGCACTGCGGCGGCGCGGCAAAAAACTCGCCGTCGTCACCAGCCGGCGCATGCTGACGACAGGGCCGTTTCTCGATCAGCTCGGCCTGCGGGAGTTTTTCAGCCTGATCGTGACGCCGGAAGACACCGACAGGCATAAACCCCACCCCGAACCCGCCCTCCTCGCCCTGCGCCGCCTCGGCGCGAAGGCGGAGGCAAGCGTCTTCATCGGCGACGCCGTCTTCGACATCCAGTGCGGGAAAGCCGCCGGCATGGAGACCGTTTTCGTCACCTGGGGCGGCGTGGATCCTTCGGGACTGGAGGTTCGACCGGACTGGATTGTGGAGACGTTCGGGGAGATCGTTCCCTGAACCGGCGAACCGCTTTTACCGCTTTTACCGCTTTTACCGCTTTTACCGCTTTACCGCTTTACCGCTTTACCGCTTTGAACCACAGAGGCACAGAGGCACAGAGGTTGCACAGAGAACTGCAACTGCTTTTTTGAGAGTAAAAAAACTGGATTCAGGTGCGGTTCTCTGTGCAATCTCTGTGTCTCTGTGGTTCAAAAAAACGCTGCTGAAGGACACCCCATGCGCATCATCGAGACACTTGAGGAAATGCGCGCCGACGCGGCCGACAGGCACGCGCGCCAGTGCGCCTGCGGACTCGTCCCGGCGAAAGGAGCGCTGCACGAAGGCCACGCCGCCCTCCTCCGCCGCGCGCGGGAGGAGAACGACGTCGTCGTCCTCTCCCTCTTCGTCAACCCCGCGCGGGACGCGGAGGACGGCGATCCCGAAGCCCCCCCCCGCACCGGAGAGGAAGACGCGGAACTGGCGGAGCGGGAAGGCGCGGACATCCTCTTCCGCCCCGCGGCGGAAGCGATGTACCCGCCCCGGGCGCAGACCTCGGTGCAGGTCCACGGCCTGACGCGGAGCCTCTGCGGCATGTCCCGGGGGCAGGGACACTTCCGGGGACTGGCGACGACGGCGGCGAAGCTGTTCAACTGCGTCCAGCCGGAACGCGCGTACTTCAGCCAGAAAAGCGCCCAGCAGGCGCTCGTCGTCCAGCGCATGGCGATTGACCTCAATTTCCCCGTCGAGGTTGTCGTCTGCCCCACCGTCCGCGAGGAAGACGGCCTCGCGGCGGGCAGCCGGAACAGGGACATCCCCCCCGCCTACCGCAGGCGCGCGCTGGCGCTGCGGGAAGCGCTGCTGAAGGGACGCGAACTCCTCCGGGAAGGGCAGACGGACGCGTTCAGCCTCGCGAACGCGATGCGGGAGCATATTCTCAAAGACGACGCAATCGAACTCGACTACCTCGACATCGTCGCGCCGGAGACGCTGGAGGAAGTGGACGCCGTCGACGACCTCGTGCTGATCGCGGGGGCGATGAAAATCGGCGGCGTCAGATTGATTGACAATATCCTTGTCAGCCCGGACGGGCCGTGGTCCGATTAAGAGCATGCCGGAGGAGCACCCATGCCTGCGAAGACACGCTGGAAACCGGGGAACCTCGTCGTCCCCGCACCCGCCGCCCTCATAAGCTGCAAAGGGAAGGACGGCAAAGCCAACCTCATCACCCTCGCCTGGTGCGGCAACGTCAATTCCGACCCGCCCATGCTGTTCATCTCCGTCCGGCCCTCCCGGTTCTCCCACGCGCTCATCGCGGAAACCGGGGAATGCGTCGTCAACATCCCGTCCAAAAAATTCGCCCGCGCCGTCGATTACTGCGGCGTCACCTCCGGACGGAACATCGACAAATGGGAGACATGCTCCCTGACGCCCCTCCCGATGGAGCGGGTCGCCTGCCCGGGCGTCGCGGAAATGCCCATTAATATCGGCTGCAGAATCACCCGGACGATCGCCCTCCCCTCGCACGACATGTTCCTCGCGGAGATCGTCGAAGTCGCGGTGGACGAAAACCTCGTCGACGCCAAAGGGAAGTTCCGCCTGGAGAAGGCGGACATCCTCGCCTACGCCCACGGCGAATACCGCACCCTCGGGGATCGACAGGGCTCCTTCGGCTGGTCAATTCGAAAAAAGCCGAAACGCGCCGCCCCGGCCCGCGCGCGGGCGAAACCGGCGGCGAAGCCTTCCGCGAAAGCAGCCGCGAAGCCCCGCGCGAAATCCCGCGCGAAATCCGCAAAGGGTTGAAGGCCGGACTTTTCCCCTTGCGCTGCGCCCGCGCCCGCGTTTATGATAGGGGCAACCATTATCTTTTTTTTCCAGAAAAACGATCAAGGGGAGGAAGTGCACAATGGCTGTCTTCAAAGCATACGACATTCGCGGAACCTATCCGGATCAGGTCAACGAGGCGCTGTTCGAAAACATCGGCCAGGCGGCCGCGCAGGTGCTGAAGCCGAAGACGGCCGTCGTCGCCCGCGACATGCGCGAGAGCGGCGTCCCCCTCGCCCAGGCCATGATCCGGGGCCTCGCCAAGCAGGGCGTCAACGTCATCGACATCGGCATGGCCTCCACCCCCATGCTCTACTTCGCCACAGCCTACCTGAAGGCCGACGCCGGCGTCCAGATCACCGCCAGCCACAATCCCGCCCAGTACAACGGCTGCAAATGGTGCCGCGAGGACGCCATCCCCGTCGCCTACGATTCCGGACTCGCCGACATGGAAAAGCTGGTCAACCGGAACGCCTTCACCCCCGCCCCGACCCAGGGAACCGTGCGCACCGGGGACGTCGTCACCGAATACCGCGCCAACCTCATGAAATACGCCGGCAGCATCAAGCCCCTCACCGTCGTCGTCGACGCGGGGAACGGCGTCATGGGCGCGTTCCTGCCCAAGCTCTTCGAGAAACTGCCCTGCGAAGTCATCCCCATGTACTTCGAGCCGGACGGCAACTTCCCCAACCACGAGGCGAATCCGATCAAAGAGGAAAACATGCGCGACCTCGTGGCGAAAGTGAAGGAGGTCGGCGCCGACCTCGGCGTCGCCTTCGACGGCGACGGCGACCGCAGCATGTACGTGGACGAGAAGGGCGGGATCATCCCCGCCGACTTCATCACCGCGCTCCTCGCCGGCGAAATGCTGGCGCAGGATCCCGGAGCGACGATTTTCTACGATCTCCGCAGTTCCAAGGTGGTGAAGGAGGAAATCGAGCGGCTGGGCGGCGTCGCGAAGCTCTGCCGCGTGGGGCACTCCTTCATCAAGGCGATGATGCGGGAAGACAAGGCGATTTTCGCCGGCGAGCTGTCGGGGCATTTCTACTTCCGCGAGCTCCATTACACCGACAACGCCGAAATGGCGATGATTTCCGTCCTCAGCACGGTGTCGAAGAGCGGCAAAAAGCTGTCCGAGCACATCGCGCCCTTCAAGAAGTATTTCGCGACCGGCGAAATCAACTTCATTGTCGACGACACGGGGCCGATTCTGGAAAAAGTCGAAGCGCAGTTCAAGGACAGGGCGAAGGAAATCTTCCATCTCGACGGGCTGTCGATGTACTTCGACGGGTACTGGTTCAACATCCGGGCGTCGAACACGGAGCCGGTGCTGCGCCTGAACCTCGAAGCCGACACGGACGCGCAGCGCAAAACCGCCCTCGCCGAAGTGGAGAAGGCGATTGGCGGGAAGCGGGCGGACGGCGGGCATTGAGTGTTTGCGGCCACCGGCGGGTATATTCCGGGCATCACTTCGGCGCTTGTCCGAAGTGATGCTTTTTACTGGTGAAAGCCACTGTGCGCAATCGCAAAGGACGCAGCGAAATGAGATTGCAATCGATCAGGCTGACAAATTTCAAGCTTTTCAGAAACGCCGTATTCGATGACTTGCCCCGCCTCTGCGTTCTTGTCGGTGCGAACGGTACAGGCAAATCCACATTGTTCAGTGTTTTCACGTTTCTCAAGGATGCCCTGACCGACAACCTCGGGGTTGCGTTCGCCCGTTTGGGCGGGAGGCGCGGATTCGAGGATGTCCGCAGCAGGGACAGTTCCGGGCCGATTGAGATTGAGATTAAATTCCGTTTTCAGCACGGCGAAAAATCACCCCTTGCCACCTATTTTCTTTCCATAGACATGGAGGGGGATCGCCTGTCGATTCTCCGGGAAACCCTTTCGTACCGGCGGGGCAGCAGCGGAAAACCATGGAATTTTCTGAGTTTTCGGCGCGGCGAGGGCGAAGCGGTCATCAACGAGCCGGAGGAGGTGAAAAAGGAGAGCGCTCTCAAGCGCGAGCCGATTACGCTGAAATCACCGGATACCCTGGCGCTGAAAGTGGTCATGCTGCAGAAAAAATTCCCGGCCGCAATGGCTTTGGGCGAACTGATCGGAAACTGGCACATTTCCGACTTTCATATCCAGCGCGCCCGCCCGGATCAGGAGGCGGGGTTCGCAGAGCACCTTTCCAAGGAAGGGGAGAATTTGGCCCTGGTTGCGGAATATCTCTACAAACAGCACCGCGGCGTGTTTGACAACATTCTCCTGCAACTGCAGCGGCGGGTTCCCGGCATCGGCAGCGTCGAGGCGAAAACAACGGAGGAAGGGCGCGTGCTTCTGCGTTTTCAGGACGGGGCGTTCAAGGACCCCTTCCTTATGCACAATGTTTCGGACGGGACGATCAAAATGTTCGCCTATCTGGTGCTGCTGCATGATCCCTCGCCGCATCCTTTGCTGTGCGTCGAAGAACCCGAGAATCAGCTGTATCCGAAATTGCTGGCGGAGCTCGCGGAAGAATTCCGGGATTACGCGCGGCGCGGAGGGCAGGTGCTTGTTTCCACCCATTCCCCGGATTTTCTCAATGCATGCCGGCTGGAGGAAGTTTTCTGGCTTGCGAAAAAAGACGGCTACAGCGAGGTTTTGCGAGCCAAGGACGATCCGCAAATCGCATCGTATATGAATGACGACGGGGAACGGCTTGGATATTTGTGGAAAGAAGGTTTCTTCATCGGGGCGGATCCGGCATGAAGGAACTGGTCTTTCTCCTTGAGGAACCGTCGGCCGAGGCATTGCTGAACGTTCTCGTGCCGAAGTTGCTGCCTGCAGGAGTGACTCATCGGTGTCTCGTGTTTCAGGGCAAGCAGGATTTGGAACGCCGGTTGATTCATAGACTGCGCGGCTACAGAAATCCGGAAGCGCGTTTCATTGTTCTGCGGGATCAGGATGCCGCCGATTGCCGTGTCGTGAAGGAAAGACTGCAAGAGAGGTGCCGGGAAGCGGGCCGCCCGGATGCGCTCGTCCGCATTGTGTGCCATGAATTGGAAAGCTGGTATCTTGCCGATTTGGCCGCTGTGGAACAGGGTCTCGGCATTTCCAGCCTCCGGCGGCGGCAGGGTGAGGCGAAATACCGCTTTCCCGATGCGTTGCCCAGCCCGAAGCGGGAGCTGATGCGTCTTACGGACGATCGCTATCAGGAGATTGGCGGCTCCCGGGCAATTGCTCCGTATCTGGATACAGCCAACACCCGTTCACAAAGCTTCGCCGTTTTTTTGGCCGGGATACGGAACATCATTGCGGGGATGGGAGCTGTCTGACGCCACCGGTTTGTTGGAGAGGATGAGGCGATGAGAATAGGGGTCAGCGCCAGCGTGTTCGGGAAAGGGGGGGGGATGGAGCGCTATGCGCTTGACATTGCCCTTGGCCTTAGTGAACTCGGGCACGACGTCACCGCATTCTGCCGGAAGGCGGAACGCGGGGCAGGCGGCATGGACGCGCTCCGGAACACCGTCACCGTTCCCTCCACCCGCCTTCTTCCCGGAAAATTCCGCGCGGAGTGGTTCTCACGCCGTCTTGACAGCCTCAGGAAAACAGCCGGCCTCGACGCACACATCGCCTGTTGCATGGTCGAACACCCCGACATCGCCGTTTGCGGAGGCACGCATATCGGCTACCTGTCGGCGATGGGAAAAACCCCGGGCGTGTTTGACAAACGGAAAATCGCCCTGGAAAAAGCCCAGTACCGGAACGCACGGCTCAGCATCGCCCACTCCGCGCGCATGCGCGACGAACTGATCCGGCTCTACGGCGTCGCTCCCGAAACAATCCGACTCCTCTATCCCCCGGTGAGCACGGCGCGGTTCAGCCCGCCCGCGCGGGAGGAACGGGAGCGGCTTCGCGAAGGGTTCGGCTTCCGCCCCGACCGGAAGTATTTCCTCTTTCCTTCGGGCGGGCATGAACGGAAAGGGCTGCCGTTTCTCCGGCGTTTTTTCGAGGCGACAGACCTCCCTGCGGAGCTTGTCGTGGCGGGGCGCGGGACGGAAGAGGGACGGAACGTCCGCAGCCTCGGCTATGTCGCGGATCTGGAACGGGTGTACCGCGCGGCGGACGCGACCGTGCTCGCGTCGCAGTATGAGCCGTTCGGTCTGGTGGGTGTGGAGTCGGTGCTGTGCGGGACGCCGGTTGTCCTGGCGGACAACATCGGCTGCGGCGAAGTGCTGGCGGCGCCGTTTTACTTCCCCTTCCGCCCGGGGGACGGGGAGGATTTCCGGCGGGTCGCGGGGGAAGTCGCGCGGCTCGACCGGGAGGCGCTGCCGCCGCCGGCGGCTTCGATCCGGTACGACTGCGGGATCGGACGGCATGTGGAAGATCTCCTTGCCTGTTTGCGGCCTGCGTGAGACCCTTTTTTTCAGGAACAGAGTGCGTAATGAAGGTATCCCTGCTCATCGCCACCTACGAGCGCCCGGACGCGCTCGCGTGCGTGCTCCGGAGCGCGGCGCGGCAGACGCTCCCGCCCTGCGAAATCATTGTCGGCGACGACGGGTCGGGGCCGGAAACGGCGGAGGTCGTCCGCAGGGCTGCGGAAAAAATGCCTGTCGTCCACCGCTGGCTGCCGCACGACGGGTTCAGGGCGGGGCGCATGCGCAACCACGCCGCCGCCGCCGCGGGCGGCGACTACCTCGTCGTCATCGACGACGACATGCTGCTGCATCCGGAATTCCTCGCCGACCACGCCGCCGCCGCCCGGGAAGGCTTTTTCGTGCAGGGGTCGCGCGCGCTCCTGCCGGAAGGCGCGTCCGCCGCCGCCCTCGCGGCGGATCGGTATTGGCCCTCCTTTTTCGCGGGGGGCGTCGGCAACAGGAAAAATCTGCTCCGTCTGCCCGCCCTCTCCCGGGCGCTCGGCGGAGAGGTACGCGGGCTTCGCGGCATCCGCACCTGCAATTTCGCTCTGTGGCGCGGGGATTACGAGCGGGTCAACGGGTTCAACGAGGACTTTGTCGGCTGGGGCAGGGAGGATTCGGAGTTTGTCGGCCGCCTCTTCAAAGCCGGGGTGAAGCGGCGGAACCTCCGCTTTTCCGCCCTCGCCTGCCATCTCCATCATCCGCCCCGTTCGCGGGAAGGCGTGGCGAAGAACGACAGCCTGCTGGCGGCGTCCCTCGCGAAGGACGGTTTCCGCTGCGAACGGGGGCTGAACCTGCATGCGTGATTCATTGCAAATTCCCTGTTTGCCGCGTACACTTGTGAACGGAATGGATCCATTGACAATGGAAGGGGTTCATGATGAAAATCAGCGTGGCCGAATTCAAAGCGGATATTGATCAGTATTTGGAGTTGGCGGACAAAGAGGACGTCATCATTATTAAAGACGGGAAGTATTTCAAAATGGCTCCCGTGCCTGGGGGAGCCGCGGAATATCTCCTTTCTCTCCGGGGCATTTTGCCGGAAACCGCCACGGTGGAGGAGGCGCGCGAGGAGCGCCTTGCAAAATATGAACGTCATCTTTGATACAAACGTGATATTGGATCTCCTTGCCAGCAGAGAGCCGTTTTTCGCTTTGTCCGTTGAAGCGATCGCGCAGGCGGAGCGGAAGGGAAGCGTTGCCGCGATAACCGCAAACACCATGACCGACCTGTTTTTTTTGCTTCGGAGGCACTTGTCGGACAGAGTCCGCGCCAAAGCCCTGTTGCTGGAATTTGTGCAGCGGATCACGGTTGTGGACACCATGCGGGATGACTGCCTTTCGGCATTCAATTCCCCCGTTTCCGATTTTGAGGATGCGGTACTGGTGGAATCCGCCCTGCGGTGGGGAGCCGACTGCATTGTGACACGCGATACCGGCGATTTTTCCGCTTCGCCGATTCCGGCTCTTACTCCCGAAGAGTTTCTCGCCCGCTCCGCCGGCGGGAAACAGGCGGACGGCGGGCGCTGAATCTGTTTTTTGCCTTGCCGCCGGTTTCCTCCCCTGCTACAATGTTCCGGATTTTCCAGTGTTTTACTCCATTTCATCCGTTGACAGGAGGGGAACCGCATATGGGCATCATTGAAGACATCCGCGCCAAAGCAGCGAAACTCCAGAAGGTCGTCTGCCTCCCCGAAGCGCTGGACGAGCGCACCCTCAAAGCCGCCGACATGTGCGCGAAGCTCGGATTCGGACAGATCGTCCTCGTCGGCCCCGCCGCCGACGTGCGGATGAAAGCGAAGGAATGCGGCGCCGACATATCGAAAGCCGTTATCCGCGACCCCGCAACGGATCCCGACTACAACACCATCGTCGATACGCTGGTCGAACTCCGGAAAGCCAAGGGCATGACCCCCGAACAGGCGAAGGAGGCGCTGAAGGACGAAGTGATGTACGCCGCCGTCCTCGTCAAACTCGGGAAAGTCGACGGCTACGTCTCCGGCGCCGTCCACTCCACGCCCGACACCATCCGCCCCGCCCTGCAGGTGATCAAGGCGAAGAAGGGCGTCAAGACCATCTCCGCCTTCTTCATGATCGTCCTGCCCGAATACAGCCCCTATTTCAAAACCCAGCCCGTCCTCTTCTTCGCCGACTCCGGCCTGGTGCAGAACCCGTCCCCCGAAGAACTGGCGGACATCGCCGTCGGCACCGCCCAGTCGTGGAAGTCCCTCATGGGCTCCGACCCCGTCGTCGCCTTCCTGTCTCATTCGACAAAGGGCTCGGCGAAGCATGCCGACATCGACAAGGTGACGGCCGCGGTCGACATCGCGAAAAAGGCGGCGCCCGAGTTCGAAATGGACGGCGAGTTCCAGCTTGACGCCGCGCTCATCGAGGCAATCGGCGCGAAGAAAGCGCCCGGGTCGAAAATCCCCGGCCGCGCGAATGTGCTCATCTTCCCCGACCTGGACGCCGGGAACATCGGCTACAAGCTGGCGGAGCGCCTCGCCGGCGCGACCGCCATCGGCCCCCTCCTTTCCGGCATGGCGAAGCCGGTGAACGATCTCTCCCGCGGCTGCAAGGCGGAGGACATCGTGGACGCGGTCGCGGTGACGGCCTGCCAGTCGGCGGGCTGAGGAAAAGGAAAAAATGGCTGGTTCACCCTTTCCCCCGGGAAAGGGTTTTTTATGTTTTTTCAGTCCCTGCGGGCGTCCATGCTTTTTCAAACGCGCTGCTGGCGCATCATGACGAAGGGCGCTTTTTTCAGAGGAGTAACCATGGCGTTGCCTGCGATTGTTTTGCTGGAGGGGGAGGAACCGTTCTTCGGACAGGGAATGGGGCCGGAGGCTGTGGCGCACGGCGACATGGCCGTGTCCGCCCTCGCCGCAGGATTCCCGGATCTGCTGACGGATCCGTTCTACTCGGGAAAACTGATGTGCTTCACCTACCCCCATGTCGGGACGGCCGGCGTCGTGCCGGGGGATGTGCAGTCGGACGCCGTCGCGGCGCGGGCGGTCATCGCGCGCGAAATCGGCACGTTCGCCGCAAACCGCCTCGGGACGGAATCCATGGCGGATTTCCTCGCGCGGCACACTGTCCCGGCCGTTGTCGGCGTCGACACGCGGACGATTACGGAAATCGTCCTGCGGCGGGGGCGCGTCCGCGCGGTTGTCGGCGTCGGGAAGTTTGCCGACGCGGCGCTGCTCGCGAAGGAATTCGACGCCCATCCCACCGCGTGGGACGTGAAAAACGCCGGCGTGTCCGCCCCCCGCGACTGGAGCGAAACGCCGACGGCCGATCCGAAGCACACCGTCCTCGTCTACGACTTCGGGGTCAAGAACGGCTTTCTCCGCCGCCTTGAGGCGATGGGCTGCCGCGTCAGGCTCGTCCCCTCCGGGCATCCGGCGGAGCAGGCGCTGGCGGAAAAGCCGGACGGCATCGTCTTCTCCGCAGGGAACGGCATGCCGGAAACCCGGATCGAAGCGGCGACGGCGGCGGCGGCGCTTCTCGGAACAATTCCGCTCTGGGGCGTCGGCGTGGGCGCGGGCGTCCTCGCGGCGGCGGCCGGCGCGCGCATCACCGTCGACGGCCGCGCCCACCGGGGCGCGCAGCCGGTCGGGCGAACCGGATCTCCGTCGGGGGAAATGACCGCGCAGTGCCATGAGTTCTGGATTGAGCAGGAAAGCCTCCCCGCCGCCGGGCTGGAACAGACGCATTTCAACCTGAACGACAGCACTCTCGAAGGCTTCCGCTGCGCGCGCCGCAAAGTGATGGGCACGCTCTTCCACCCGGAGGCCGAGCCGGG
>QMCE01006289.1_pt1 | contig 11143 bp, 8 predicted proteins | sample 1821851 | NCBI WGS metagenome assembly QMCE01 (sample SAMN09453174, study PRJNA476694) | Termite gut metagenome, whole genome shotgun sequencing project. | isolation source: worker | host: Odontotermes sp. | place: South Africa:Pretoria | collected 2016-01-28
AACGGGATTTGTCCAACGCGCTGCCCTGGTTGCCCATCTGGGTGCAAACGCCCGACGTCTCCGCGACGTTCTTCAGGAGCCTCGCTTCGTAAATCGTCCGGGTGAGCGGTTTCTGGGTATAACAGGATTTGCCCATCCGCATCGCCATGAGCGTCGGCGCCGCGTGCATGTGGTCGGGCGTGCTGATCGTGACGATTTCAATGTCCTTCTCATGCTTGGCGAGCATTTCGCGGAAATCGACATACTGCTTGGCGTCCTTGCAGGCATCTTCCCTTCCCTTGTTGGCCAGCGTATTCTTTTCGACATCGCACAGGGCGATGATCCGGCCGAACTGGGACGCGTTGTTGACGTCGCCGCCCCCCTTGCCGCCGACGCCGATGCACGCGACGCCGGGACGTTCGTTCGGGGATTGGCTGAAGACTTGCTGATTTCCGGCCGCGACCATGTATCCGGCTCCGGTAACGGTCGCGACTTTCAAGAATGTACGGCGTGTCGTTTTAGGCATCTGGTTTTCTCTCCGCGAGGTGAATGGGACATACTGAACTGCGGACCGGGAATCGAACGGAAAAAAGTCGTAACGAAACCCGGAGGTTCGGGCCACACGGTTTGAACCGTGCGATCCGGGCCGTGCAAACCCCCAGTCTAGCCGATTTCGCAACTCCGTTCCATACCGGCGCGCAATTTTTTCATTGCTTTTCATTGCCTCGTCTCCTCTCTCTTCTTGCCCCGTATCTTCGCACCCCGCCTTCCCGCACTCCGCCCGGCTTTGCTTGACAACGGCCCGCGAATCAATGATAATGCGATCTTGCTCCCGAAGCCGGTCGAGTCGTCGGTATACTGAACACCATTGAAATTTCCCGAAGCCGGCGATTCAGGAGCCTGCCCATCGGAAGCAACACTGCTCGGAAAGTAAACAGGCGGTTAAACAGGCTGTGTTTACCAACGACTCAACCGGCTTCGGTATAAACACGGCCCTGCTCGACCGCCCGTTTTCCGTTCAACCGTTTTCCGGCATACTTCAATCACCCTGTTTCAATCGATCGACGATGTTTACGAAATCTCTCCTGCAGCGCATGCTCGACACAGCCTTGGCGACCATTGAAACCAATCTCGCGCTGCTGAACCAGCTCGATTCGGCCATCGGGGACGGCGATCACGGAACGGCCATTCTTGCGGCGATGCGGGCCGCCGCCGGCGCGAAAAAGGAGGGAACGCTTGCCGCGACGCTTGAAACGGTCGGTTGGGATGTGATGAGCGCCGCCGGTGGTTCAACCAGCGCGCTGACCGGCTCGTTTTTCACGGGCATGGCAATGGGGTTGAGTGGTGCCGCCGGCGCCGAGGAACTCGACACGGACGCGACCATTGCGCTTTTCGAAGCGGGCCTGGCGAACGTACGGACCGCGACGCCGGCCAAGGTCGGCGATAAAACGCTCATGGACGCCTTGATTCCGGCAATCGAAGCGATGAGCCGGTATCGCGGAAAGGGAGCGTCGTTGGCGGAAATTTTCGATGCGGCCGCCGGCGCCGCGAAAACGGGCGCCGATTCGACGAAAGACCTGGTCGCCAAACACGGCCGGGCCAAAAATCTCGGCGACCGCAGTCGCGGCCACCTCGACGCCGGGGCGACCAGCACCGCCCTGATTTACGCCGCCTATGCAAGCGTAATGGAACAATGAGCGATTGTCGTTCTTCCCAATCCGAATGATTCTGGGATACTGAATACGAAAGACATTTCCCGACACCGACAATTGGGGAGCTTGTTTTCCGGTATGTGCTTCGAACGGCATGACAATCCTCCCGCGAACAATCGCCCGCCGCTCGAACGAAACGTTTAAGTGATTGTCTAAACAGATGTTAAAGGTGAGTGAGTGCGGCAGGCAGACTTGACCGAATGTCCGTTTTCACCGCGTTTCCGGTATACCCCGGATTGAAAAATCCCGTCGATTGTTTTTCAGCTTCAACATCAAGACGGCGGAGTTCGGTGTGAAGACAACTGTTTTTTATTATGAAACGACGATCGGCCGGATCGGAATCGCCGACAACGGAGCGGCAATCACGCATCTTTTTTTTGCCGGACCGGGAACCACGCGCACAGACGAATCGAATGCCGAATCGAATGCCGAATCGAACGCCGCGTCGAACATCAAGTCGAAAACAACGTCGCAAACCGGGCCGAAATACAGGGACGTTGCCGGTGTCGATATCCGCACTGTCGATATCCGCCGTACGGATATCCACACCGTCGATGTCCGGGAGACCGGGTTGATCGGGAAAGCCGCCGAACAACTGAAAGAATACCTTGCCGGTGAACGGACGGATTTCGAATTGCCGCTTGCGCCGGCCGGGACGCCGTTCCAGATGGCCGTATGGTCGGCCTTGCGGCAGGTTCCCTACGGAGCGACCCGAAGCTATGGGCAAATCGCGAACGCGATCGGCAAACCGACCGCCTCCCGGGCCGTCGGCGGAGCGAACAACCGTAATCCGATCGCCATCATCGTTCCCTGCCATCGGATCATCGGTGCGGACGGTTCCCTGACCGGTTACGCGGGGGGAATGGACCTCAAGCGGCGGCTGCTCGATTTGGAAAAAAAGTACCGCCTGTCCGGAAAACCACACTGAATGCCATGTTGAAACGGATGAAAATGGTCGGAATTCTTCTCGTTGCCGTACTTTGCGTCGTCCTGTTCGTCGGATTCCAGGCCGATTTCCTGGCCCGGGGCCTTGTTTTTCACCCGCCGAAATTTCCGGCAGGGGACTGGGAACCGGAAGGCGTCGTTTTTGAGGAAGTCTCCTTCCCGGTCGAATCAACGCGGAAAACGGCGCTTTCTCTTGCATCATCCTCGTCTTCTTCGGCGACCGGTTCGAAGACCAAAAAACAGACGCTTGTCGGCTGGTATTTTCCCCATCCCGATCCGAAGGCCGTGATTCTTTATTCCCACGGAAACGCGGCCAACGTCACGGCGTTTCCGGGCTTTGCCGGGCTGCTGCGCAACCGTTTTTCCGCTTCCGTCCTCGTCTACGATTACCGCGGTTACGGCAAGAGCGGGGGAACACCGAGCACCTCCGGGATTTTAGCCGACGGTCGCGCGGCTGCAAACTGGCTTGCGGCAAAAGAAGGGGTCGATGTCACGGATATCGTCCAGTGGGGCCAGTCGCTCGGCGGTAGCGTCGCCGTCGATCTTGCCGCCGATTCCGGGGCGCGGGGCCTCATCGTCGAAAGCGGTTTCACCTCCCTGCCGGACATGGCCAAGCGCATTTCCAAAGCGCTGCCCGCCAAAACGCTCCTGCGGGAGGAATTGTCGAGCGTCGATAAAATCGCGAAATTCAGGGGACCGGTTTTCATCAGCCACGGAAAAGCGGACGGCGTCATTCCTTACGAACAGGGCGAGCGGCTTTTCGAGGCCGCCAACGAACCGAAAACGTTTTACACCCCGCCGCCGGGAGAGGACACGCACAGCGCCCGGTTGACGGAAGAACACCTGGAACGGCTCGACGCCTGGTTTGCCGGTCTTTCGGAAGGACATCAAATGTAAAGCGACGGTGTACACGGGAAACCGCCACAGACCCGCCCGCGCGGCGTGTCATTCCAACGGCTTTCAGTATGTACCGTAAACGGCCTGGAATTGTTCCCGCGAACAATCGCTTGTCGCTCGAACGAAACGGGCAACAAGCCGTTACAAATGTCTTACGGCGAGCGGGTGCGACAAGCAGCCTTCACCAAACAACCACTTTTACCAAACAACCAATTTCACCGCGTTTCCGGTATATTCATCCTGCGTCGCGGTTCCGGGTTCCCGGTTTGAAGAATGCAGGACGAAAGGACCGGCCTACATCGCTCCGCTGATCGCCCCGAGATAAAACGAGAGTAGGCGGAAGATGAAAAAAATGATGATTGCCGCGACCAGGCCGAACACGAGGAAGAAACCGATGACGGAAAGCCGTTTGAGTTTCAGGGTCGCTTCCTGCATGAGTATTTCCGAAGTCCGTCGCATCAACTCGGGGGTTTCGCCCGATTCGTCGCCGACGCCGATATTGTGTACCAGTGTCATGTCGAGCCCGCGGGTCGCCGCAAAACCTTCTCCGAGCGTTCCGCCTTCGGCCACGATTTTCAAAACAACATGCGGTTGATCGCTGACGGGGGCGAACCCCGCCGCGTTGAAAGAAAGGCGAATCGCCTGAAACACATCCATCCCTGTCCGGTGCGTCAGGTAAAACGATCGGGCCAAACGCGCTTCGGCCAACGTTTTCAAAAGCGAACCGACTTCCGGGACACGGCGGAGAACGTATTGGAATGAGCGGGAGCCGATCGTTCCGGCCTTGACCAAGTAATAGAACAGGACGCCGACCGCGACGATGAATGCAAGAAAGGTGAGGTAAACCAAGAGGCCGCGAGACCCTTTCAGTCCGAGGCCGAGCAGGTCGAAGTTCGTCGACTCGCCTGCCTGCGGGTTCATGCCCGGCAAAAATCCCATGATGAGGATGACGAGCCCGACGACGCCGAGGGCGGCCACCAGTTCGAAGATCGGCATGTACAGGGACGCGATAAAGGCGCGGCGCACGTGAATGATCCGGTCGTAATCATCGGCCAGCTCCAGCAGCGTTTCGCCGAGCCGCCCGGACTGTTCGGCGACATCGACGACGGCGACGAAAAGCGGGGAAAGCAATCGTTGTTCCCGTCGAACCGCCTCGGCCAACGTCTCGCCGTTTTCAATCGTTTCGGCGATTCGCGCCCAGCATTCCCTTGCCCGTCGACTCGCGCCGGGGCGATCCGCTTCCCGTTGAATCGAGCGCAAAAGCGGCAATCCCGCGTGAACGGTCGTCCCTACCCGGCGACAGAATCCCGCAAGTTCGTTTTGGGAAAGTGCTGAAATCATAAGGACATATTGAAGACTGTTGAATTTCCCGAAGCCGGTCACAAGCCGCGACGGGCGGTAGGCTCCCGGCTACGCGGTTGCCGATGCAAATAGGGTCCCGGTAGGGTAAACGGGTGGTTAAAACGGGCTGTGTTTACCAACGACTTAACCGGCTTCGGTATCAAGGGAAAAATCAGGGATCGAATAAAAACCGGCCGTTTTCATGGAGCATGCGTTCGATCTCGGCGGGAGGAATGCCGGGAAAACGTTCCCGAACGAAATCGGCTTCCGACATGATATTCAAATCGGGGCTCGAAGCGAGGCCGTCGGTTCCCAGGGCGACCCGAACACCGGCCCGCAGCATGGCGTGAAGCGGGTATTCGCGATACCCGAACCAGGCATGGGAACGAGGACAATAAACGACGACGAACCGGTCCGCATTCCGGGCGAGAAAGCGGATTTCTTCTTCATCCAGGTAATTGCCGTGAATGATCGCGATTTTCAGCCGCCGGGGGCCGGCAACAGACGCGGCGAACAACCGCAGGTAATCCAGCGGCCGGCGACCGAGTAACACTTCGGCGGGCACGTACGTCGGATCGACGCGCCGCATCATCTCCGCCAGCGGACCGGCGTGTTCGGCCAGTAATTGCATCTCCTCCGGCGATTCCGCCAAGTGCATCGCCACGGGAACATGCCGGGTATCGGCCAGCGCGACCGCTCTTTCCAGCAGTTCCCGATGAACCGTCTGCGGCGCATGCGGGGACAGGCCGGGAAGAAGAGCCGGATCGCCCTGTTGCCGCAACGTTGCCAGAAAGCGGTCTGCGTCGTCGATAAGAGCGTCGATCAGCGAATTGCCCGCAGCGTTGTTCCGGTCGTTTTTACAGCCGTCGCCCCAGGTGTTTTGCCAAGTGTTTTGACAGGTGTTTTTCCTGATGTTTTTCCAGCCGATCAGTTCACGGAACAACCGTTTGCGAACGTGGGGAAACACCCCGTACGCTTCCAGCGGCGCGTCCGGTTGACAGATATCGCCGAGAAACGCGGCATTCGACAGGGCGAGTCCCCGTGCGATCGCCTTGCGGATGTCGTATTCCGGGCTGCGTCGATGCCGCATCAGGCGGTCGACCCAAACGGACATCGAAAGCGGTCGATCCGCCGTTTCCAGCCCGATCGGCCCCGGAAGTCCGCTAAGCTCCAGATGGGTATGGGCATTGATGGACATTGACCGGCATGAACGCGACGGTTATCGGCACGGTATACTGAAAACTCAACCGGCTTCGGTCTCTTGCTCTCCGCGAAAAAATTGAACCTCGGTGCCAAGTCAACATTCGCGGTTTCGGGGCTTCATCGCCTCGCTCCGGAAGCCCCTTGGCTTGTTTTCTTGGCTTGTTTTTTATGCGGAGCACAGTAAAAAACAAAAAAACGCCGGAATCGATTCGATCCCGACGTCTTTTCATTGTCGGTCGTTCGACGACCGTTGTCAACCCCGGACTTACCGGGTCGTGGCCGGTGCGGCCGGTGAGGCCGGCGAGGCGACGGCGGCGGGAAGAGTCTTGAACATCTTCTGCGCTTCGCTCCGCTTCAGGAACGGCCGATTGTTGGACAAGGCGCCTTCGAGGAGGCGGCGCGCCTGGTCGTTGTTTCCTTCATCCACGCTGAGTTTCGCGAGATAGAAGGCGGTGTCGGCCGTCATCTGCCCATCCGCGCACGCCTGTTGCAACACTTCGACCGCCTGCTTCGTCCGGCCGGCCTTGATGCAAATCCAGCCGAGCGTCGCGAGGAACTCGCGGTTGTTCTGGTTCTTCTGGACATTGCCGACCGCGTACTCCAAGGCGCGTTGCAGCTTGGACATGTCCGGGACGTCCTTGTTTTCGGCGTCTTTGGTCGTCTGTTCGCAAAGCGAGAGCGCCAACCCGTTGATGGATGCGGCGTCGCTCGGGGAATTCGTGACGAGTTCCTGGAAATACCGTTCGGCAATCGCGTAATTGCCCTGGAAGAGCGCGACGGTCGCGACCAGACGTTTGGTGTTGGCGCTCACATCCTGCTTGCCTTCCTTCTGGTTGGCCGTCCAATCGATCTTGTACAACTGCTCGACCGCCGCTTTCGCTTCATCGAGCTTGTCGTCCGACAGCTTCATCATCACGTACATCGAATGTACTTCGAGCGATTCCGGATTCGCCTTGACCGCCGCGTCGAGCGACGCCCGGGCTTTCTCCATGTCGCCCCGGAGTTGGTACAATTGGGCGAGCACCGCGTCGGCGGGCAATCCCTTGTCGTCCTTCATTCCCTGGGCCTTGATAAGCAATTCCCGGGCCTGGGCGTCCTGCTTCTGCTGGAAGAGGCAGACGCCGAGCTGGCGCACCAAGAGCGGCGTTTCACCCTGGACGCCGATCAGCCTGGTCAGGCAGGTATGCATCGTCCCCCAATCTTCACGGGCGTCGCAAAGCGAAACCCGGTGGCGGAGCGAATTGACCATCATGTTTTTCTGCCGTTCCGGATTCGCTTTATAGGCGGCGTTCAACGTATCCGCCTTGTCGAGCAGGAGTCCGGCGGCGGTCAGGTTGCGCTGCTGAATCGCGATTTCGGCGAGGAGCAGGTACGCTTCCGGGTCGTTCGGGGTTTCCTTGGTCGCCATTTCCAGCGAGGCCGGAATGCCTTGCGGGACGTTGCTGCGCGCGAAGAGTTGGGTCATCGCGACGCGCGGCGGCATGATTTCCGGATGTTTGGCATAAGTCGCCTTCAAGATTTCCAAAGCGCCGTTGAAATCGGATGCGGCAAATTTCTCGGTCGCCCCCTTGAAAGCTTCCTGGAGTTCAGGGCTGATCGGCGTTTCGCCCGGTGTGGTCGCCGGTGTGGTTACCGGGGCGGCAGCGGCGGCCGGGGCTGCCGGACGGGCGGGTTGACGTTGCGCCTGGGCCGAAGCGGTGGACGCGACGGCCAGCGCGGCAAAGGCAAGGAGTGCCAAAAAAGAGGTTTTGTAAATCTTCATAAAATCCTTTCTCAAATGGGGGGAAACATCCATGTGCGGCCTGACGAACGGCCCTCAAGGCCCTGACGTTCGGCCTTCGAGCGGGAGTTATAAAAAAAATCCCGCCCCGGGTCAAGGGCAATTCACGGGCAATGTTCGCTCGAACAAGAAAAAAATGCGGGAAACCGGGCGGATCCCACGGAAACCTCAGACGGTTGCGGCAGATAGACTGCAAACGGGGATAAAACGGATTGTTGGACGGAATGCGCGGGATGCTCAAGACACCGTCTCCGTATTGCTCGCCCCATCTTGAAAATCCGGTTCATCTCGTCGAAAAACAGGCGTTTTCCGACCGTTTACGGGAAAAATCAATCCGGCCGATCGAAATGGCGGGAAACGTTGGCATCGAACCGGCGGTAAGCCGCTTGGCCGAGGTCTTTGGTTTCCCGCGACTGGCCGACGGAGGGCCAGGGGCCGATATGGACCAATTCCGGCATGATTTCGATCAATTGGTCGGACAGCGTTTGAGCCAGTATTTTGATCGGCGTTTCCTGGGTACGTTCGAGGATGGAACGGACCGTTTTCATGACCTTGACTAATTGGCTTCGGCGGCGAATTGGGTTGTCGGGATAATCCTCGGGATCGAGCAGGAGTTCGCAGACCGGGACGTTGAGCAGTTTTTGCCAGCGGTATAACCGGCTCAAAAGCAAATCGGATTCCGGCTGCTCCTGTTCCCGCGCCTCGGCAACGCTCGTTTCCAGTTGTTTGGCGAGATAAGCCAGGGACATATTCTGGGTCTGCCGCACCTCGGCGAGACGATGCAGTTTACGGGCGCATTGCAGGGCCGGCGCGGTCGAGACCGGGGCACGGCCGAGGTCGACGATCTCATTCGGCGCGACATACGGGAAATCGGATGTGCTCATGGCATTCTCCAATCGAAAAAAGCGGAAATGATAATCGTGGGCTCAACGGTGCGTCGGTACAGTGCATCGGTCACCAATCCCGAAAACATGAATGGAAGGAAAAAACGACGGGTTGGACGGGCTGTCGGGATTGTATATACCGTAAACGGCATGATATTCAGTAAGCAATCCTCCCGCGCACCGTCGCCTGCCGCTCGAACAATCCGTTTATGTCATTAGACAAACAGCCGTTAGGGGCGAGTGAGTGCGGCAGGCAGACTTGACCAAAGGTTCATTTTCATCGCGTTGCCAGTATCCATCGCAGCCGGTCGGGTCCGTGGCGGACAGCCGGGTCAAATAGTCGGGTCAAATAGTCGGGTCAAACAGAAAACGGGACCGGCTTCGATAGAAAGCATTCCTTTATTCGACCAAGGCATGGGTATGGCCGAAGTGAACGAGATCGGCCCAGGAGCGTGTTTTCAACTTTTTCATGATTTTATGTTTGAAATTTTCGACGGTGCGCGGGCAGATTCCCATGTTTTCCGCACACTGTTTCAGGTCGCGAAGCCGAATCAATTGGAGCAGGCATTCGAATTCGCGTTCGGTCAATTTTCGCAGTCCCGGATGCGGCGCATGCTCATGGTGGTGCAGGCAGTCGCCGACCGACGTGAGCAAATGTTCCGCCAGGGGGGAAAGCGTGCAAAAGCCGTCGATCGCCCGTTCTATCCCGCGGATCAGGTTTTCCATCGAATCGTAATAGGTCCAGTAGCCGTGCGAAGAGGTTCGGACGGCCGCAAGACTTCCTCCCGAACGGGGGGATTCGTCGAGTAAAATGAAACGGGCCTTGGGGTTGACGCCGCGGATCGCTTCGATCGCGATGCGGGTTTTGGTAAACGAGTGGCCGGAAAGGAGGATGATGTCCTGTTTGTCGCGGTGAAGCAGGGGAAGCACTTCGGAGATACTCGAAACGGTCAGTATCTCCCGATGGGGCGCATCGTTCGCAATCGCTTTCATGAAGCATTCCGCCAACAAAGCCCGGGGTTCAATGATGATCAGTCGGTTGTTTGCGTTTTTCATTGTCACATCCTCCCAATAAGAAAAAAGAAAAGAAAGCCGAAATCGGATATTCGATAAGCGTACTCCCCCGGATCATCGGCAGGGGCACGACAACTGTTTGTCGTTCCTATTAAAACTAGTTCGTAATTTTTCAGGAAAAAGATAACGAGTTCACGGCCTTTTCCGTCTTTCCTGAAATTCTCTTTTAATCGCCCTGTGATAATTGACAAGCGTCGGTCGAGTGCGGATAATTTGACGGTGTCGGCCCGGTTGTTTTCACCCAAATGATTAATCGTCTCAAATTCAATTTATCTGCAATTCAATTCCCATGGATCCCTATTTTCAATCGATGTTCGCGGACCGGATCGGGGGCGTCAATCACGGAAAATCGAACGAAATTTACAAATTCGAAAAAATCAAAAGGGCCAAGCGGCAGGCACTTGTCGATTTTCCGGACAAGAGTCTTCTCGACTTCGGAATCGGCGAAAACGATGAAATCGCCGATGAAAAAGTGCGCAAAGTTTTGACACGAGAAGCGGAACTGCTTGAAAACCGCGGTTACGCGGACAACGGTTGTCTCGAATTCAAAGAAGCCGTCGCGCGTTTCATGCGGCGTCGCTTCCACGTCGAGCTCGATCCCGCAACGGAAATCAATCACTGCATCGGCTCCAAGACGGCGCTGGCGATGATCCCGGCCGTGTTCATCAATCCGGGGGATTTCACCCTCATGACCGTCCCGGGATACCCGGTTGCCGGGACCCATACAAAATACTATGGCGGGAGGGTTTACAATCTCCCCTTAGAGGACCGGAACGATTTTCTTCCCGATCTTCACGCGATTCCGGACGACATCCGGAAACAAGCGAAATTGCTGATCCTGAATTACCCGAACAGCCCCACCGGCCAAGTGGCCACGGTCGAATTCTACAAGCAGGTGATCGCGTTCGCCCGGACGCACAAAATCGTCGTCGTCCAGGATGCCGCGCATGGCATGTTGTCCTACCACACGCCGCCCTTGAGTTTTCTCCAGGTCGAAGGAGCAAAAGAAGTCGGGATCGAGATTCATTCGCTTTCCAAGGGCTGGAACATGATCGGTTGGCGCATCGGCTGGTTTTGCGGGAACGAACGGATCGTTCGCGCGTTGGCCGATGTCAAGGATAATTGTGACAGCGGCCAGTTTCTCGCCGTTCAAAAAGCGGCCGTCGCGGCGCTCGACGATCCGGCGATCCCGGACGAGGCGTGTAAGAAATATCGCCGCCGGCTTCAAAAACTGGTCGATACGCTGCGCATCCTCGGCTTCCATTGCACCTTGCCGGGAGGAACGTATTTTCTGTATGTCAAGGCTCCCTCGGGCATTGAGGGGGGAC
>QMCE01011412.1_pt1 | contig 11138 bp, 16 predicted proteins | sample 1821851 | NCBI WGS metagenome assembly QMCE01 (sample SAMN09453174, study PRJNA476694) | Termite gut metagenome, whole genome shotgun sequencing project. | isolation source: worker | host: Odontotermes sp. | place: South Africa:Pretoria | collected 2016-01-28
AATGTCTATAAAAGAAACATTTATAGGGAAAATTTTAGTGAGTCAAAAAATCCGAAATAATTCTAACGCTTCATCTATTTTTCTACCAACAGGAATTTTTACTTGATCCGATTTTCCTCTCATATCGAAATTAGGACGGCGTAGAGAATCATAAAAAAGAAGCTGTCCTTTTGAGACAGCTTCTTTCAAATATCTATGTAACAGAATATTACACAAGTGGTAAAACAGAAACGAAAGAACGGTTGTCTTTTCTTTTTCTGAATGCAACTTGACCATCGGTCAATGCAAATAATGTATGGTCTTTTCCGATACCTACATTTTCACCAGCATGGTGAGTTGTTCCACGCTGACGTACAAGAATGTTTCCTGCTTTTGCAAACTGACCTCCAAATATTTTAACTCCAAGCCGCTTACTTGCTGATTCACGACCGTTTTTGGAACTACCGACTCCTTTTTTATGTGCCATTTTTCTACAATTTTAAATATTAAGCAACTACTGAATTAATTTTCAATTCGGTCATACTTTGACGATGACCATTTCTTTTTCTGTAACCTTTTCTTCTTTTCTTGTGGAAAACAATTACCTTTTCTCCTTTTACATGAGAAACAACTTCCGCAGTTACTTTTGCGCCGGCTACGGTTGGTGCGCCGATAACTACTTTTCCGTCATTGTCAAGCAACAATACTTTGTCAAATTCTACTACAGTACCGCGGTCTGCTTCCAAACGGTGAACAAATAACTTTTGTCCTTGTTGTACTCTAAACTGCTGTCCTGCGATTTCTACGATAGCGTACATATAAAACTTATGTTTTTAAGTTAGTTCCGGTGGTGGGCTTTCAACCACTTGTTCATACCACGAAGGAAAATCGGGTGCAAAAGTACAAAAAGATTTGGATTTTTCCACAAATTATTGTATTTTTATTTATGTTTGTCTATAAATTTTTTGAAATGAAAAAAATTGAATTATCTATATTAGGGCTGACTATCAGTCAATCGCCTGACACCTACATTGTTCTTTTAAAAGAGAAGGAAGGTGAAAAACGACTACCTATCATTGTCGGGTCGAGCGAGGCACAATCCATTGCTATTGCCATAGATCACTTGTTGCCGCCGCGTCCGATGACACACGACACCTTTTTCAGTGTCATGGTGCATTACGGTATTGAATTGAAAGAAGTATACATATATGATATAGTGAAAGGAATTTTCAATGCCGCGATGTTGTGTGATCGAAACGGCGAAACAACGCGGTTTGACGTGCGCTCTTCCGATGCCATTGCCATGGCATTGCGTTTCAATGTGCCGATTTACACCAACGAAAATGTGATGAACGTAGCTGGTGTGATTCCAAGTTCAACCGTGCGTGAGGAAAAAGGCGAGCCTAAAAGCCTGTTTGACCTTTCTCCTGCCGAAATACAGCAGGAAATAGAAAATGCGGTAAAAAAAGAAGATTATGAGAAGGCTTCGTTATTGAGGGATTTGTTGAAACAGAAAGGGCAGGAATAGTTATTTGCTTGGACACTCTTAATTATTGAATCCCTTTCATACCCTTGTCTTCGCTTCCTTTAAGTATCGGCAGGCTGATTTGAAACCGGACTGCAATGATACGCGTCAAGACAGCAGCTATAATCGCGATGACTTTCGTAATTTCGGCGGGCATCCCTATTTGGTCGCTTGCAAAGTAAAAAAGTCCGCCAACGAGGCTTGCCAGTGCGTAAATTTCTTTTCTGAAAATCAACGGAATTTCGGTAATCAGTACATCGCGGATAATTCCCCCAACGCAACCGGTGATAATCCCCATAATCAATGCCACCCAAAACGGGAATCCGCAACCAAGCGTCTTTTCAATTCCCACTACCGTAAAGAGGGCTAAGCCTACGGCATCGAACGTAAAGATGGTGTAATTGTGCCGTATTAGGATTTTCCGGTAGAAAATAACAACAACGAACGCTATCCCTGTGGATATAATATAGATAGGGTTAACCATCCAAAAAGGGGGCTGGTCGAGCATTACGTCGCGCAAAGTACCTCCGCCGACTGCCGTTACAAATCCGATAACAAATGCGCCAAACCAGTCAAACTGTTTAGCTGAAGCCAACCGTATTCCCGAAATTGAAAAGGCAAATGTTCCGAGAAATTCTAAAATATCGACAAATCTGAGGTATTCCATTTTATATTTGATTTTAAGATGCAAATTTATATTAAAAAGCGGGATTATGATACAAGATTATTTTGAATATTTTTCAATTGATATCTGATTTTTTTGAACAATAATCGCTATCAAATACACCGATTTTTTAGCAGGAAATTACTTTTTGATATATTTTGGGTGTTTTTTATACTAAAATTAACAATTTGCCATTCAAATTGCTCGGATAGCTCCGAAAATTAACTTATTTTATTCTTTAATAAAGTTGCTTCTTGTCGTTTTATTTAGTAATTTCGGGTGATTTTAAAAAATATAATTTCACAAGATTAAAATTAAATTGATAGCATGAATCCCACACACATTGAGCACATCGGAATCGCAGTAAAAAGCATAGACGCAGCATTGCCTTATTACGAAAATGTTTTAGGTCTGAAATGTTATGCCGTAGAGGAAGTAAAGGAACAAAAAGTAAAAACAGCATTTCTCAAAGTAGGAGAAACCAAAATTGAATTGCTTGAAGCGACTGATCCTGAAAGTACAATTGCTAAGTTTATTGAAAAAAGGGGAGAAGGAGTTCATCACATTGCTTATGCGGTTGAAGGATTGGAAGGAAAACTTCAATTAGCGGCTGAAAGAGGCGTTCAGTTGATTGACCAAAAGCCAAGAAAAGGAGCCGAAGGATTAAACATTGCATTCTTACATCCGAAATCAACCGGAGGTGTTCTTACTGAGCTTTGCGAAAATCCGAACAAATAAAATATCCATATATGAGAAACGAAGATAAGATTAAGCAACTTATAGACTTTCGCGTAAAGGCGAAACAGGGAGGTGGCGAGAAAAGAATAGCATCTCAACATGCAAAAGGAAAATTAACCGCTCGAGAAAGGATTAACTTATTGCTTGATGAGGGTAGTTTCGAAGAGTTGGATATGTTCGTTACCCATCGTTGTACAAACTTCGGAATGGAAAAGGAAAAATATCTTGGCGATGGTGTTGTTACCGGGCAAGGAACCATCAACGGACGTTTGGTTTATGTTTACTCACACGATTTTACTGTTATCGGCGGCTCGCTTTCCGAAACTTTTGCTTTAAAGATTTGTAAGATAATGGACTTGGCAATGAAGATGGGTGCTCCGGTAATCGGAATCAACGATTCGGGAGGTGCTCGTATTCAGGAAGGGGTAGCTTCACTCGCAGGATATGCGGAAATTTTCCAGCGTAATATTCTTGCTTCGGGTGTGATTCCTCAGATTTCGGTTATTTTCGGACCTTGTGCCGGCGGTTCGGTTTATTCGCCTGCCCTGACCGACTTTATTATGATGTCGGAGGATAACAGCTATATGTTTATTACCGGAAGATATTTCGACAGAAGATTTGGGAGGTGCCAATATGCACGCATCACGTTCGGGAGTAGCTCATTTTGTTGCAGAAAACGAAGAAAGCGGCCTGGCAACCATTCGCGAATTATTATCTTACCTGCCTCAAAATAACTTGGAGGATGCTCCGGATATTGAGTGCGAAGACCCGATTGAAAGAAAAGAGGACGCTCTTAATTCATTACTTCCAGAGAATCCGAATCAACCGTATGATATGATGCAAGTTATCACTTCGATTACGGACTATGGGGATTTTTTTGAAGTACATGCCGGCTATGCTAAAAATATCATTGTTGGGTTTGCCCGTTTCGATGGTGTTTCGACCGGAATCGTGGCTAATCAACCATCGCAAATGGCAGGTGTTTTAGACATTGAATCCTCTCGCAAAGCTGCCCGTTTTGTGCGTTTCTGCGATGCGTTCAACATTCCGGTTCTCACATTAGTCGATGTCCCGGGATTCTTGCCGGGTTCGGGTCAAGAACAAGGCGGTATCATCGTTCACGGAGCCAAATTATTGTTCGCATACGGAGAGGCAACTATTCCGAAAGTAACCGTAACGTTGCGTAAATCTTACGGTGGTGCTCACGATGTGATGAGCTGTAAGCAGCTTCGCGGCGACTTCAACTATGCTTGGCCTACTGCCGAAATTGCCGTAATGGGTGCAAGCGGTGCTATCGAAGTGTTGGAAGGAAGAGCAATTTCCAAAATCGAAAATCCGGAAGAAAAAGCAAAATACGTTCAAGAGAAAACAGCCGAATATCAAGAAGCTTTTGCCAATCCGTACCAAGCCGCTTCAATGGGTTACATTGATGATGTGATTGAACCTCGCAATACACGTTTTCGCGTGATTCGCGCATTTAAGTCATTGCAAACCAAAAAGGTAGTAAATCCGTTGCGTAAACACAATAATATACCATTGTAAAAATAGCCGGTTATGTTCATTCTTAATGCAAATAATGCAATGCTTATTGTTTATGCTGTTTTTATGGCAGTAATTTTTTTGTTGGTGCTTTTTATCGTAATAGGTAAAGCACTTGATAAGAAAAAAGAACAGAAAGCGGCGATGGAAAAAGCGAATGATCTTAATTTGGAAGAAGGCATTTTATTCAGGGAGAAAGTAGCTATTGCTATGTCTTTACACCTCTATTATGGTGTTCATGATGAAGAAAGCGATATTATCACGTTCAAGAATATTCATAGCAAGTATTCTCCCTGGTCTTCAAAAATATTTGGTATACAATAAAATTATGATATAAAAATATTATAAAATGAAGAAATTCAAAATTAAAGTTGAAGGTGAAACATTTGAAGTTTCGGTAACAGAACAAGAAAAGGGCATGGCAGAAGTTTCTGTCAACGGAAAACCATACATTGTAGAGTTTGAGAGAGAGAACGATGCTTCAATACCTAAGTCGGCTATCGCCAGAAAAGGACCCAAAAACAATACCTCGCCTACGCCGGAAAGGGAAGCTGCCCCTATTCCGAGAAAATCAACGGGCGGCAGTGCGAAATCAATCAAGTCGCCGCTCCCCGGCAATATTTTTAAAATTCCTGTTTCAGTCGGACAAGAAGTGAAGAAGGGAGACCAAATAATCGTCATTGAGTCCATGAAAATGGAAAATAACATTATGGCAGACAAAGATGGTATTGTAAGAACTATTCATGTTCAGGTAGGACAAAGCGTATTGCAAGGCGATCCGCTTATGGATTTGGAGTAAAATAGGAAAAAAGAAAGTCTAAAGGTGTGATAACATACAGTTTGAACTTTCTTCCGGTTTCATAGAGTGGTCATTTCGATCCTCAAATAAGGATTGAAATGACCTTTTAAAAATCAAAAAAAACTATTTTATAAGAATTTGAAAATTACTAAACCTTACTTTGCTTCTGTGTTTTAGCCGTTTAAAACGAACAAAATTATGTTGACACTTAGTATAAACTGGACAAATGCTTTCATTATAACCTTTTTAGGAATCGGTTTTGTATTCATCATTTTATGTCTATTGATACTACTTTTACGCATTTTTGGAATGGTATCCAATAGATTGTCTGAAGACAAAAAAGTTGAAATAAAAGAAAAAGAGCCGGAACAATATCCGGAAGCTGTTGCGGGACCCGAAAGTGCTGCTATTGCGATGGCTATGCATCTCTATTTTGCCGATGTTCATGATGAAGAGAGCGATATTATCACGATTAAAAATATCAATTACAGATATTCTCCTTGGAATATAAAAACGTATTGATATTCAACTACATTAAAATTGCACAAGAAAAATGAAAAACAGCTATTTTTCTCTGCTGATCATTGCGCTATTTACTATTGCAATGCCATTGTCAGCGCAACAATCTCCTATCGGAGAATCAACCACTGCACAAGGAGTTAATATTATTGAAAATCAACCCGAAGCTGACCTTAGTATTGTCGAGAGTGTGGTCGGCTTTGCTGAAAGTACCGGCTTTGCCTTACTTGCAGAAAACTGGAAGTTTTTGCTTATGCTGGTGATAGCCTGTGTATTGCTGTATCTCGCGATTGTTAAAAAGTTTGAACCATTACTTCTGCTTCCGATTGCTTTTGGGATGCTCCTTAGTAATTTACCGGGTGCAGGGTTGTTCAATGCGGAATTATTCGAAGGCGGACATGTCCATTGGGGTATTTTTGTAGATAAAGCCGGATTGTTGGACTACCTCTATCTCGGTGTAAAACTTGGTATTTACCCTTGTTTGATATTTATCGGTGTAGGGGCAATGACTGATTTTGGACCGCTGATCGCTAATCCTAAAAGCTTACTATTGGGAGCGGCTGCTCAGTTCGGGATTTTTGCTACTTTTTTGGCTGCCCGTGCTTTTGGATTTTTACCCGCAGAGGCAGGCTCTATCGGTATTATCGGGGGGGCAGATGGTCCTACTGCCATTTATTTGACTTCTAAATTAGCTCCTCATTTATTGGGTCCGATTGCCGTTGCAGCCTACTCTTATATGGCATTGGTTCCGGTCATCCAACCACCGATTATGAGGTTTCTTACCACTAAAAAGGAGCGGGAGATAGAGATGAAACAACTTCGGGCTGTTTCCCGGACAGAAAAGATTATTTTCCCTATTTTAGTTACTATTATTGTTGCATTACTGTTACCATCGGCGGCAACTTTAATCGGTTGTCTTATGCTCGGAAATTTAATGCGCGAATGCGGTGTTGTCGAACGTTTGGCAAAAACCGTACAAAACGAGTTGATGAATATCGTAACCATATTTCTTGGAATTACCGTTGGGGCAACGGCTACTGCCGATAATTTCTTGAATGCAAGCACGTTGATTATTATGTGTATGGGTATTGTTGCATTTGGATTAGGTAGTGCCGGAGGCGTACTTCTTGCCAAATTTATGAATTTGTTCAGTAAAGAAAAAATTAATCCGTTGATTGGCTCTGCCGGAGTCTCTGCCGTACCAATGGCAGCACGAGTTTCACAAGTGGAAGGGCAAAAGGCTAATCCTGGAAATTTCTTGCTTATGCATGCTATGGGTCCGAATGTGGCTGGAGTTATCGGTTCGGCTGTTGCGGCGGGAATATTGTTAAGCATGTTGGGATAATCTTGACTTGAAGTCACGATTTAAATGTGCGTTAGCTGTGACGATAGGTGTATCCCCAAAACTTACCCTTATTCTCTTTTTATACTCGAAAGTAATTGCCTTGCATAAAAAGCTGATAAATTATCTTTGCGGGATTGTTATACACAAAAAAGAATGGAGTGCGAATTAGCAAGTCTGAAATTAAGAGAGAGTAATGTATCTAATTCAGACTTGCTAATTCGCACTCCATTCCTTTTTGTGTATAGAAAGTTATTAGATAACCGGTATGTTTCAAGTTTACAGATATAAGCGGCTCAATCAATAGAAGATACCAGTATAAGCGAACATTTATGTATGGGGCAACTAATAAATTGAGTAGTTTTAATCCGTTCGTATCTGGATTACACCCTACACCAAAGAATGATATCTTAAAATGCCGAACTTTTCAAATTTAATCCCCTCTTTTCATCCAGCCCGAACATCAGATTCATATTCTGAACCGCTTGCCCGGATGCTCCTTTCAGCAAATTGTCGATGATAGAAACAATGAATACTTTGTTTTCGTATTTATCTAAAAATAAGACGCACTTGTTGGTATTAATGACTTGCTTCAAATCGGGACTTGCGCCTGTGATAAAAGTAAAAGCGGCATCTTTGTAAAATTGCTCGTAAAGTGCTTTTATTTCTTCCAAACTCAAATTGCACTCTGTATAAACCGAAGCAAAAATACCTCTGGTAAAGTTTCCGCGGACAGGCACAAAATTAATCGCTTTGTCAAATCCGTTTTGCAGTTGTTTGAGCGATTGGTTAATACTTCGTAAACGGAAATATTGTTGTTGCGCCAGCTAAAATGGGTTGTTGCGCCGGGCTTTACTCCTGCGCCGGTTGAACCGGTAATGGCGTTTACGTGAATTTCACTTTTCAACAATCCATTGGCTGCCAATGGCAACAAAGACAGTTGAATTGCGGTGGCGAAGCACCCGGGATTGGCAATTTTAGCCGCTTTCTTAATCCGTTCTTTATTCAACTCCGGCAAGCCATACACAAAACCCTCGCTTTCGTTGCGATAGTCGGTCGAAAGGTCAATGATTCTTACCGATGGAGGAATAGCGTTTGCCTCCATAAATTTTCTACTGTCGCCGTGTGCCGAGCAGAGAAACAAAACGTCCACTTTATCCAACGGTAATTCACCGGTAAAAATTAAATCGGTTTCGCCGATTAATCCACTGTGGATGTCGGTAATTTTATTGCCTGCGTTGCTCGAACTGTTTACGAACGCGATTTCAACGTTGGGGTGATTGATTAGTATTCTAATCAATTCGCCGGCGGTGTAGCCTGCGCCTCCTATGATTCCTGTTTTTATCATTGGTTTGTTATATTTATTTTAAGTAAAATACAGTGTCAATAAAATACAGTATGCCATTGCTTGTTAATACATTTTCATCGTGTAAATCTTCAATAATTAATCCCCAATTCGGAATTAAAATAATCATTATTTCGAATCTTTTGAAACCCATTTGATTTCATAAATAATTCAACGTGTTTCAAATCCGTTTTATCCGTGGCTTTGACAAAATTCTGTTCTACTACTGCATATAAAATAGTTTTATTTTCAAAAAATCCTAATAACTTATAGGCTGTATCGGGAAAGAAAAAGTTATTTAATAATAAACTCACTAGATAATCAACCCACGACAAATAATAAATAGCATCATTTAATTTAAAAACAGACCTGCCGTCTTTTAAATACACTTTTTGTTCAGCACCTTCCGAAACATAATTACTCAAATCAATATCCTTTACCCAAAGATTTTGATTTTCAATATATTTCCTCAAACTCTCTGTTTCTTTACGTTTGAAGTGCTTATCTGTTTTATCCAAAGTGCCTGAAATTTCGCCTTTTCTAAGGTAGTCAATGGCTGTTTGGATATTTGTTCCATACCTAACTTGGCTCTCTCCCGAAATGATACGTTGTATTTCATTGTGCATATTATTTTTCAAAATTCTAAAAAAAACAAAGATAATACTTCTAATTCAAACTGTCAAAAAACAATATTTTGGCACTTGTTTTTATCATATTTCTTTATCTTTAATTGCGTTCAAATTTTTAGCGTTTAGTTTTGAAACTACTTTTTTACCTGATTCCAATTCCAATTTTTGTCGGGCAGCAGCAGCAACCGAACCGCCTTGTTTGGCAACTTTGGCATTTTCGGCAAGAGTACACGGATTTTTCTCTTTTGAAATTTCGGTTGTTGAGGCTTCTGCAAGCATATTCAAAACCAGCTCCAAATTTGTCATATTATCACGCAAACTTTCCGTTTTCAACCCTTTGTATTGTTTATACTGCTTGGTAGTCATACCCGACCAGCTGACTGTAATAATATCCGTCAAGTTTGCAAATTCCTGTCCTTTTTTTACTCCGCGGCGTTCCCATTCATCGGTCAACTCCTTGCGTACTTCAATAGATTTGAGTCGTTGGTTAATCCAATTTTCCGAATATCCTTTTCGATGATAGTATTCCATCAATCGCTCAATACCCAGTTCGGGGTCGTCAATTTCTTCTAATCGTTCGCGTGCAATCTCTGCCAACCACATCTTAAACGGCTCTGCCTTTGGTGATGGAATGGATTGTATCAACCGGAAAAGTTGCTCGACATCAGCTACATCGGAAAGATATTTTTTTCCGTCCGTAGCAAGTAATTTCAGTTGACTACAATTTGTAGCCAACTCACTTCCTTCTTGTTTTAACCGGGTTTTCAATACACTCCAATATTTGCGAGGATTGGGACTTTCGGTCAATACTTCTATTACATCAACAATAGAAATGTACCATTTTTCAGTATCAACATCCCATACGGTTCGGACTTTTTTGTCTTCAAACAACTTAATTGTATCTTTTTTGTTTTGATTCATTCGTGATTTATTTAGAGTTCTCTTTTGACCAACCAAAGATAAATATGAGCAGTATTATGAGTGAAAATGATTTAATTTTCTTCATCGTTTTATCTTTTTCAGTTTGTTAAACTTCCTTTTTAGGAAGTTTAGCCGTTGTTTGTTCTATTTTTTTTTGGTCGCTTGCAACTCGCCGTTCCAATTTTTTTATATCTTCTGCCGCGGGAAGTTCTTCGGGTTTTATTCCTCTTTTACCCAATATTTCCCTGACACTTACATTATTTTGGATGTGCTCTTGCGTTATACTTTGCTCGCCGTATAAATCTTGGTTCTCGACATTAATAATTTGTCATTTCTGTCGCCAAATTTTTAGCGGCAATGGTCAATGTCGGCAAAAAATCAGCCAATGGACGATTAATATTGATATTCAGCCTTTGCTTCATCTCTTCGGTAGTCTTTCCTCCAAATAGAGCCGTATCTCCCTTGGAACGAATGCGTCCAAAACCTTTATCATCAACGCCTCTTTCATAAATATTCTGCGAAAGCTGTTTTTCTGAAATGCGTAATTTTTCGCGCGTTTCCAGATGCGACAATAATTGCAATCGTTCTTCTATCAATTCTGCCTTCCGTGTTTGAATGGCAAAATAACTTTGAGCAAAAGCAATTTCTTCTTTTTTAGGGTCGCCATTTTGAGCAATCAGGTAACAGGCATAACGAGTCAACATAAAATCAGTAATTTCACGTTTGGAACCACTACCTAATTCGACCATTTTCGTGACCTCACGAAAATGGTCATCTACATTGATACCCTGTGTCTTACAGGAATCTTCCGCCCGGTGAATGGCTACAATAAAATTTTCCCAACGGGCATATCCTAATAAAGTTTGTAGCTTCCGCGCGAACCAAACTTCGACTTGCTCGCTATTATCTTCATTATTTATATAATGAGCGATTTCATCAAAATTTGATTTAAGTTGCAAAATACGAGTTTTTTCCATATTTGTTTTAGTTTAATTAAGTAATATGTAAAAAATAACTTGGTAATATTCTTTATATCAAAAGCTCATCATCCAATTATCTTCGCGTCTTTGCGCCTTAGCGTTCTTTGCGTTAAATTATGCGCTTGCGCTCTTTGTATAAACGCAAAGAACGCTAAGGC
>QMCE01002073.1_pt1 | contig 11136 bp, 11 predicted proteins | sample 1821851 | NCBI WGS metagenome assembly QMCE01 (sample SAMN09453174, study PRJNA476694) | Termite gut metagenome, whole genome shotgun sequencing project. | isolation source: worker | host: Odontotermes sp. | place: South Africa:Pretoria | collected 2016-01-28
CAGGATCAGGATCAGGACCAGAATAATGACGGGAATAATAACGAAAACAGCGGATCATATTATTATAATTTAAATTCTGCATATGGGGGAACTCCTAATAGGACAGCTGGCGGTTTAATTGAGAAGTCCTTTTTGAAGTTTGGGGTATATGTAGGTATATATGGAAGATACCCGATTAAATATTCCAATGTAGTCAATGCTGTAGGAAGCGCTTATCCTGAACGCCTTATGTATATTATGTTAGCGGCGGAGGATGATGTGAATGGTGTTGTGCACCCATATGGAGACCATGCTGTAGTTGGGTATGCTTATACAAATCTCCGAAGAAGCACGACAAGTTATGATTTCAAGTCATTCATCAAAATTGCTGACGGGAGAACCCCAAGAGGAAGGTATCTCGACGTTGATATGTTGACTGATAAATATGATAGGAATGGAGAATTGTTTTATTCATACTGGGAAGTCTTATTTTAATAAGAGGTGATGGGATAATGAATTTAAAAATCCTTAAGAGACAAGCATCTGTTATGCTTCTTATCATATTAATAATTTTTTCTCTTTTTACAGCTATTTCCTGTTCAACTCCTTCTCTGGGAAATGCGCTTTTCAATCTGAACGCTGATGAAATTAAAAAAATCGAGTTCGGCGGGAATGCGTTTCTTTCTCACGTAGAGAAAGTATGGAGTGAACGCACAGGGAAAACATTTGCTTCGTCGTTTATGAATGTCTCTGCCACTTATACTAAAGAGGACGCTGAGTTCCATGAAATCATTGAACTTATCAACTCTTTCAGATATACTCATCGTGAAACCTATATAGAGCAAATATCGGGGTATAATTGCTATGTCCTCATTGGAGAAAACACTCGTTTCAATCTTGGGGTTCCAAAGAGTGACCCCCTTATTGGCAACATAAATTCTATCTCAATGATGGAAGAAGGCGGCTTATGTGCATATATTGGAGCTGATGATACTTGGGGAGAACGATTATTTGAATACGGCGTCAAACAAATGCTGGAGTGATTTGTTGACGGTTAATACTGGGAAGTCTATTTCCACTAAGGAGGCACTTATGGAACCCACAAATATAAAACAAAAGAAGAAGCACATTGTGCTGCGAACAGTGCTTATCACCACTTTTATCAATATACTGATAGTAATCTTTCTTATCTTTTTAACGATAGGAATTCCCCGATGGAGCAGACCGTATACGACGTATATTCCCTTTTCGGGGAAACTCTTTAATATCAACGCTGAAGAGGTGGATAAAATAGCCATATATGGATATGAATTCAGGGAATACACAATGGAAGATGCCGAATTCTATGAAATTATCGATTTCATGAATTCATTTCGTTATTCAAGATTCGCTCCGATAGACAGTCCGGTTGATGATTCGGGTAGAGTTACACATACTGGAGCAGGGGGAATAACAATTAATGGCGACTATGGGAGTAGCTTTTTTCTTTGCAATTCTGCAGGCTTTTCTGCAGCAGGCTCATGGTTTGGGTACGGCTATTGGTATTATCCAGAGAGTCCTATAGATTTTGAAGGCGGTTATAATGAAATAACCAACCAGCCGCCGAGAATTACACAAAGCCCGAAGCCGATAGAGTGAGGGAAGTCCTATTGCCTTAGGAGGTGTTTATGATGAAGACAAGAACACACAGAGCCACTGCCTCTTTCCTTATTCTCTTGCTTCTGCCATTTCTTTTCATTTTCTCCTCATGCAATATTGCACCTCAAGCGAAGAAGCTTTTCAATTTCAACGACAGAATTTATAAGATAGAATTCTATGGAAGAGATTTCTTTGATAATTCAATCATTGAAGAACCGCCTCGTTTTTCTGTATCAATCACGGAAGGAGACAAAGAGTTTGAGGAAATCATAGGTATAGTAGGTTCAAGTGAATATGAACAAAGCGAAGATGTAAGAGGTACATTTACGCCAGGAAGGTCTTCAACTATGTCAATAAACAACGGAGAATACATTTGTAATATTGCAGATGACGGCAGTGGTATTTCTGTTGAAGAGTACAAAAAAATCTCTGTGGGCGATATTAGTTTGCCTGTACGGTCCGATAATCGTACGCCGTCTCCCGAGGAGGAATCTGCCGCAGATATGTCAATGGATGAAGAGCAAGAAGTTCTTTACACATGCACTTATTATTCTGCCGATGAGAGCCTTCCATTGGTAAAGCGATTATATGAAATAGGCAAGGCGAAGCTGCTTCTTGAAGCAAGCAAGCTTTGGGAAATGGTTGACAGTGTAGACTGATTTTATTCTATTATGCAAAAGAGACGTGATTTTCATCACGCCTCTTCTTTTTATTCTTCTGTATCTCCAACACCCTCGTCCGCCGTGCCGTCGTCTTCGATTTCGATGTCATCAACCTCGTCTTCCTCGTGCGGGGCACGTGCAAGCGTCACAACCCTGTTGCCGTCGGCGATTCTCATCACCTTCACACCCTTTGCGGGACGTGAGCAAATCCTGACGGACTCCGCCTTAATTCTTATGATAATTCCGTCCTCGGAAATCAGAATGATGTCGTCTTCCAAGTCTATTACCTTAATCGCCGCCACATCGCCGTATTTCTCAACGTGATAATTCAGCCTGCCCTGACCGCCCCTGTTCTGAACGGGATAATCTGAAATGTTTGAAAGCCGCCCGAAGCCGGTTTCCGAAACCGTCAGCACATATGCGCCCTCTCTCACAACGGACATGCCGACAATATGGTCGCCTGTTTTGAGCTTTATTGCCTTAACGCCGCGTGCGATTCGTGACAGCACACGTAAATCCTTTTCACGGAAGCGAATAACCCTGCCCTTTTTCGTAGCAACAATCAAATCGTCTCCGCCGTCTGTGAGGCGCACCCATGAAAGCATGTCGTCCTCATCAAGATTAATTGCAATCAAGCCGCTTTTGCGGACATTATCATATGCCGATAGCGGCACACGCTTGATGATGCCGTTCTTTGTAATCATCGCAAGGAATTTTCCCTCCTGCTCGTCACGCGGAATGCGTATCATCGAGGTGATGTTCTCCTCCTGCTGCAAGGGCAGCAGATTCATAATGTTCATGCCTCTGCCTGTTCTTGAGCCCTCGGGGATTTCATAGCATTTCAGGCGGTAAACTCTGCCCCTGTCAGAGAAGAACATGACATAATCGTGGCTGTTTATAACAAAGATTTCCGTGGCGACGTCTTCGTCACGCCTTGTCATTCCGCTTATGCCACGCCCGCCTCTCTTCTGTGTTTTATATGTATCCATTTTCTGGCGCTTGATATAGCCGTAATTCGTAAACGTCAGCACGCATTCCTCTTCGGGAATGAGGTCTTCTATGTCCACCTCGCCGCTGATTGCCGCAATCTCGGTGCGTCGCTCGTCGCCGAACTTATTCTTCATCGCAAGCGCCTCATCCTTCACAATCGCAAGGCGGCGACCTTCATTTGCAAGAATATCGAGCATATCAGCTATTTTTATATTCAGCTCCTTCAGCTCGTCCTCTATCTTCTCACGCTCCATGCCCGTGAGCTGCCCAAGCCTCATCTGAACAATCGCCTGTGCCTGAACGTCGTCAAGCTCAAAGCTGTTCATCAGCTTTTCCTTGCCCTCTGGTATCGACTTTGCCGCACGCAGAATTTTGATGATCTCGTCGATATTGTCAAGCGCAATCATCAGGCCGTCAAGGATATGCGCACGCTCTTTTGCCTTGTTTAAGTCAAACTCTGTTCGCCTTGTGACAACGTCAAGCTGGAATTTCAGATATTCACGGAGAATCTGCTGCAGATTAAGCGTTTCAGGTCTGCCGTGGGTATCCTTCCCGCCGCCGACAATCGCCAGCATGTTCACGCCGAACGTCGTCTGCATCTGCGTAAGGGAGTAAAGATGGTTAAGCACAATCTGCGGGGCGGCGTCTCTTTTCAAATCCACGACAATGTGCATTCCGTTTCTGTCAGAATGGTCGTCAACATTCGCAATGCCATCAAGCCGCTTTTCCTTTACAAGGTCGGCGATGTGCTCGATAAGCCTCGCTTTGTTCACCTGATACGGCAGCTCGCTGACAATTATCTGTGAACGCCCCGTCTTTTCATTTTCAATTATTTCCGCCTTTGCACGCACAAGGATTTTCCCCTTGCCCGTCGCATATGCCGCACGTATTCCCGCCCTGCCCATGACGATGCCGCCCGTCGGGAAATCCGGCCCCTGGATATGCTCCATCAGCTCTTCGAGGCTCGCCTCGGGGTTGTCAATCAGCACACAAAGCCCGTCGATTACCTCGCTCATATTGTGCGGCGGGATATTCGTCGCCATGCCGACGGCTATGCCCGTCGAGCCGTTCACGAGGATATTCGGATAATGGCAGGGCAGCACATCCGGCTCTTTGAGCCTGTCATCATAATTTGACCTGTAATCGACAGTGTTCTTGTCTATATCCTGAAGCATCTCAACCGAGAGCTTGCTCATTCTCGCTTCGGTGTATCTGTACGCCGCAGGCGGGTCGCCGTCAACAGAGCCGAAATTACCGTGCCCGTCGACGAGCATATAGCGCATGGAGAAATCCTGCGCAAGGCGCACGAGTGCATCATATACGGACACATCGCCGTGCGGATGATAGCGCCCGAGAACCGAGCCCACCGTATCCGCACATTTTCTGTATGCTTTTTCAGGCCACAGGGCATTCTCATACATCGTGTAGAGAATCCTCCTGTGCACCGGCTTTAGTCCGTCTCTCACGTCGGGAAGCGCACGCTGGACAATAACGGACATGGAGTATTGTAAAAAAGAATCCTCCATCTCCTTCGCAAGGCTGACCTCATGCAGCCTCTCCCCGCCGAAAACTCCTGTATCAGTCATGTTTTACTCCTCAATCTTCTCTGTTCCTCATCAAAGTTTTGATTATCTTCTCTCTGTCCGCCTCGGGAATCTTCTCCTCAGGCAGAATGAGAATTCCGCCTGCCTTTGGCATCAGCGAGAAAATCTTAACCTTCTTCGCCCATTTTACCGTGGTTTCCCTCAAATCAATCACAGAGGTATCGTTTGTATAGACGTATATTTTGTCTTCATACACCCTCAGCCTGATATTCTTGGCGTCCTCTTCCATGCCTCTCATGCGTTTTTTCATGTCATGGCGAGGGTACCAGTTCAGCGCAAAGATAATGATGAAGCAGAGAATTCCCAGAATCAAATCAAACGGCTGTCTGTCTCTCACTATAAAAAGAACAATAGCCAGTATTCCCATTGCGGCGAGAACCGCTGTTTCTATCACGGCACGCTTCCCGCTGGTTTTGTATATGCCTGAGGTACGCAGGCCGTCAAGGATTTCCCTGTCCTCCAACGTATAGGCGAACTCAAAGTAATTCTGCTCCATTCAATTCTCCTCGCTATACTGCCTCGTTATACGACCTCGTTATACGTCCAGCGCTTTGACACGCAGGGCATTTTCTTCGATGAAAACACGCCTCGGCTCAACCTTGTCGCCCATTAATACGCTCATAATTTCATCGGCGGCAGCGGCATCCTCCACCTCAACCCGCTTCATTGAGCGTGTTTCGGGGTTCATCGTGGTTTCCCACAGCTGCTCTGCGTCCATCTCACCGAGACCCTTATACTGTTGAACATCGCAGCCCGAGCCGAGCTCTTCAAGCAGCCTGTTTCTGTCTTCGTCTTCATAGGCATAATAGTGCTTTTTTCCCTTGCTGACTCTATATAGCGGCGGCTGAGCGAGATATATGTGCCCCGCCTCAACCAACGGGCGCATGTATCTGAAAAAGAATGTCAGAAGCAGCGTTCTGATATGCGAGCCGTCAACGTCGGCATCTGCCATGACGACGATTCTGCCGTATCTGCGCTTTGTTATATCGAAATCCTCTCCCAATCCGCAGCCGATTGCCGTCACGACGGGCATCAGCTTCTCATTGCCGTAAACCTTATCAAGCCTTGCCTTTTCAACATTGAGCATCTTGCCCCAAAGCGGCAGAATTGCCTGGAAATTCCTGTCTCTTCCGCCCTTTGCCGAGCCGCCTGCGGAATCTCCCTCAACGATGAAAATTTCCGTCTCGTCAGGGTCACGTGAAATGCAGTCTGCGAGCTTGCCCGGAAGGGTTGAGCTTTCCAGCGCTGTTTTGCGCCTTGCCAAATCCCTCGCCTTTCTTGCGGCCTCTCTCGCCCTTGCGGCGGCAAGTGCCTTATCAAATATCGCACGTGCTATAGACGGATTTTCCTCTAAAAACACGGTCATTTTATCATAGACCATTCCGCTCACGAGCGTGGCAATCTCCGTGTTGCCGAGCTTCGCCTTCGTCTGCCCTTCAAACTGTGCATCTTTAAGCTTTACGCTGATAACGCAGGTCAGGCCCTCACGAACATCATCGCCCGAGAGGTTTTTGTCGCCTTCCTTGAGGATATTGAACTTCCTCGCATAGTCGTTCATCACACGTGTCATGGCTCTTTTGAAGCCGTCTTCGTGTGTGCCGCCGTCGACTGTGTGTATATTATTCGCAAAGCTTAAAAGAAGCTCGTTGTAGCTGTCTGTATACTGCATGGCTATCTCGGCGGTGGAGTTGCCGTCAGCGGCATCCTCAGAAAGCCAGATGACCTCGTCATGCACGACCTCGGCGGATTTTTTCTTGTTGAGATATTCGACAAAGCTTTTTATGCCGCCCTCATAGAAAAAAACATTTTCCTGCACGTTTTCCTCACTTCGCTCATCTCTCAGAATGATTTTTACGCCCGCATTGAGGAATGCCTGCTCACGAAGCCTTGTTTTCAGTGTGTCATATTCATATTCGGTCGTCTCTTTGAAAATCTTGTTGTCAGCTTTGAAATAGACAGTCGTTCCGCCGGTTCTCTCTCCGGCGTCGCCTCTGTCCTCAAGCCCGCACATTTCCTTTCCACGCTCAAAGCGCTGGTAAAAGAGCTTGCCCTCGTTGACAACCTCAACCTCAAGCCATTCGGAAAGCGCATTGACCACCGACGCACCGACGCCATGAAGCCCGCCGGCAACCTTATAGCTTCCGCCGCCGAATTTTCCGCCCGCATGAAGCTTGGTAAAAACAAGCGTAACAGCCGGCACGCCTGTCTGACTTTGCGTCCCGACGGGTATGCCTCTGCCGTTATCCGAAACCCGGATTATATTGTCGGGCATAATCGTGACAACGATTTCGTCGCAGAAGCCCGCAAGCGCCTCGTCTATCGCATTATCCACTATTTCATACACCAGATGATGAAGCCCGCGCGGCCCTGTTGAGCCGATATACATGCCCGGGCGTTTCCTTACTGCCTCAAGGCCCTCAAGCACCTGAATCTGGTCGCCGTCATATGCCTGCCCCGCAGCTTCATTTATTCTTGTAAAATCGTTCTTCTCCACTTTTGCCTCCGTAATCATCTGCCGCAATATCTTCATACATAGAAAAAGACCGTAATAAATACGGATTTTCCTCTGCTTAATCTGCTAAAATTATAGCATATTTTGTAGAAAATGTAAAGCTAAAATGCTTTTTTATACCCTCTTTTGTGTTTAGAGCATGTTTTATCCCTCTGAAATTAAAATATGCGTCTTCCTGCGCTTATAAGAGGGCTTTATTAATATCAAAAAGACTGCCTCAAAAGCAGCCTTTTATTCTGTTGCGGAATATTCAATCAGTCTTCACGATTATTTGCATTTTCAGAGGGCACTCTTCTTTGCCTTGGCGGCTCGGAATTCTGTGCAAAACGTCTGCCGGCCTCTTCCTGCGGGGCATATCGTCTGCCGTTTGCCGTGCCTGCATTCTCCCCTGCCGGCTGTGCCGGTCTCGGTCTTCTGACCGGCTGTTCGGGATTTCGGTTGGCAGGTTTTCCTGCTGAGCTTGCTGTCGGCGGTGCATCCTCTCTGAACATTCTGCTTCGTGCAGCTTGCTCCTGGGAAGCCCTGCGTGCCGGTTTCATATCTCTCTGCAGCGGTCTCTCGCCCGCCACCGGCGTCCTTCTTGCGTTTTGGGGAGAGGGCGCACTGTTATGCGCTCTTTTTTTAGTATTGCTTTTACCTGCCTTATTAATCACAGGTTTTTTGAGATAAACTGTAAATAAGCTGAGAAAGAAGAAAAAAGCAAACGGCAAAAGCACCTGAACCGCCGTCATCAGCCCAACGTCATCCATGACGAAGCGATGGAAGAAGAATATGGCGCCGCCTGTGAAAATGGCTATCACAGCAAAAACATAAATAAGCGGCGAGAGGAAAATATTTGAAATCCCCTCACATCTGGGGCATTTATACTCCCCCTGTTTTTTCAGCGACCATGTCCTTATCAGATTAACCCTTTTATTGCAATAAGGGCATCTTGGCACTCCGAAATACTGCATGCTTCCTCCTTATGACAAAGCGCTCTGTCTGCTTCTGTTTTATGCGCTTTCAACATTGTTTTCATTCATTCTTTTTTGCAGGGTCTGCACTGAAATCGGGCTGATGTATAGCATTTCTCTGTTTTTTTCCCTGCAAACCACAAAGCTTTTCGGCAGCTCATTCGAGACATTCACAACACGCTTTTCTTCCTGTGCTTCCCGAAGATAGCCTCTTGTATGCTTTGATACCGTGGTATTGTCCAAGTCAAACACACCTATTATATCAGATGTTCTCACTGCCGTGTCTGTTCCCAAATGCACCCACATTTTTTAATCCATTCTGATTGTTTTCCCTATATCCGGTAAAACTAATCTGTCTCTACTACTCCATCTTTTACATGAAACCTCGCTCCGGCGTTCAGAGAGCTCACTGCCGATAAGTCACAGCAGGTGATAAAAACCTGCCTGTCCTCAAGCTGATTCAACAGATAATCCTGCCTTCCCTTGTCAAGCTCACTCATCACATCGTCCAACAGAACGAGGGGAGTTTCCCCTATAACCTCGGAAAGAATTTCAGCTTCAGAGAGCTTCAGGGCAAGCACGGCGCTTCTTTGCTGACCCTGCGAGGCATATGTTCTTGCGCTCAGCCCGTTTATGCTTATGTCCACATCATCTCTGTGGGGTCCTGTGGCAGTAAAGCCTGCCCGTATATCAGAGCCCTCGTTTTTTCTCAGCTCACTTAAAAGCAATTCCTCCGTCTCATTAACATCTAAATCCTCAATCAGGCTAAGAGACGGCGAATAACAGATTTCCATTTTCTCACGGCCTTTTGATATGCCGCCGTATACCGTCTCTGCCTTTTTGCGCAGTTTTTCTATGTATTCGAATCTTTCCTTCATTACATCTGCCCCAAGCTTGGCAAGCCTGACATTCCAGACGTCAACGGTTTCGCTTAAATCAGGAAATTTTGTTATCTCTTTAAGTAAAGCATTTCGCTGGGACAAAGCCCTGTTATACAGACCCAGTGTTCGTGCATACGCAGGCTTTATCTGACAAATAGCACTGTCAACAAAGTTTCTTCTTTTTGAAGGACCCTCCTTTACAAGCAAAAGGTGCTCCGGCGAAAAAATCACCGCACACACCTTGCCTATCAATGCCGAGCCTGTTTTCTTCTGTACACCGTTTATAACAGAGCTTCTTCTTCCGCTTTGTATATTGAGTATGGCGTTTTGCTCTCTTTCCTCACTGTGAAAATCCAAAAGCAATTTTGCATATGATGAATTCCTGCCTGTTTGTGTGTCTATTCTCGGGAGCTCAGCATCTTTTGCCCCCCTGAAGGAATGCCCACCGGTGAAAAGCCATATTGCCTCAAGAAGATTCGTCTTCCCCTGCGCATTTTCTCCGTATATGACATTTATGCCGTTATTGGGAAGAAGCTCGCCGTCGGAAAGATTTCTGAAGTTTTCAAATCTGAGACGCTTCACATACATAGCTTTCTCCGTCAAACTCAATTTTATCGCCGTTTCTTATCTTCTTTCCCCTCATCTCACAAATTTCTCCGTTCACCCTTACATGCCCGCCCTGAATTACCACCTTAGCCCTGCCGCCTGTGTCAACGCAGCCTGCAAGCTTCAAAAAAGCGTCTAACCTGATGTATTCCTCTTTTATGGTTATCTTATTCATTTTTCAGCCTTACGGGCAGAACGAGGAATAAAAAGCTTTCTCCGTCTTTAGGCACAATCTTCATCGGGCTCAGTGCGCCGTTGAGCTGTATTTTTACCTCATCGCATTCCGTATTGCGAAGAGCTTCCAATAAATACCTGTTGTTGAAGCCCATCTCAAGCTTTCCTCCTTCAACATGCGCCGCAATTCTGTCGCTTGCACGCCCCATGGATGTCGTACAAAGCAAATCTATTGAATTTTCATCAAATGTGCAGCGAAGCGGGCTTTTAAGCCTGTCGGTAATAAGCAATGAAACACGCTCAACACTTTCAATCGCTTCTCTTGTGTTAACAGTAACTTCAATTGTCGTCTCTGCCGGAATAGCCGCCTTATAATTGAGAAATTCTCCTTCAAGCAGGCTTGAAATAACCGTGTAGTTATCTATTCTGAACATGATATGTCTGCTGCCGGCCGCTATGTCTATTTCCTCGCCGTCTTTAAGCAGCTTCAGAATTTCCTGCAGGGTTTTTCCGGGAACAACAAAGTTCAAATCTTCCTTGAAATCTATTATTTCAGTTCTCTTTGCAAGGCGGTATCCGTCAACGGAAACCATGTCAAACTTCCCGCCGCTTATATTAAAAAGGCTTCCCTGATGAATTGGCTTTGAATCACTGTCCGCAACCGCAAAAACTGTCTGACGAATCATACTTCTCAGAATTTCAGCAGACAGTTTTATACTTGTTGAATCAGAAATTTTAGGGAATTCCGGGAATTCCTCAGCCTGTATTCCTATTATGGAAAAATTGCTCTGCCCGCTTTCAATCGTTGCAATATTTCTCTCGTCAACACTGACGCTTATTATGTCTGCAGGAGATTTTCTCACTATCTCGGAAAAAACACGTGCGCTTAAAACGATGCTGCCGTCTTCAGTATTATTAGACGGAATAACCGTGGTTATGCCAAGCTCGAGGTCATAAGCGGAAAGCTCCAGCCCTCCGCCGAGAGTTTTAATAAGTATACCCTCAAGCGCAGGAATTGTTGTTTTTGATGAAACAGCCCTCTGTATATTCATCACAGCGTTTGTAATTTCACTTTTGTTGACTGAAAATTTCATTTTCTGACCTCCTGTATTTTAACTATAGAAAATCTAAGTTATT
>QMCE01769717.1_pt1 | contig 11133 bp, 12 predicted proteins | sample 1821851 | NCBI WGS metagenome assembly QMCE01 (sample SAMN09453174, study PRJNA476694) | Termite gut metagenome, whole genome shotgun sequencing project. | isolation source: worker | host: Odontotermes sp. | place: South Africa:Pretoria | collected 2016-01-28
ACCGTTCACATTTCCGTTACGGTCAACAAGCCTGCCCATGCCGACGCCGCTTTCGTCGACTTCGATCAATCGACCGATTCGCACGTTGCCGCCGAGTGTCTGTTTCGCAAGCGTCTCCACGCCTTCCAGCCGCGCACGCACATTGAATTGCCGCTCGCCGAGCCCGAGGTAAAGCTCTTGCTGAAACAAAAAGTCTTTCGAGAAATTGCTGATGTTGTCCGGCGAAATAATGTCACTCATGTCCATTCTCCTGTATTCGGATTCTCCCAAACCTTCTCGACCGCCGACTGAAAGCCCGGCAGATCGTCCAGTCGCAAAAACGTCTGCATGTCGTAGGCCTCAAAGCCGTCTTCGCGGATTTTGTACACTATCTGCCCGCGGATCAAAACGAACTCGCGGACATGCTTCAACGACGGATAGGCCATCAGCTTTTCCAATTCAAACACATTGGCTCGGTTGTACGAAAATTTGAACACGGCATATTTCGATACGATATAGGCTGATCCGTTTTCGGAGTAAACATCGTAGACACATAGCGACATGGTTCCATACGCGCCGCTGGAATATCCCCCGGTAGTTTCATCATTGTTCGGCGGAAGCACCGACGAAAAATCGATGCTCTCCGACGTGTCCATGTCCGTAGCCACCCGCGAGACCATGTCCATGTACCACGAGCCACCCGCGACGACATTCGGCATCGCTTCTAAATTCGTAACAATCGGCGTCAAGCGATAATACAAATCGTACAAATTCTCTTTTTTCAAAATACAAAAATTCGTCGAAACGCCGATGAGCGAATAACCTTGCTGTAACGCCGGCAATTCAACGCTTTCATGGCCGTCGAGTTCGGGACTGACGTAGGCGAGCGAGAATTGTGTTGAGCCGATGATTCCATTTCCCAGCAGGCAGTGCCGGCCTTTGGCCGATTGAGGATAGATGTGGCTGGGATATGTTCCGAAGTCCAACAGCTTTCCCAATTCTTGCGAGAAAGCATACTCTCCGTGACCATTGTAACCAAAAATAACGATTTCCGCGGAATCCTCGTTGCTCTTGATTTGAGTACCTTCCTCATCGACTTTGACCTCATTTTTGCTGATGATGTGAGTCGAGTTATTCCATGCGTGAGAGCCAGTGAAGTCTCCTGCAAACGAATCATACGCCAGACTTCTCGGCATAACATGATCCAAAATCGAAGACCAAGAACTTTGCACAGGATTGTCGATAGGCTTTCCAGCATGATAAGAACGTAACCAATATCCATCATAGACCGAAAAACGCCGCGGCGAACGGCTGAACGCCGAATTGTCGATTAAGTATTCAGGGATCGTACCGATCGTTGTTCCGTCGGGATCGGTTACGTTTTTTCTTTCGTCTCCCCAATAGTAGCCCACGCTGCCGCCCACTTTGATTTGTTGCGGGCCAAAAACGGTCGTTTCCGAATCCAACGACAATCCTATTTCTTTTCCAGTTATAATATAATGCCCTCTTCCATGATTGGCGTCACGGGTGGGATGGGATGCTCCGCTTCCCACGGAAACGGCAAAGTATCCGCCGTGTAGCAAAGAGCCTTTTCTAGGCACGGCGTAAGAAAAAGCATAATCCTCTTCGTAACAAAAATCACTCCACGGCGCACCGACAAAGCCTAAATTGGAAAAAATGAACCAATCGAAGCTGTCCTTGACCGTCCATTTGATCGATGTGTTACGATAATTGCTTTGCGTCAAAGGCCCGCTGAATACCTGACCGTAAACATTTCCCGTCTCATCCGCTCGCTCGTGCCGGTGCTCCGCCTCGAATGATGTGCCGTAGCGCGGCACGCAGTATTTCGTAACAAACTTTGGCAAATTTCCGTTGCGTCTCATATCGGCGGCTCCGTTAATGTTACAGCGTAACGAGATTTGATGATGACAAGCCGCAGGCCTGCGTCCGTCTGCTGCCGTGCCACCATGACGCCCGTGCCGGCATGAATCGTTTGCACGCTCGCAATGTAATACGAATGGATCGTCATTGTCGTTACGTCGCCGTTGGCATCCTTGACTTGAATGGTCGACTCGGCATCCGGCCCGGTCACGTCACTGGCCAGAATGCCCGTGTAAACGCCTTCGGTGTTGATCGTAACGTAATATGATTCCGTTTCATTATTGTTTCCGTTGTTGCCTTCTTCGTCGCTGCCCGCTTTTTTGCGTCGAAAAGGCCCGCGAATGTCATGGAGCACCACGCCGGGCAATAATTGTTCCGGGAACTCGTTTTGTGCCCCGGCCAGCTCGTCGCAGATGATGAGATCGTAAACAGGCTCGCCGTCATTGCCGTCTTTGTCGGTATCAGGATAAGTTTTTCCGTACAATTTAACGCGACCGGCCTTGCCCGGCGCAATCGCCTCCATGACGACGCCGGAAAGCGGCTGAGTATCTGATGGCATTTCCAAAACGCCAAGCAGTACGGGCAGCAATTGCAAACCTGTTTTCGTTGCGTTGTGCATGAGCCGCACCGGCCCGGTCTCGGCACTTTCGAGCATTTGTACATTATCGGGAACGGCCTTTGCGTAACAATGTCCGGTATCATGGACAAAAACCCATGCCGGCGTCGGCCCGAAAAGAACGGCAGGCTGAAAATGAGCGGGCTGCGCCGCACGCTGGAGAATGCAAAGTATTTCTGTTTCAGATGCGGTCGGCGAGCCGGCTTTGACGTGAATCCCGTTGGCGAGAAATTGCGATTCTTGGCCATACAACGATTCACTGACATGCACCGGCCCCGTTACGGAAAGTACGCCGAACGCCGGCACGCTTCGCGGCTGATCATTCTTGACTTGAACTGCATGCCTCGGCCTTGCTCCTTGCAATGGACTTCCAGCACCATTGCCGCCGTTCAATACCTTCACCGCCGCCTCACGAACGGCGTTCCATTCATTGGCTTTAATTCGGGCTGTTTCGCCTTTTCGAGCGGGCTTGAATGCGGGCATGTTACGAGAATGAGTTGAAGCCGAACATTTGAAAATCAGAATACGGATAGACCTGCTCGATATACGCCCCGACCGGCGTAGTTCTGTTTTTAGCGAAGGTTTCCGTTTCAGCGGAATCGGTCTGGACAGTGTGGTATTCGTCGTCCGTTTCACCGTCGTCCGATTTCGGCGTCGCGTATGGTTCCGGCGTTGAAGCCGGCCTGCGGATAATGTGCATATATTCCCAGCCTCGCTTGTTGACGTAACCGATATTCGCAATCCACTGCCTGCGGTTCGGAGCCGCGGCAAATTCAAACGACAAGTCCCACACCATTTCATGCCCCGGCCCGGTTTCGTTGCTCTCTTCCTCCTCGGCAGTCAATTGTTTTTCACGCACTCGCCGCGATCCATCACAACCAAGAAAAAGGCATTCGCCCTTGGCCATACCGTCGAACGGAGCCGCATTAACCGTGCCGGTCATTAACCGTAACATTTTGACAAAATTTTGGTCGACGTACTCGTCAGGCACGACCAGCGAGATGGTCGACTTCCACGCCGGCACAATGATGTCGCATCCGTCGAACGTGTTTGATTCTTCATTCCAGCCGATTCCGCAATGAAAGTTCGGCGGCGTTTCGCGTTCGATTTCGACATTGCCGGCTGCGTCTTTTACAGTACGAAAACCCTTTTGATCGCCTTCCTCGTAAAATTCGAGCTTTGGCCGCCAGCCGGGGTAAACCTTCACCGTTTGCAAACTGTTGATGATGTGGGCCGTGCCGCCCTTCGTCGAAAACGAATAGCCGGGAATTTTTGCCTCGTCGAGCCTTTGCTCCAAACTGGGCGATATAAACGTACACTCGCCCGACCAGAGGTTTTTCACGCCGTCAGGATTTTCCGTAACGGTCAGCGTTTGAATTCGCTGCTCAGTGGTCACGGGATAATTCTGAACGATAAATTTGCGGATTTTCGCCCAGGCATCAAATTCCGTCAGGCCGTGCGCATGGAAACGTCGCGTCCACTTCATGCGGTCGCCGCGCGTCTTCTCAATTTGCGTTCCAAATTCCTCGTTGATCCAAACGTTCTTTTTGGCCATCATCATTCAAAAGTGTTCATGCCTTCGATATTGGCATTCATTTTTTTGAGTTGTGTAACAGATTCTATCTGCTGACGCAGCGAGCTTTTCATCATGTCTTCCATCGTGTTGCCTTGAATCGCCCCCATCTCGAAGGCATTGAACGTGCCGCCTTTTCCGTTGCCGCCGACTTTCATGGCCTTGCTTTCAGTGGCCGCCACAGCCCAGCCTTTCTTGGCCTGCTTTTCTTTTTCTTCATCCGGTTTCAGTGAAGCACGGACGCTTGCGGCGTCGCCCACGGCGGCATCGAGTTCTTGTTGCGCTTTGAGCAAGTCGGCATCCATCCCCGCGATTTCCTTATCGTAAGCCGTCTTGCGGGCATCCTTTTTTCGTTTTTGATCTTCCTTGAGCGTGTTTAATGTGCCTTCCCAATCGGCATTGATTGAGGCCTTATTCTGTTCGTAATTTTTTGAAGCCGCCCCCGTTGCGTTTTCGTACTCATTTTGACGTTGTTTCGCATTATTATCGTACTCGCTCTGTCGTTGTTGTTTTTTAGTCTGTGCATTCTCTTCCACGATGCGTACCATCGCCTCTGCATCCATACCGGTCAACTTACCGTAAATCCACGCCAACCCTTTGGCGACTGCCGTGTAGGCGGCACTCCAAGCATTCATAAACATGTTGCAAAAACCAACCCAAACATCCGTGACCAATTTGCAAAAACTAAGCCATAGTGTCTGAATGCTAAAAACCATTTCTGTCCAGACGCGCTGCGCTCCGTACCAAGCCCCTATAAAGAGTTCTGCAATTTTCCCTACTGCGGCTGCCCAGATTTCTTGAATTGCCCCGGCAATCCAGAGCCATTTTTCGTACAGGAAGTTTGTGCCCTGCATCCAGACCACGCGGATTCCGGCCCAGGCGACTTTGAAGACAAGATCAAGCCGCCCGGCGGCCATCGCATCTTGAATGCCCTGCCACGTTTTTGAGGCCGTACCCAAAAGCGAGGCAAAACGATCTTGCAGCCATTGAATCGCCGCACTGCCTACGCCGGAAAAGTACAAAAATGTCCCGCCCAAGCCGGCAACGGCGGCGACGAGCAAACCAATCGGCGACATGATCAATCCGATGGCCCCGGCCAGTGTTGCAAAAATAGTTCCGGCAATCGTGCCCAGTGCGGATATGGTGAAACCGATTCCAATGACGATCCCGCCCAGCGCAGCCAAGCCCGCACCGACGCCGGCCACGACCGCAGCAACTTTGGACATCGTAACGATAAATTCTCTGTTACGCTGAATGAATCCAATCACGAAAGACGACGTTTTCACAAACCAGTTGCCAAGGGCGGTCAATTCCGGGGCGAGGGCTGCGCCGATCTGCACAATCATGCCCTTGAAAAGTTTCTGTAACCGTTCCAAGGCATCGGAAAACTCCGCCGCCGCAGCCGCATCGTCACCGGACATCGAAATTCCCAGCCGCCGGGCTTCCTCTCGCATGTCATTGATCGACTCGGCCCCGGCGTTGATAAGAGGAATGAGTGCCGTGGCGCGTACTCCGAAAATCTGCATGGTCATCGCCACCCGCTGACCCTCGTTGGGGATTTTTCGCAACTGCTCGCAGAAAGTCAAAAATTGTTCCTCTGTGTTTTTGTTCGCTAAATCGGCAAACGACAAACCGAGTGCGTTCAATTTTTTCGCGGCACTGGCCGATCCGCCAGCCGCCTCGTTCAAAAGCGTCTGCTGTTTTCGTATCGCTTTTTCGAGCGTATCCAGGTCGGTGCCACACAGTGCGGCGGCGTGTCCCAGTTCCGACAACGCCTCCGCGCTCATCCCGGTTCGCTGCGACATTTTGTCAAAAACGTCGCCGTAGCCCGCAAACTGTTTCGACGCAGCAAGCATCGGCACGAGAACGCCCGCCCCCATGCCGACACCGATCTTGCCCAGTGCCAGCATCTCCAGGCCGAGAGCTTTCAGCCGGTCGCGGGCAGAATCGGCCCAGGCTTTGATCCGATTCGAGGCCGACTTCAGGCCGCGCACCAGTGCCCTGTCGTCGGCGAAAATCTCGACGAAGGCTTGACCGGCTCTGATGGCGTTGGCGTGACTTGACATTTCTGATTATTTGGTCGACAATAGTAAGAAAGAGGGGACGACATGAGAAATAACATTTTTTTCAGACTGATCGGCGACTGCTTTGATTTCGTTACAGTTTACGTCGGCTACGGCATTTTGGGTCTGGCCGTCATTTTCCTTTGGGCCTGTTTTTTCGGTGCGCCGTTTTAGCGATTCTGCGTTACGATTTCAGCCAGCTTTTTGGCGGAAATATACGTAACAGGCTTTTCGCGGCCTTTTTCTCGATACGGATTGAGTTCATCCGGCGTGATGGCTTTGGCATGGGGCTTGCGATTGATGTTAATTAGCACGGCGGCCAGCGTTGCCGTGTGCTGCCATGTTTCATGCCGCAACGCCCAAACCATCGTCAGCAGTTGCCGTAACGTGAATGGGCCGGGATCAAGCCGCAAAATTCCGGCCAACTCGTCAATCAATTCGTCGAGATCATCGGCGGTTTTTCCGTTGCGTTTTGCAATTCTTTGTCGAGTTCTCTTTCGAGTGCCTTGACCGTCGCGTTCACTTCCGCGTTGATTTTTTCGATGATCCGGGGCATTTTCGTTTCCAGCGTACTCAGCATTTTTTCTCCGACCACGGCGTAACGATCTGCGATGAGTCGCAGCTTTTCCGCTCCCGCCGGGTCGGGGGTAAAATTTATGTACGCCTCCATGAGTGCGTCGCGGGCCTGACGCAAGGCCGAACCGAGCAGGCGACGGCCAAATTCTTCTGAATCAATGGCACGCTCGCCCGCTTCTTTTTCGCATATTAAGTACAAAATATCGCACAGCGTTACAATATCTTGCAGTTGTTTCAAAAACGTCTCCGCCTGGAGAATATCGATGTCCAGAGTACGGCGAACACGGCGTACCGTGTCCACGGAAATGACCACATCCCAGCGGTCACCTTTGAAGTCGGTAAATGTTTGCATGTTTTTCATACTGCGTTCGTTGTTGATGTTTCAAAAATGCTTGCGTTTGCGGTCACCAGTCGCTGGTTATGAGTCACGGCTCATTGTCGGGATCATCGCCGAACTCGCCGACGGTCTCGATTTTGCCGTCTTCGCCGACCACAACCCAAATCCGGTTCGACGTCGTGATCGGCGTGGAGGCGGAGCGAAGCCGACAACGACATGACATCTTCAAGCGGTTCGCTGCGGCCAAATTTCGTAACCATAAAACCGCCGCGCAGTCCCTGTGCACCGACTTTTTTTATACCGCCGTCGAGGAACATGAACTCAAGCGGCTCTTTCGACCAAAAGGCTTCTTGCATGGCATTGAACACGGTATTGCCCGGCTCCCAGTCGCCTTCAATATCAAGCGGCACGTCGATCAAACCGTCCAGGTATTTGACAAAGATCGAGCCTTTGTTTTTGACGGCAGCCTCGGCGGACGTGATTTCGAGCGTCACATCCCGGAGGAAACGGCAACGATTCCAGACCGGGGCTTCGTGCGTGCCGGTGTTCATGTACGTTTGGCCTTTGATTCCGATGAATGGCATGGTTGTTCCTTTCCCGGTGTACCGGTTAAATTTTGTTACTTTTTGAATTTTTTGGCCGCTCGCTTGAGCCGGTCACGCATTTTTCGCAACTCTTTTTTCAAGGCCGGGGCCATGTAGGGGCTGGCAGGCATGTTGACCGTTTTCGTCACGGTTTTATAATCCTGCTTTTGGTTGCGGTAATAATCGTTGATGGCGGTCTGCTCCTTGGCGGAGCGTTCCGACAAGGGGCGGTAGCGACGGCCTGTCCCATCCTTGTTTTCAAAGCCGTTTTTATAATAGGAAATTCGACATCGGTGTTGTTTGACGGTTTTCGTTTCAACAAGCACTTTCGTTGTGATCCGAATGCGTCCGCCATGCTCCAAGGCCCTCGCCCCTTCTGATCGTCCTTTGTACTTGACCGGCCCGACCACTACACTTTGCCGCCTGTCATCCCATGCAAAGCGAATGGAGTTTTTTAAGCCGCCTTCGTGGACGTGCGGCGAGTTGCCCGGCGGGGCGTTGTCACGAAAATTCTTTTTCGTTTTCATGGAACGCTTTGCGGCCTTCTGGATATCCTGGGCCGTCCAACGCAACGCCGCCCCTTTGACCCGGCCCGCCGCCTTGATCACGGCCTTCGTGTCCCATGTAAGATTCTTGGCCATGCTATTTCTGAAACGTAAAACGGATCGCCTGAAACCAGTTGTCCAGCAGTGCCGGATTCAATTCGGCGGCATTGATTCCCTCGACCTCTTTGCAGGTGTAGCCGTCCAACGTGTCGTTTTCGTCCAAAAACAATGACGTGGCCACAAGATTCAGATCAATGTCCAGTCGGTTCAAATCCGTTTCATTTTCGATTCTGTCGCAAAAAATGACGCCGACCGAAAGCTCGCGTACCAGGCCGCCGCGACTGGTGCGATTCCATCCCCAGCCGCCGGGCAACACGAGTACAGATCGTGACGGCCAATTTTCTGCAACGAAATCCATGTAAGGGATTGCCGCGACATTTCGCTCCGGCAACAGTTCCGTGATCGCAACGCCGACAAGTTCAAGGAGTTTTAGCATTTTTCGTTTCTAAAAATTCCAAAAAGGTGTTGAACCTGAACAGGGCTTCGTTCGTGCCGACGGTCGCAAGCGGTTCCCGACCGTCGATCCGGTAACACAATTCGTTTCCGGCAAAATCCTGCACGATAATCGCGTCCCCGGCATGTTTCAGGCCGCGGCTTGAAACGTCAAGTTCCGCAAGCCATGCGTCCAGCCGCTCTTTGCCAGGTCGGGTCAGCAAAAAGCCCCGGCCTTTTTTCGTCACGGATACATTGTTGTCCACGTCCGCCGTTTCAAAAAAAAGCTCCGTCTCAATGAGCGTTTCGTCGAATGCGTACCGCCGCCCACTTTTCCGTTCCAAATAAAAATACCGGGCGTCCAGCTTGAACGCGTTCACGGCCGCACGGGCCGTCGTGTGCAACAATCCGCCGAAATCCATTATTTCGTTTCACTTATATGTTTTTATAAAATGCACTTGGCCGCACTTTTCACACTTGACCCGGCGTGTTTCAATAATCTGGTACGCCTTGCCGTTCCACACGCCCGACACGCTCTGCCGGTTCACGCTGGGAAACACGAAGGCCCGCGGCCCGCTGACATGCTTGCAACGAGGGCACTGATTCGCTCGCAGCGAAGCCTCGACTTCCGGCTCCGGGTCTTGATCATTTTCCGTTTCAGGATCGCCTGCCGGTTCGTTTTGAATGTCGGACTTGTTTTCCGGCCCTTGTTCCGCCTCCGCCGTTTCGATCGCCTCGCCGGACTCTGTTTCTGTTTCATTATCCGATTTTGGCGTTTCGAGATCATTTTCCGAAAATTCGGCCTCGACATTTTTCATTTCCGGCCCGTTTGGAACGTCCGTTGACTCTTGAGTCATTTCTTGCTCCGGTTTTTGTACAGGCTCGTTTTTGACCTTTTCGTCGATAGACGAATTTTCAGGCGTTTTCGGGGCATGTTTTATGTCCGATTTTGCCGTTTTTGTCGATTTTTTCGGTGTCATTAGCCTACTCTCCTTCGAATCTTGGTTTTTTGAACGGCCTGCTCTTCAGCCGGTTTAATGCCGCAAACGCTTGCAGCGACCATAGTTCCGACCATGCAATCGAAAAAGTGGTTATCCCGGGCCGGCACGGGAAACCATTCGTTCACCTCGTTTTCACCGGTTTTGACCAATTTGGACGTTTCGCCGTTCATCTGCTCCGAAAACATGCGATGTCGCTCCGGTTCCCGGCCCCAAAGCGTGAGCGAGCCGCGATTGCCCGCGGCAAGGGCGAAACCGTCATGCACCTGCCCTTTCCAAAAATTCGTGTCAATTGTTACCGTACGCAAACGCCTCCCTGGGCGAGGCACTTTCGAGCCAGTGGCGGCCGATCCGCTCGCCGACCTTGCGTTTGTACCGGCTCATCGGAACTTGCGACGACTTGATGCCTTTGCCCCTGGCGGGCATGACGACCGTTGATCGCGGGGCGGCCAGCCGAATCGCGTTTTCCACGATCTCCGGTTTGTAGCCGGTGTCGATGAGCAGTTTCGATAATGCCGGATGTTCCGATCCATCCTCATCGCCCTCGACCCACCAATTTTCCTGTAACAGATTCTTAATAAGCGTTACAAGCCCTGTCTGAATCAAGCCGTCTTTGCGCTGATCACCATGCTTGGCCAGCGTTTTCAGGCCGGTTTCGCCTTTTTGAAACACACGCCGCGTCTGTTCCGGGTACGTGCCGTAGTCGATGATGTAACCGGTGAAATCGTCGCTCCACGCCGCGATCACGTAATAGAAAATGTCGTCATGCACGTCGATGAAGCCGGTCAGCGTCGTGCCGTCGAGCGGAACGGTTTGACGCTCCAGACCGTTCAATCGTGTACGAATCGTCTTGGCCGGAACGATGACCGTGCCCGCGTCGGCCCTGACCGGTTCATTCTGGTATTCCGACATAAATGTTTCAAAATTATCGCACCAGATATTCATTGCGTGCTGGATCGCATCCAGTTCGCTCGGCGCAAAGTTCGCTTCCCACGAAACCACGGCCCCGGCCTGCATCGTTTTGCGATTTTTGCGATAAAAAAGCGTGGCCGCAACGGCGTCCTCTTTGCGAAGCTCGCGGTATCGCTCCCAAAGCTCCATGTTGTCCGGCATTTTTTCGACCATTTGGAAACGCATCCCCCGCCAAATTTGGTTCGATAAATAGCGATCCGCCAAATCGCCGTCTTGAATAACCGTACAGGTCATCATCATGGCCAGTTCCTGCGCCGGGCCGACCAATCCTTCGATGCCCTTGTCAATAATTCCCGCTCGGTGCTCCGTCTGGGAAGGACTCCGTGCGGAATCGTCCGTTTGCGGATCGTCGAGCACCACCACGTCGGGCCGAGCTGTTTCACCGTCCGGCATCGCCTTGTTGTGACCGCGACTTGCACCGAGAAGTCCGATGCCGACCACCCGTGCCCCGCCGGCCAAACTGCCAGGAATCCGCGGAAACACCACGCCGTCCGGCTTCCATTCAATCCCCGTCGGC
>QMCE01003197.1_pt1 | contig 11125 bp, 9 predicted proteins | sample 1821851 | NCBI WGS metagenome assembly QMCE01 (sample SAMN09453174, study PRJNA476694) | Termite gut metagenome, whole genome shotgun sequencing project. | isolation source: worker | host: Odontotermes sp. | place: South Africa:Pretoria | collected 2016-01-28
CGCCGCCTCGACCGGCTTATCCTTTAGGATTATTGGGATCAATGTAAATTCAGGTGGAGCCGGAATATTATTGTGGATTCCCGGGGGGGAATCTCTATCGGTAGAAAGATGGAGTGCTGTGGGAGTTGCGGGCGAAGACAGGGGTTTGACACTCTTTAATCTTCCCGTCGTCCGCCGCGAATGGGTGCATAGTTGCGACGGACGACGGATGGGACAATGAGTATCCGACCGCCATCTTCGTCCGCCTACCATACGTACCACATTATTCTACCGATAGTTGCATCCCTACGGGATGCGGTTTGTCGCTAAAACATTCTTCGCTCCACCGGGTTTTGCATTGATCCGATTATTATTGAGCCGAAAAAATCGTATATTTGCATTTTGGGAGAACAAAACCGAAATGACAGTGACGAGAGAAACAGAGGAATGGCCTTTCGAGCCGATACCCGGACACGCCTACACCCACGAGGAGCGTATTGCCGGTATTAACGAATCTCTCGCCGATTTCGAGGCAGGGCGGGTCTACACCAGTGAGGAGGTTTTTAAACCATACGAACAGAAAATTGAATCGGTGATGAAAGGCCTGGCCGACATTGATGCCGGGCGAACGTTCACTATGGAGCAGGTGCGGGCAAAATTTCCGGGGGTATGAAAATCGTATCCGTTGGCTTACCGACTAATAATTTGGAATGGAACTGACAAAAATAACCGCAATTTCGCCCATAGACGGGCGATACAGGGAGGCGTCGATGCCTCTGGACGATTACTTTTCGGAGTATGCGCTGACGATCCCGCTGCCGCAGCTCGCCCACATCAGGGAGAAGAACTTCGCCGACCTGAGGGCGATATACGAAAACTTCGAGGTCAAGGACGCGCTGCGGGTAAAGGAGATCGAGCGAACGACCAACCACGACGTCAAGGCGGTGGAGTACCTCATCAAGGAGAAGATGGACGATCTGGGCCTCCACGACTACCGCGAGTTCATCCACTTCGGCCTCACCTCGCAGGACATCAACAACACCGCCACGCCCTATTCGATCCGCGAGGCGGCCCACGGGGTCTACTATCCGCTGATCGGCGAGTTGCTCGACAAGCTCCGGCAAATGGCCCGCGAGTGGGAGAACGTGCCGTTGTTGGCCCGCACCCACGGCCAGCCGGCGTCGCCCACCCGCCTCGGAAAGGAGATGATGGTCTACGTCGAGCGGCTCGAAAAGCAGATCCAGATGCTCAGGGACGTACCCGCACCGGCCAAGTTCGGCGGGGCTACCGGCAACTTCAACGCCCACTACGCCGCCTATCCCGAGATCGACTGGGTTGAGTTCGCCGACCGGTTCGTGAGCGACGTGTTGCACCTGACCCGCTCGCGCTACACGACCCAGATCGAACACTACGACAACATAGCGGCCATCTTCGACACCTTCAAGCGCATCAACACGATCCTTGTCGACTTCTGCCGCGACGTGTGGACATACATCTCGATGGACTATTTCAAGCAGCGGATAGCCGCGGGCGAGGTCGGTTCGTCGGCCATGCCCCACAAGGTCAACCCCATCGACTTCGAGAACGCCGAAGGCAACCTGGGCATGGCCAACGCCATTTTCGAGCATCTGTCGGCCAAGCTGCCGGTGTCGCGTCTTCAGCGCGACCTTACCGACTCGACGGTGTTGCGCAACACGGGCGTTCCTCTGGCCCACACGGTGATCGCTTTCCGTTCGATCCTCAAGGGCCTGGGCAAGCTGGTGATAAACATCGACGCCATCGACCGCGACCTGGAGGGCAACTGGGCCGTGATCGCCGAAGGCGTTCAGACCATTCTGCGCCGCGAGATGTACCCTTCGCCCTACGAGGCTTTGAAGGCACTCACGCGCACGGGCAAACCCGTCACCCGCGATGCGATGATGGAGTTTATCGACGGCCTCGAAGTAGCCGACAGGGTAAAAGAGGAACTGCGCTCCCTCTCGCCCCGTACTTACACCGGAATGATGTTTTGAGCGTCCTTCGCTGCGAGGGACGAAGCAAACCAGATAATTAAAACCGACTGAACCATGAAAAAGTACAAGTGCGACGTATGCGGCTGGGAATACGACCCCGCCACGGGCGATCCCGACAACGGGGTCGCTCCCGGAACCCCGTTCGAAGAAGTTCCCCAAGATTGGGCCTGCCCCGTGTGCGGTGCCTCGAAGGAGGACTTCTCCCCCACCGAGTAAACCAAAAACGCCCTCCGCGAGGAGGGCGTTTTCGTTTTACACCGTCATTATCTCTTTTTCCTTAGCGGCGACCACTTCGTCTATCTTTTTGGAGTATTTGTCGTACACCTTTTGTATCTCGGTCTCGCCGTTTTTTGCTTCGTCTTCGGGCATACCGTCTTTTTGCGACTTCTTGAACGACTCCACGCAGTCGCGTCGTGTATTTCGCAGGCTCACGCGAGCTTTTTCGGCCTCTTCCTTCACCTGTTTCACGATCTGTTTGCGCCTCTCCTCGGTTAGCAGCGGGATGGTGAGGCGGATCTCTTCGCCGTTATTGGAGGGGGTCAGTCCGATATTCGAGTTTATGATCGCCTTTTCGATCGGGCCTATCATGTTTTTCTCCCACGGTCGTATCAGTATTGTGCGAGCGTCGGGCACGTTCACGCTTGCCACCTTGTCCACGCCCATGGGGGAGCCGTAGTAGTCGACCGCAATGCCGTTCAACACATTGACGCTTGCCTTGCCGGCACGCAGGTTGAGCAGTGTTTCTTCCAGAAAGTCGATGCCTTTTTGCATCTTTCCGCTGCAATGATCCAGGATCTGTTGGGTAGTTTCCATTATTGTCGGTTTTTTATTATTGTTCCGATGTTATCGCCGCTCAGCACGCGGCCCAGATTACCTTCGGTGTCCATGTCGAAGACGAGCACGGGCAGGTTATTCTCGCGGCAGAGGGTAAAGGCGGTGAGGTCCATTATCCGCAGGTTTTTGGCATACACCTCGTCGAAGGAGAGCGAGTCGAACTTTGTCGCCTGCGGGTCTTTTTCGGGGTCGGCGGAGTACACTCCGTCCACTCGCGTTCCTTTGAGCAGCACTTGGGCCTCAATCTCGATACCTCTCAGAGCGGCCGCGCTGTCGGTTGTGAAATAGGGGTTCGAAGTTCCGCCGCCGATAATCACGACATACCCCGCGGCGAGGTATTCGAGCGCCCTCTCTTTCGAGAACAGTTCTCCCACCGGCTCCATACGGATCGAGGTAAGCACTTTGGCTTTTGCTCCGGCGTCTGCGAGGGCGTTTTGCAGTGCGAGCGAGTTAATGATCGTCGCGAGCATTCCCATCTGGTCGCCCCTCACGCGGTCGAATCCCTTGCCCGCACCCTGTATTCCGCGGAAGATGTTTCCGCCGCCCACGACGATCGCGATCTTCGCCCCGGCATCCGCGGCGGCTTTGATCTGCCTGGCGTAGGAAGCCAGCACCTCGATCGAGAATCCCTCTTTGGCGCCTCCTGCCAGACTCTCGCCGCTCAGTTTCAGCAACACTCTTTCGTATCTCATCGTTCCTTAGCAATTCACGTTCTGCGAAATTACTAAAAAAAAATGAAACAACGCACACCACCGACCGATTTTGGGTCTCCGGCGCTAAGGGAACGCCGCGTCGTAGAGGGGATAGTTGCCCGCCTGGTCGGCAACGAACAGATCGGCGAACGACGAGCCGTACTGCGCGCAGTTGACGATGTAGGCCAACACGTTCCCCATGAATATGCTGTACCCGTCGCGATCGCCGTTAGCCATCTGTTCGGCGGAGTGGTACGCAGGCGATCCGGCGTCGAAAAACTGTCCGTCGCCCCAGTACACCACCCCGTTCGCGGGGTCGAGGAACAGCATCACGCATCCGCCCGCCGCCCCCCGGCTGTCGAATATGATCGGTACGGCGGTCGGGGGCAGCGACGCGCTGTTCGCCCCCGAGCTCGTTCCGTCGTTGTAGTAGTTGAACGACGCGAAGTCGGGCGCGCTGCCGAACGGCCCGTCCTGTGTGAGGTATCGGAACACGGCGGTTCTTTGGTGGTTGGGGTCGTTGGTTATTTTGGCCACATATCCCGTTCCGCTCGGTTGCAGGTAGTCCACTCCCAGCGTCGAGAGTATGGTCGTGCGTCGGGTGTTGGCGTTGGAAGCGTTTCGGAACACACCGTCGGTTCGCTGTTCCACGGCGTAGACGAACACGCGGTCGTTGCCCCACTGTTGCCAGTAGCTGTTCACCACGTTGTGCCTCTGCTGGATGTATGAGTCGGTCGCGTAGCCCCCCAGGTGTATGTAGCGGAACGAGGGGTCTATGGCTGCGGGAATGGCCGCCACTCCGGTACCGGTAGCCGTGATGGTAACCGGGCCGAATGTTCTCACCACACCCGTCGGGCCTATGAGCCTTGTCGCTTTCAGGTATTCGGTGTAACGTGCCAGATAGCTTGCCGTCACCACCGAGCCGTAGCTCGAGCTGTACATGTCGAGGACTTTGAACGGCCCGCTCGCGTCCGGCAGCCTGTCCTGCGCGACGACTATGGTCTGGTTCATCTCGCTGTGTTCGTCCACGTTTATGTGTATCGTCACCTGCGGCGAGTCGTTCAGTACGGGATAGTACAGCCGGTCGAACCCCACCCTCAGCGTGGCCTCGCCCGTCTGTTCCGGGAGGGTGGTGACGTGCCCGCCGTCGTCGTCCAACAGATATCCCCGGTGCTGTGCCGTATTGTTGCCCGACGACCATCCGTAAGCGGTGATATTCGCGCTCCACGTCATTCCGTCGGGCACGTGTATCTCGTATTCCACATATCGTGTGACGTTGCCGCTCCTGTCGACCACGCCTCCCACGGGCACCGTTTCGCGATCGCCGACGAGGTCGACCGAGAAGTCGCCTGTCCTCCTCACGGGTATGCGCGCGTTCACCAGTCCGTCGGAGCTGACCAGGAACAGGTCGTCGCCTATCACGTCGGTCGTTCGTGCCGTGGCCTTCAACATCCATCTTTGCTGTCCGGGCTGTGCGCCGTCGGCGTTTTCGAGGGAGATGGTCATCAGGTCTGTTTGGAATTCAAGTAGCCCGGCGGCGGTGTCTATCGGCCCTGCGGCGGGGTCTCGTTCCGAGGTTATGGTGAACGGCAGCCCGCTGGTGGTGATATACAGTTGGTCGGTGTGGTCTACCACGGCGTCGAGCGTCAATCCGTTCCTGCTCATCACCACATAGTTGTCACCGGCGTGATACCCGGGATCGCTGTTGTTCCACGCCATCACCCCGGCATCCAGCTGCGTTGCGGGACGGTTCGCCGCCATGTCGGGGGTTTCCCATCCCGGCCCGGCCACACTTTGGATCGTAAACCGGTACTGGGAGTTGCGCAGCACCTGCCCCATGGGGTTGAACACCGGCGAGCTGTCGTCCGTGTCGAAGTCCATGCGATAGTACGTCAGCGCACTTTGATCGTTGCCGTAATATGCGCCCACCACAATGCACGTCTCCTCGTTGAAGACCGTGCCGGTATCGTTTTCGTTCAGGAAAGTGGTGAACACTCCGTCCAGTCCGTCGGGGAAGTCGGTCTGGCCGGGGGCGATCGTGCTGTAATCCACCTCGTCGGGCACCGAGGCGACGGTTACTATGGGAAAGGTCTGCGTCTGGTCGTCGGGCATCACCATCGCGTCGGCGTCGGGGAAGTATTGGGCGATGTCGGCCGACCGGTAGACCGATATGCTGCGAATATCCAGATTGGTGACCGTCGGGGCTTTTTCCACGGTCACTTTTGCCACCACGCGGATCATCGGGATCGAGATCGAACCCTGTGTCGTCGATATCCCGTCGTCGAACGTCACGTCGCCCGTCATCACGAACTCTCCCGCCGCGGGGTCGGCATCGGCCATTGTTCCGGTCAATTCTTCGCGCACCTTCGTTTCGGTGACGGGGGCGGCCATGTTGTCCACCGCGCCCGGCTTTCCCGCCGGGCTGTTGGCGATTGCCAGCAGTTTGACTCTCCTGTCGGTCACGTTGAGCAGCGCTTCGAACGTCGCCACGGGGTTTTCATCCTGCGTGATCTGTCTGGCCGCCACGCGGTACTTGTAGACCATCGCGCCGTTCTCCTCGTGGAACACCAGCAGATCGAGGCTTCTCACCGCGTAATCGTCGTCCACCGCGCGTGTTCCGGGTGTCGCGGGCCGCGGCGTGCGCAGATGGAAGTTGACCGCCACCTCGCACCGATCCGGCGACGGATAGTCCCATACGGTGTTGCACGCGGTCGCCGCGAGTCCTGCCGCCGCGAGGAGAATATTTCTGAGTATGGGCACGGGTCGTTTCATGGTTTCGTTCTTCATTATTCCACGAGCGCTTCCGGCACGTTGTAGTTTTCGGTTATCACCCTCTGCACCGCCCATGCCCAGGTGTTCGACCACACTGCGTTGACGTAGTTGTCGGGGTCGTATGCGAGCGAGCTGTTGGTCGTCGTGCCCATCCCTTCGGTGTGCAGCAGCCGCGACTCGCCCAGGTAGACTATGTTCCGTTCGGTGTCGACCCCCATCAGCACCACGTTGTTGTTAAGTCCCGATGTGCCGTTAGCGACTATCAGCGGTGTTATGGGGTGTGTCGCTCCCGCAATGTTTATGTATTGTGTCGTGCCGTCGATCGACACTTTGTTCGTGGCCAGACCCCTGGCGTCGCCGAACACACCGTCCAGGAACGGATCGTCGTTCGCCGCCGCCGCCGGTGCGAATCGCGAATATCCCGTGCCGTAACCGTAATCTGTGGCGGGGTCGTCGGCGATATCTCCGTAGGTGCGCCATATCATTTGCCCGTCCAGCAGTCCGCGCAGTTCGGTGATGACCGCGTTGCTGTCGCTCGTCAGGAAAGCCACTCGTCCGCTGTTCGGCCCTTTTTCCGTTATCCAGTTCCAGATGGCGTGGGACACGGCCGAGCCGTTGGCGTCGGCGTTCAGGTAGTACGCCCACGTGGTCACTATGATATCCGCCCCGGCGAGCGCCTGCGCGACGGCGTTGCCGTCGGTTGTGGAGGTCATCGTCGGCAGGATCTCTATACCGGCGCATGCGACCGTTCCCTCGGGGCCGAAATAACCCGAGTTGCGCAACATGGCGGGCACTCCGCGGTTGGTTTGCCTGTTCAGCGATCCGTAGGTGTCGCTGCCGAGCGTCAGCACCCTTATCCTGCGTTTTGCCGGATCGTTCTGCGGCGGTTCGTCGCCCGGCGCCGGGTCGCGCTGAACGAATATCGTGGCGCTAATCAGCCCGTCGGCCGCGTGCAGTTGCAGGTAATCGGTCACCGACTCGCTCGTCAGGGCGGTCACCCTCATCAGCCATCGTTGTTCGCCCTGCGCGCCGCCTGCCAGCGGTTGCATTTCGAAGCGCATTTTTTCGGTCTCCAGCGACCCTCCCGTGCTGCCGGATATCTCCATCAGGCCCGCTCCCGGATGGTGGACGGACGACAGGCTGAAGGGCGCGCCGCTCGTGGAGATGGTCATGGTAGTCGTGCTGCCGGTCTGCGCGGCGAGCACCATCTGGTCGGTGCTGAGGCGTATGAATTCGTTCTCACCGAAATAGAAATCGGTGTTGCCGCCGCCGTCCCACGGGGTCGCTGTCGTTCTCAGTCCCGAGGCGGGGTTCGCGGCGGCGTTTTCGGGTGTATCCCATCCCGGCCCGTCGACTCCCGTAATGGTGAATTCATACCACGTGTTGCGCAGCACCTGCCCCAGGGGGTTTGCGCTGTCGGCCAGTCGGCCGAAGTTTATGCGGTAGTAAGTGTCGGGATCGTCGCCCGAGTGTCCGCTCACCACGAGGCACGACGCCCGCGACGCCGGATTCTGTCCGGTGGGCAGGGCGGTGTCGAATATATAGCCCGAGAACGGCCCGCTGCCGCCCGTCTGTCCGAGCGCGCGGTTGCCGTATGACACCGACGCGGGCGGCGACGGGGCGGTGGGCTTCGGAGCTGTGGTCTCGTCGGAGATGTTTGCGGCCGCGGGGAACATCTGCCACGCCTCCGGAGTGCGCCACACCTCCGCGCCGGTGATGGTGAAATCGGGCGAGTCGCCGTCGGGATCGACCGCCACCGTTGCCTTGGCGACGGAACGCACGAGCGGGATCGTCACCAGCCCCGTCGACACGGAGATCGAGGGCAACTGCGCAACGCCCGTCATCGGCAGCCCCTCCGAGAGATCTGTGTCGGAGCTTGTCAACGCGCTCCTCACCTCGGCTTCGGTCGCACCGGCCTGCAAACCGTCCGAAAATCCGTCGGCATGGTTGGCCACGGCCAGCAACCTCACCGGATCGTCGATATCGGTAAGCAGGGCCTCGAAGTCGACGTTTGTGTTTCCCGGCTGGCTGATCCTTCGCCCTATGGCGGTGTACAGGTATGTGTAGTCGCCCGTTCCTCCGGTCTGCGAGAACACCAGCAGCGATATGTTACCCACGGCAAATTCCGCGTCGTCCGCCGCGCGGGTGATCCCGAGCCGCGACGACAGCATGCTCGCGCCGAACCTCACCACGATCCCGTCCCGCCCCGGCCCCGGCTCGGGCGGCACCGGCTGCACGCCCGACGGGGCGGCGCACGCCGCTGCCACCAGACCCACGGTCACGAGGGCTATATTCCTCAATATGTTTGCGGTTCTGTTCATCGCCATTGTCATTCTTCCCACCACTCCTTACCCAGGTCTATTCTGTTCCAGTCGCCGATCTTCACCCCGACGTTCAGTTCGCCGAAGTACAGGAACGGGTTCAGTTCATGGGCCCCGGGGTCTATTCCGCCCAGCGCCACGACGTCCGCCAGCGGCATTCGCAGCAACTCGTCTCCCGCCGCGTCCCTCACCACGATCCACATCCCCGCCATGTCGCCCAGCGGGAAGGTATGGAACGACGCCAGCGCGAAGGTGCGGTCGTCCCTTTCGACGGCCACGGCCCTCACCGCCGAGCTCACCGTCGCCAGTGGCTGTCCGAGCGGCTGCATCCCCCAAAAACCCACGCCCGGCACGAGTCCGGTGATCTCCACGGTCGGCATCGGGCCGGGGTCGAACGCGAATCCCCCGATGTAGATGTTCACCGTGTTGTGCGCCTCCGTAAAAGCCACTTCGCCCGTATGGCCCTCCTCTTCGGTGACCGTGAACCCGTACCATCTCAACGGGCGTGCGTCCGGATCGACGCGGGTCGCTTCTGCGGCCCGTGCCGGTTCTTCTTTCCGCACGGCGGGAGCGTACCACACCGCGTCGCCGTTGCCCGCCACCAGCCGCTTCGTCCCGTCGAAATCGTTGTACACCACCGCCGGTTCACCGTCCACTGCCCCTATCTCGGTGTTGTCGCCCACGTTGGCCCACAGCACCATCCGGTAGTCGCCCGCGGGCAGCGTCAGCCTCACCCCGCGGAAACTTTCGAGTGCGTCGGCGTCGAGCGTCGTTGCGGGAGGCACGTGGTTTCCCTGCCCGTCGAACAGAACTGCCACCACCGAGCCTATCTCGTGGGAGAACGCCCCGCCGCCGAGCAGCGAGAAACGTATCTCCACATTTGGCCCGGCAGGCGGACAACCCTTCGTATCCTCCGCGACGCACCCCGCCGCGGCAGCCGTCACCGCCGTTTCGTGTGCGGTGCGCGCCCCACCCAAGGGGCGCACACCCGTGATGTCAGAAATTCTTTCCGAGTGTTATGTCGTTCCAGGGAAGGATGGAGAGCGTCGCCATGATCTCCACGTTCTCCACGTTCTGTGTCGGGTCGTCCACACCGCCACCGTTGCCGTTGGAGGCGTCGCCGTTGAGTGTGATGGTGACGTTGTAGCTGTTGCCCCTGACGATCCCGCCCGCGTAGTCCGACGAATTGCTCGCCCACGTTTCATAAGCCGCGAAGTGCACCGGGAAATATACCGGATCGCCTCCCGCGTCCGTACCCACGACGGTGACTATGGTCGGGAACTCGTTCATCTCGTCGGCGTCGTTCTCGAAGACCCAGAAGTAGGAATTGTGGGGGACGGTGGTCGAGTTGGGCCAGGTGTAGGCGTTGTTCAGATCGCCGGTTCCGGCCGCCTCCACCGTGATATCGGCCGCGGCGGGGTAATAAGCGAAAGTCGGGGTGCGGTTGGCAATTCCCTCCAGGTATTTATAGTTGGCGCTGTATGTGGCCGGAATGAGAGAGGCGCTTCCGCCGGTCGTCGGGAAGAGGCGCGACTGTCCGCGTGCGTTGAGCACGGCAACGTTGGTGAGCTGGACTCTTTGGTCGGCAGTACCGTCGTAGTTGCTCATTTTGTTTATCACCGACACGGTGATGCGGGCCGCGATGAACGTCAGCGGCAGACTGACTCTCTGTTCCAGCAGGCCGTTGTTGTTGGAGTCGGCCGTCTGGAACTCCCAGTCGGCCCCGTCGACCATGCCCGTCGCCCAGCGCGACGTGTACTGATCGTAGAGGTCTTCGGCCAGCGGCCCTGTTCCTTCGAGCGCGTCTCTGTTCTTGTAGGTTTCGTGCAGGTCCCTACCGGCGTTGGCTATGGCGTAGATGGCTTTCGCGTCGGTCGTCACCTCTATGTAGGCTTCACCCGAAGCCGCCGCCGACCCGCTGACATACGTCGACCAGCCGACATTGCCCTCGCTGTTGATAACGAACAGTGAGAAATCGGTGATGGTGGTTGCAGTCGACGGGGTCGACCCCTCGACCCTCGTTTGGGGGGCGGGGTTCACGAGTGTGACCTTCAGAACGGCGTTACGGACCGGCTGCGGGTCCGGCCCGTCGCCTCCTCTGTCGCAGGCGCTGAAGCCTGTCGTTGCGATGGCTGCTGCAGCCACAACCGCAATTTTTAAATTTTTTTTCATAAGGATAAGTTTTTGAGAGTTATTGATATTAAAAGATCTATGATTATATCTGTTGCCGTGGGGGGATGTGCTATGTCGCAGAGACGGGCCACACGTACAACATCCGACGGCATTTTCCCCGCTAATGATAACCTCTTCATAATAGTTGGCTTATAAAATTGTCGACAATAAAGATCACATACCAGTCCGATGTTCTGTCACAAAGTTAAAATAAGAATATCAAAAAAACAAATATATGCAAAAACCGTGCAGACGATAATAAAACAGAGCGCGCAGCCATCGGCCACGCGCTCAAATAAGAAAAGTTTTCAGTACCGTTACCGCCTCGGAGGTTCTGGAGCGG
>QMCE01769852.1_pt1 | contig 11117 bp, 7 predicted proteins | sample 1821851 | NCBI WGS metagenome assembly QMCE01 (sample SAMN09453174, study PRJNA476694) | Termite gut metagenome, whole genome shotgun sequencing project. | isolation source: worker | host: Odontotermes sp. | place: South Africa:Pretoria | collected 2016-01-28
TTCGTGACGCTGCCGCTGGTTCACACCGTCCATCCCGAAACGGGCGCGCGCAACGTCGGTATGTATCGTATGCAGATATTCGACGAGCGCACCACCGGAATGCACTGGCACATCCACAAGACCGGCGCCCGCCATTTCGCCGCTTGCAAACGCCTCGGCATCACCCGTATGCCCGTCTCGGTGTGCCTCGGCGGCGACCCCGTTTACACCTACGCTGCCACCGCCCCGATGCCCGACGGGATGGACGAATACCTTCTGGCTGGATTCCTTCGCGGCCGTCCTGTGCAGTTGGTCAAGTGCCTTACGAACGACATCTGGGTTCCGTCCGATTGCGACTTCGTGATCGAGGGTTGGGTCGACCCCTCCGAGCCTCTTCGCACCGAGGGACCTTTCGGCGATCACACCGGATTCTACTCCCTCGAGGACCCCTACCCCACCTTCCATATTGAGACCATCACCCACCGCCGCGACGCCGTCTTTCCCGCCACACTTGTCGGTGTTCCGCCTCAGGAGGATGCTTGGTTCGCCGCTGCTACCGAAAAGATATTTTTGCCTCCCATCCGCCGCGCTCTCCAGCCCGAGGTTCGCGACCTGTATATGCCTCCCGCTGGCGTGGCACACAACCTTGCCGTCGTTGCTATCGACAGCGCTTATGCCGGTCAGGCCGAGAAAGTTGCCAGCGCTCTATGGGGTGCCGGGCAGATGATGTTCAACAAGGTTCTCATCGCCACACCCGCCGACTTTCCCATTCGTGACGAAGCTGCTCTGCTCGACCTCGTCCTCGGCATCGACCCTGAGCGCGACCTCCACTTCGGCCACGGGGTTCTGGACGTGCTCGACCACGCTACCGCCACTCCCGGCGTTGGCAGCAAACTGCTCATCGACGCAACCACACCCCGATCTGCCCGCCCCGACTTCCGGTTCCTCTTCGACCCTGCGGCCGAGGGGCTATCGTTTTATGAGAAGCTCTGGCTCGGTCTTGCGAATCTCGACCCCGCGCGCGACATCTCGATCGAAGGCTCCAGCGTGACTATCGATTGCCGCTCGAAACTCCCCGGACCGGCCGACCACCCCTCCCGCTGGCCCGGTGTGACGGTGATGGATCCCGCGACGATCGCGCTCGTCAACGCTCGTTGGCCGGAGTACGGCTTAGGCGATTTTTTACCCTCACCCTCTACGCGCTACCAAAAACTTTAACTATCTTTGCACCCAAGCATCTCACGCTTGTTATAGCATCAAATTTGATTAGCTAAGAAGTACTCAAACTGAGGTTAGGCCCTCGGTAAGGGTGCTTTTTAGCTATTCTGTGTGCTATGATGTGAGATGCTTAGCAGCCGGGGGTCTTTTTTATAAACAAAAACTTCGTCCTCTATGGCTCCTCCGCGAACCGAGATTCGTGCCTTGTTGTGGTTGTTGCCTCTGTTGGCTGTCGCCTCGTGGTTGGCTTGGGAGATCGCCCGACCGTCCGCAAAAGGCGGAATCACTGTTTCTATTCCCCAAGATCAAGAGTCGGCAATTTCTCGCCAACAACCTCCCCCCGCCGTTCCGAGCGATGACGTAAGCCCGAGGGATGTTGCGCCCACCGAAGAACCCGCCTCCTCGGCGCCACAACTTTTTTCTTTCGACCCAAATACTGTTGAGTTCCACGATTTGATGCGCCTCGGCTTCACCCGCGGCGAGGCTCTCGGCATCGTCAAATACCGCGAGCGCGGTAAGGTTTTCCAGATTCCCGAGGATTTCGCGGCTTGTTACCAGGTCTCCGAAGCGATGTACGTCCGCCTGCGGCCCTATATTATAATAGGTGAGCGGTTCCGACTGAAGCCCTTCGCGCAACAAGAGCCCACCGCGCCGAGACAAAATCCGCCGCCAGCGAAGGGCGAAACGAGCGAACGCAACTTTCAGCCCGCCGCAGGGGAGTGGGAGGGCGGCAGACTGACGGGTTCACCAGCCCGTGCCCTTGTCGAGTTGAATTCCGCCGACTCGGCCGCTCTCGTCTCGGTCAGCGGCATCGGTGCCCTAACCGCCGGTCGTATCATTGCCTATCGCACGCGCCTCGGCGGATTTGCCAGTCCCCTGCAACTAGCCGAGATCCGCGGGATGACCGAGCAGAATTACGAACGCATCTTGAATCAAATTTTCGTCGACACGCTTGCAATTCAGAAAATTGCGATTAACTTTGCACCCGCAAATGTCCTCGCGGCTCATCCATATATTCGGCCCGAGGCATTGCGTAAACTGCTTAAACAAAGGCAATTGAAGGGAGGTTGGCGTACAGCTGAGGAACTTATAGAAGACGATATTTTTACCGCACGAGAGCTCTCGAGGCTCCGACCCTACCTTATTTTTAACTAACTAAACACACTGCAACAATGATAATTATGCCTATCAAAGAGGGCGACAACATCGAACGCGCTCTCAAGAAATTCAAACGCAAATACGAGCGCACCGGTGTACTCAAAGAACTTCGCCGCCGCCAGTATTTCTCCAAGCCATCGGTCGACAAGCGCAAAGCTATGCAGCACGCCGTCTACGTCGAAGCGATGCACCGCGAAGAAGAAGAATAACATTGTAAAACCTCCCCACGCCGGGGAGGTTTTTTTAGTATCTGTTGCTAAACGCGTTCCACCACGGGGTGAATAGATACGCTTCCAGCGCGCCCTCCGGCAGATGCAGCGTGTCACCCCAGGCATCGAAATTTCCCTCGCCCAGTTCGGGTGGCACCGTCGCCTCGACCCACACATCCACCAGCTGCTCAAATCCTGCAAACGCTCCCGCACCGATCCGCGTCACTCCCTCGCCCACAACCAGCCCTACAAGCGCGCCTTCGTGCCCTGCCCACGGTGCAGGCGCCGCCGCCGTATAATCTGGTAGCGCTCCCTCTCCCCTGAGCATCAGCACTCCCGTCGCCTCTTCGAACTCCCATCTCAGTCCGCCAATCGTTCCCGCGGTCGGCAGCTCCGGGTCTTTCGGGTCGGTCGGCCCATCACCACCATCACCATCACCATCACCATCACCATCACCATCACCATCACCATCACCATCACCATCTCCCGGATTATCTCCCTTGCCGTCACCGTCCCCGTCTCCATCACCTGGGCCTTCTCCATCACCCGGCCCCCCGCCGTCACCGTCGCCGTCTCCATCACCTGGACCTTCTCCATCGCCCGGCCCCTCCTCGACAACGACCCGACACGTAGCCTTGTGTGAGCCATCTTCGGTTATGACTTCTATCACTGTTTCGCCTGCACCCACCGCGCTCACCTCTCCCGTCGTCGAAACCACCGCCACCGCCTCATCGCCCGTCCCCCAAGCCACATCCTTGTCGGTTGCATTCTGTGGCAAGACTCCCGGAGCAAGCACTGTTCGCTGCCCGACCTTCAAGTTCAACACGCTTCGGTCGAGCGTCACTCCGCTGACTCTCACTTCTTTGTTCTCGGGTTCGGATTTTTCGGGTACGACACTCGGCTTGGTGCAGCCCACAGTCAACAGACAGACAACAAACAGCGCCGCAGCCAACACACTAAACGGTTTCAGAAACATAGCATTTCGGATCAGAAGTTTTCGCGAATTTACAAAAAATATTTATCTTTGTGGTGATGGCGCTGCCAAGAAAATACAACACGCTGATCATTAATGCGCTTCTGGCGGTGGTTATCTGCCTCGTGGTCAACTTTTCGTACTTGTTGGCGATTCGCGAGCAGGAGCGTCGCGACTTCGGGGCTGCTCCCGGTTGGTTGCCCGAGGGTAAGGACACTTCCCACACCGGCATCCTGCACATCTCGCCTGACGGTTACGGTTATATTATATGTGACGACTTTCCCGACGCCCACACCGACAGTATCTACGTTATCGGGCGCCTGATCCGCCGCTTCTCCCTGCAGGACGGTTCTCAAATGAAGGTCATTGCTCGCGACCCTCGGGTTCCCGGGGCTAACCACCAGATGTGGCGCGTGGAGGAGATCGACGGAGTTCCGTTCGATTACGGCGAGCTGTACGACCGGCCCAGCGATCACGGGGTGATGTCGCTCCAATTGGCTTACTACCTTCTGTACGCTTTTATCCTGTTGACTGTTATGACTGCCGGGGCTTCTCGCCGAACGTCTATGCGGTTCTACCTCACACGCGCTGCTTACGCTGTCGTCATCGCCGTCATTCTGTGGTTGTGCCTGCCCGTTATGCGGCCTCGATCGGGCGAATTGGTCATCACCGCAATGAACCTTCCGAACGTCTTCCAGCTCGACATAATGAAGTTTTCGTTCGTGTTGGTGTTCGCGCTTCTGTACGGCCGTACTTACCAGTTGATCTACCAAAAGGAGGACATCCTGTTGGAGAACGAGCGGCTGCGTTACATCACCCTCGTTAACCAGATCAACCCCCACTTTCTGTTCAATTCTCTCAACTCCCTCTCGTCGCTCGTTCGTGAGGGTAAGACCGATGACGCGCTCACATACATCGACCGCCTTGCCGACACATTCCGTTACGCCATCCACAGTGAGCCCACCACAACTACCACACTCGGGCAGGAGTTGGAGTTCGTCGGGGCTTACAAATACCTGTTGGAGGTTCGTTACGACGAGAAACTGTTTATCGACATCGACGTCGAGCCCGAGAAGTTGGCCTGGATGTTGCCCACCTTCTCTATCCAGCCTCTGATCGAGAACGCCGTCAAACATAACTCAATCACTCGCTCCAAACCTCTTCACATCTCGATCCGCACCTCCGGTGACTTCGTCGTTGTTTCCAATCCCGTCAACCCGAAACTTTCGCCCGAGCACGGCACCGGTATCGGCCTCGAAAACCTTTCTCACCGTTGGCAGTTGCTCACCGGACGCGGCATCGAGGTCTCCACCGACGGCGGAATGTTCACCGTGAAATTGCCCTTCATTAAATGAAAATCGTTATCATAGAGGACGAGACCGCCGCCGCCCGCAACCTTGCTGCAATCATCCGTAAAGTGTTGCCCGAGGCTCAGATCGTTGCCACGCTCGAAAGTGTCTCCGAGAGCGTCGAGTGGTTCTCGGCCCACCCTTCGCCCGACCTTTTGTTCGTCGACATCCACCTGGCCGACGGCGAGTCGTTCCGTATCTTCGACAGCGTGGCCGTCACCTGCCCGATAATCTTCACCACCGCTTACGACCAATATGCTCTTGAGGCTTTTCGGGTCAACAGTATCGACTACCTTCTCAAGCCCATCAAAGAGGCCGAGGTTCGGCGGGCTGTCGAGAAGTTGCATCGCCTGTCCGGTTCGGAACTCGCCGAGCACCACCATAAGGTTGCCGAGTTGCAGAAGACGTTCCTTGTTCCCGTTCGCGACAAGATCATCCCTCTGCGGGTCGAGGACATTGCTTTCTTCCACACATCGGGCGAACGCGTCCGTGCTTTCGACTTCTCGGGCGAGTCGTTCCCTATGGATCGTAGTTTGGACAAGTTGTTAAAAATTCTTCCCGAGCGCGATTTTTGGCGGGCCAATCGCCAGTTCATCGTCTCTCGCCGGGTCATTGCCGACATCAGCGTTTGGTTCGGCAGCCGTTTGTCTTTGAACCTCAAGGTCAAGACTCCCGAGCGTATCGTTGTCAGTAAGGATCGCGTGCCCGAGTTTCGCCGTTGGTTCACCGAATACTAATCCCCGCTCACCGTCCGTTTTTGGCGATTCGCCGTCTTGCCGGGTGCCTTCCGCAGTCGTTTGAGTACCTTTGTGGCTCAAACCTTAAGTATTTTATGAAAAGGATCATACTCTCCGCCCTGCTCGTTCTCGCCACTCTGTCTGCCGCCCACGCTCAAAGACGTTCAACCGTTTCCGGCGTTGTTGCCGATGCCGAGACTCGTTCCAGTATCATCGGCGCCATCGTTGCGATCTCTCCCGAGGCCGACTCGACCGCCGTTACTCACATTGTGACCGGCGCGGGCGGTACTTTCTACACCGGCCTCACTCCCGGCCATTACTCCATTACCGCATCGCTCATCGGTTACGAACCCGAGACCCTGCAAACCGAGATCGGTTCCGGTCGCGCTACCCTCGACACTCTTTTTCTTCGTCAGGGTATCCAGATCGCCACCATCGTCAAGGAAGCCGTTGCCCTTCGCACATCGGTCAGTGGTGACACCCTTATATATAACGCCGACGCTTACAAGGTTGCCGGCGACGCCAGCGTGTCCGGCCTTCTTGAGAAGATGCCCGGCATCAAGGTCGAGGACGGCACCGTCGAGGCTCAGGGCGAGGCTGTTAAGAAAGTCCTCATAGACGGTCGCGAGTTCTTCGGCGAGGATGTCAACGCCGCCATCGCCGCTCTTCCCGCCGAAGTTGTCAAGTCCATCGAGGTGTTCGACAAACTTTCGGACAACGCCGAGTTCACCGGTATCGACGACGGTGAGGGCTACAAAGCCATAAACATCACCACTCGCGAGAATATGCGCCAGGGGGTTATGGGTCAGGTGTCGGGCCTTTACGGTATCGAGCCGCCCGAGAACTCCGACGACAAAGCCCGCCACCTGGGTATGGTCGGCGGTAACGTGAGTATCTTCCACGGCGACGCCAAGATTACCATCGGCGGAACGGTCAACAACCTCAACGAGCGCCACTTCACCACTGACGACATTCTCGGCGCCGGAGACGACGACGGCATCGCCAAGGTTGGTCGCTTTCAGGCCAACTACATAGACGAACTCGGTAAACGCAACCAGTGGAAGATCGATGCCTCCTACTCGTTCAACATCACCGACTCGGAGAACCGTGGAATCATCGAGCGCGAGTACTTCCAGACCGACGACGCCCGCTACCTCAATTACAGTTCGAACACTCTTCGCACTTCTCTGAACCGTAACCACGCCTTGAACGCCCGCATCGACTTCAAACCCAACTCGTTCCACGAGCTTCGTATCCGCCCGTTCGTTCGCTTCCAGGGTAACAGCTCCGACCGCGTCGGTACCGAGACCTACTACCCCGTCGACCAGAGCAGTAACATCACCCTTGGTAATTGGAGCGAGCGCGACGAGTCGGGTTATATGATGGGCTTGAGCATCAACTACCGCGTCCGCCTTGGTAAACCGGGCCGCACTCTTTCGCTCTTCGTCAACAGCGGTTACGACCCCGACGACCGTAAGGGCGAGAGCTTCTCGCAGCGTCAGGAGCTCGATGCCGACGGCTCCCACATCTACGTCCGCCAAACCACTCCCTCGAAGAACCTCGACTGGGGTGTGAACGTCGGCGCGACCTACACCGAGCCCATCAGTAACGCTTCCTTGTTGAACTTCGATTATAGCGTCAATTACAACTGGGCCGACATCGACCGTAAAGCCTACCTGTGGAACCCCTCGGACGAGGCTTACTACTCCACTCCCGACGCTGAGCTCTCGGGCGTCTACAACAGCACCTATGTCATCCACCGTATGGGCCCAGGCTACCGTATGCAGCGCGGCGAGACCACCCTTTCGGCCGGCGTTGCTTACCAATACGTAACCTTCGACAGCCAGCGCGAGTTGCCCGTGCCGATGGAGCTTTCGGACAACTTCAAGAACCTCACTTACTCGGTGATGCTCAACTCGCAGTGGAACCATGGGCCCTCGATCCGAGTTTTCCTCCACTCGCGCACCCGCAACCCACAGATCACCGACCTGCAGGACGTGGCCGACATCTCCAACGTTCAGAACATCCGTAAGGGTAACCCCGACCTTCGCCCCTCGTACGGTAATATGCTCTACACCCGCCTGATCATTCCCAACACCGAAAAGGGCCGTACTCTTGCCCTCAACATCGGGGCTTCATACACCACCAACGCCATCGTCAGCCGCACGATCAGCGAGTCGCCCGGATTTGAGGTGACCGACGCCGAGGGTAACGTGGTTGAGACTCTCGACGCCGTCGGGCGTTACACCGAGCCCGTCAATATGGATGGCCAGTGGTCAACTCGCTTCGGGGTTGATTACGGTTTCCCGGTTAACTTCCTCCACTCGAACCTCAACGTCAACGCCGACGTGTCGTACCAGGAGACTCCCTCTCAGATCGGTCGTTGGAGGGAGGGTATGGCTGCACCCGCTTACGAGGACAACTTCTCTCGCTCGCTCGCTTCCGGCGCCGGCCTCACTCTGGGTAGTAACATCTCCGAGAAGGTCGACTTCCGCCTCAGCTACGGCATCTCTTACAACAACGTCCGCAACACCTTCTCCGACCTGAGTAACAGCGACTACCTTCGCCACCGCGTTCGCGCCGAGTTCAAGTTCGTCTTCGCCGGTGGTTTCACTCTTTCGGGTAACGCTGCTTACAACTCCTACGACGTTCTTCGCGGGCAGCCCTTCTCCCAGCACTACTTCATCGCCAACGCCGGTGTCGGTAAGAAAGTTTTTCGCAGCCAGTTGGGCGAGGTTTCTCTGTTCGTCAGCGACATCTTCAACCAGAACGTATCTTTCCGCCGCCGCTCTTACGCCCAGTATATCCAGAACGAAATCAACTCTGCTGTTGGTCGTTACTTCGGCGTTAAGTTCGTTTGGAACCTTCGTATGTTTGGTAAACACGGCTCCACTGATATGAGCCTCTACCAGATGCCTTCTTCCGGCGGCCACCGCGGTCATCGGCACTGACAGATTTCCGTTTTAATATAGAAAGCCCGAGCGTTTCGCTCGGGCTTTCTTGTTGGGTTGGTTGGCGACGGAGATGCTGCGAAGCAACATTTTTACTGTCAGTGATTTGGGTATTTGAAAAATAGTTTCTAACTTTGTGTCGGAGATTAATCGTTTTAGATTGGCGTAATCTATGAAAAAACTTCTGATATTGTTGTGTTATGTGCTGGTGTGCGTAGCGTGCGGTAGCGACGAGTCAAAATCGTCCGAACAACCTAAAAGGCTCGAAGAATCCGAGCAGTTTCAAGATGACGATAAATGGGCCGAAGCAGAGGATGTTCCATTTGAGGAATACTCATTGGATGGAACTAATGCAGAGTGGGTTGTAACTCTTGATGTAGAGAGTCAGAGTGACGGCGAAATAGTTGTTATACACAATACTGAGGAGTTTGAAAGCTATGTCGCGGGTGATTATCCGCCCATAGATTTCGCAAAGAAAACACTGGTATTGGCCTATGGTATGGAATCGAATATGAATTATCCTATTAAACAAGGTCTGAAATATCTTCAAGAGAGGGACTATGCTATGACCATTGAAATGCAGAGCAGTTTGGCTACGTTGGAATCTATTTGGTATGTAGCTGTTGTTGTTGATAAATTGCCTGTAAACAGTGAAGTAGAACTCAAAATAACGAGGAACTGATAACGAAAAAACTTTATTTTCTGCTTCTTCTTTCTTTCGTTGTTGTTTCCTGCCAAGACCTTGTTGAGGAGCTTCCCGACCCTGCGACAACCGATCTCGCAACTCGTGCCGCTGTTTCCGCCCCGACGGATTACTATTGGTATCAGGGCGAAAAGATCCCACTGACCCGCAACGATAAATATGTGAATGTCATAGCCACGGACGGCAAACTGACAAAGTCGTCGAAGTCTGCCGTGGCGACACTTTCTCTGAAAGCCGGCAAACAGGTCAAAACTGCGATGCCTTATTTCGAGCGTGGTCAGGGCGCGGAACCTATCGGTACGTCGGATATTTTCTACCTCAAACTCAAACAGAGTGGTGACATTGGTGTGCTCAACAAGATGGCTTCTCAGTTGGGAGTTCAGGTTCGGGAGGAGATTCCGTACACTCCTTGTTGGTTTGTTTTGTCGATTCTCGGTTCGGACTTCAGCAGTTCCATAGAGGCGAGTAATTACTTTTACGAAACCGGCTTGTTCGATGACGTCGATCCGGCGTTTATGTTCGACTTTGCCCCAAATTCTGCCAATAATTTCGACCCAATGTTCAGTCAGCAATGGGGATTGGATAATCTCACTTATTCTGACATAGATATCAATGTCATTCCTGCTTGGGAGATTACGAGAGGTGCGGGTATTAAAGTGGCGGTAGTGGATCAGGGTATAGATGCGGATCACAATGATTTAGATGCTAACATTATTATTTCTCCCAGTTGGGATGCACAGGGTAAAAAATCTCCCAGCGTTTTTAAGTCTGGGAAATTTCATGGAACTTATGTAGCTGGCATAATATCATCAGAGCGAAACGGTTCTCAGGTAATGGGTGTTGCTTATGAATCCAAGATACTACGGGTCAGTCACGATTTGGCCGTCACTACAACAATTTCCGGAGAGCTTGCAAGTGGTATTAATTGGGCTTGGCAAAATGGTGCAGATGTGATCAGTTGCTCATGGGGAGATGGCAGCGGGTCGGTGTATAATATGATTCAGAGTGCCGTTCTGGACAGGGCTATTGCAGATGCTCTTAGATTGGGTCGAAATCGTAAAGGCTGTGTTGTTGTGTTTTCGGCTGGTAACGAGGGTAATAATCACCCAGCGTTCATCCAAATGAGTTACCCTGCTAACTCCCATACCGACATATTGGCAGTGGGTGCAGTTGAACCTAATGGTAGCAGATGGTATAAATCCAGCTATGGCTCGGCATTAGATGTGATGGCCCCTGGCGTCGGTGTCCTGTCGACAATGCCTGGTAACGATACTGCGTCCTATAATGGCACCTCCTCCGCTGTACCATATGTTTCCGGAGTTGCGGCATTGATGTTGTCGGTTAAGCCGACCCTTACCGCTTGGGAGATAAGCAACATTATCGAGAGGACGGCCCGCAAGGTCGGAGGGTACAACTATTCGACGACATCGGGTCGCCCGAACGGAACGTGGAACGAGCAAATGGGTTACGGTCTGGTGGATGCGTACGCAGCCGTCTTGGCTGCCAGTTCTCAGCCTCCCTCTCCTCCCTCGATATCTTGCGGTGGTGGTCAGCGGCTTCAGGGGTACGAGTTGGAGCGGGTGTTGCAGGGTATGATGCAGTACCCGACTTTTTGGGTCACCCCGGGCAGTACGGCTTATTTCGGCGTGGATGGCGGCGGGAATCCGGGCGAGACTTACGAATGGGATTGCCCCTACCTCCCGCCCTACACGAGCACCGACCGCTATTTCGGACTTGACACTGACCCGTACTCCGGCCCGATGCTCTACCCGGTCAAGTGCCGCGCCCATAAAAACGGCCTAATTTCCGATTGGACAACGGTTTACCTCTACGTCGCCAA
>QMCE01002540.1_pt1 | contig 11116 bp, 6 predicted proteins | sample 1821851 | NCBI WGS metagenome assembly QMCE01 (sample SAMN09453174, study PRJNA476694) | Termite gut metagenome, whole genome shotgun sequencing project. | isolation source: worker | host: Odontotermes sp. | place: South Africa:Pretoria | collected 2016-01-28
GCGAAGTTATAAATTTTCTCATTTCGATCGTTCACTTTCTTCTTAACAGCGTCCTGCCCGATCTTATCCAAAGACTTGCAATCAACGGAATGAACGCCAAATTGAAATGTTGCGGGATGAATATCCAACCCACCATCATTATCAAAATTACCGCAAAGTTAATAAAATGATACCAAAAAGCTATATTATTAATTTTTTTTACGGAAAACAACGCGACGCCGATCAAATGAAGGGGGTGCAGCCACAGGAGTGAGATGTTCGGAAACGTACTCGGATGCACGGATATAAAACTTAGAAAAAACAGAATGCACCCGGCTATTCCGGCAATAAAAAACAACAGGCAGTCCAGCCAACGGTAGTATCTTTTTCTGCGCCATTCGTTGCGGGTCAACATCAGTATGATGATAAAAAACAGCGTGAAGCAGAACAGGGGAGAGGCAAAAAAGGGAGGGGGGGCTTTTCTGACTAACGTTTCTTTGGCCAGTATGTTTACTTTTGCAACTAACGGTTGTGCTGCGCCGTTCCGGACGATTTTCGATTGATCGAAGGCTACTTTGAGGTATTCGGGCAGAAAAAATGTTTCTTTCAGGGTCATCGTCCTGTCTGTCGGTAAGCCCAGGATCAGATCACAACCAAAAGTAATCCACGGATCGTTTCGCGTGCAATGGTTGATGGCATCCCGGAATGTAGGCAGTTTCGTTTGTGTTGGATATTTTATAGTTCCCTTTATGTTATTTTCTATCATGACGACGGGCCGTGTAGCACAATTGTCGAAGAAAAAATTGTACCGGTATACGCTGTTTTCCGGCTGCGCATTCCATACAAGCGCCTGCCATAATGCTTCTTTTTCTTCCGGCAAAAGGTTTAAGACCTGCTCGTATACTTCGCTTCCCCGCTCCGTATATTCGGCGAGGTGATATTTGAAGTCGTATGCCATGACTTTGTAGTCGGTTTTTCCTGTGGCGAAGCGATAGATAAAATTCGGTTTGGAATCATCGAATATCCCATAATTAAATACTTTATCAAATGGTTTTCCGGGGTCATTTACACGAATCGCCGTGTGGCCATATACCGTAAAAACATGATCATCACTGGGAGAACTTGTCAACAGGCTGATCTGTGCCTGCGGACTTAAAGGTTGCGCTTGCATTATTGCATTCCGAGTTGTTTCCGCCGAAATGAATATGTTCGACGCCAGTAGTATACAACAGCTTAATATGATTATGTATGATCGTTTCATTTATCAGGACTTTAAATGCAAAGGTAATGCATCTTCCGTCAATGACAAAATAAAGTTTTTTTTATTATTGACGGAAAAACCGAAAGAGTTTGGGATTTTTCATCTTTCAGTTGCTCTTACTTATAGAACGAATCAATGAGGGTTAGAATGAAAATAGATCATAATATATTAACACGTTATTTTACCGGAGAATCTTCGGAAGAGGAAAAAGAATGTATTCGTCTGTGGCTGGAAAGTGATGAGGTGCATCGGAAACAGTTTATCCGTGAACGGATACGTTTTGACGCTTCTGTCATTGTGGACGAAAATGAAATTTTAAGGGAAGATCCGGGCATCGTAAGGCGGATGGTCCGGAATTTATTGAAGGTAGCTTCTGTTATCCTTCTATTGATAGGTTGCAGTTATTTTTACAGCATGTACAGGATCAATAAGTTGGGGCAGGCGATGCAGGATGTATATGTTCCGCCGGGAAGCCGTACGGCGCTGACCCTGACTGAAGGTTCGACTGTCTGGTTGAATTCGAATACGACATTCAGGTATCCCGGTTTTTTCAAGGATGACCGGATCGTGGAATTGGATGGGGAAGGTTTTTTCGATATCGCAAAAGATGACGGCAAACCATTCATTATCAATACAGATAAATTTTGCTTAGAAGTGTTGGGAACCAGTTTCAATATGGAATCGTATGCTAATGCTCCCGTTTTTGAAATGGCTCTGTTTACCGGGAAAGTGAAGTTGTATACCCCTCACACAAATAGTGATACTCTTTATCTGAATGCGGGCGAGACAGCTACGTTGGTCGGTGATAAGCTGAAGGTTTCTGCGACTAATTTTAATAAATACCGGTGGCGGGAAGGTCTTATTGTGATTGAAGATAAATCGTTTGAGGAAATAATGTCTTTGTTTGAGAAGTATTTCGATGTACAGGTTATTTTGAAAACAGAGAAAGTGAAAGATCTGGGGTATTGGGGAAAATTCCGTATCGTAGACGGAGTAGATCACGCTTTACGCGTCTTACAGAATGATTTTCATTTTACATATGAGCGCAAGGAGGATACAAGTATTATTTATATCTATTGAGAATGTGTTTAATTTTAAAAACGAACTGCCTATGAAAAAAAACTGTAAGTAGAAAATGAATCGGTAAATGCGTCAACATCTACCGATCCTTAACAAGTACGCGTGAAAAATATACTTATTAACTAAAATCAACTACAAAGATATGAAAAAAAAATTTTCATCCGGGATTATATTGCTGAAAAACAATCAATCCAAACATATTTTTAGAATTATGAAGTTAACGTTGTTTCTATTACTGTTGTTTACCGGTTTTGCCTATGCAAATAATGCAAATTCGCAAAGCGCCAGGGTAAATCTGAATGTGCGAAATGCCGTACTCAAGGACGTATTGGAAGAGATTGAAAGCCAGACGAATTATCTCTTTGTATCGAACCGGGATATTGATCTGAAACAAAATGTATCCATACGTGTTAAAAATAAATCTGTAAGTGAAGTACTAAACCGGATTTTTGAAGATACGGATTTGTCTTATGCCATGGAAGGCGTCAATATTATCCTTTCGAAAAGAGTGCCGACCGGTCATGAAGCGGTTGCCGGGGTTGCGGTTGCGGCTCAACAAAAGCGGATCGTTACAGGTACGATTCTTGATGATTACGGAGAGCCGGTTATTGGGGCGAATGTGGTCGAAAAGGGCACTACGAATGGTATAATTACGGATGTAGACGGGAATTTTTCCTTAGAGGTGGGCGACAATACGATCCTGCGGATTTCTTACATCGGATATATTACACGGGAAGTGCCGGTCGGAAGTCAGGATCGTTTGACAATCGAATTGATGGAGGATACACAGGCTTTGGATGAAGTGGTCGTGATAGGTTACGGAACGGTAAAGCGGAAAGATTTTACAGGTTCGGTGTCTTCGCTCCGATTGGAAGATTCACCCGTTGCCTTACAGTCTAATTTAAATGCGTTGGAAGCCATCAAGGGTAATATCCCCGGTTTGGATATCGGCGCGACGCAAGGCGCCGGAGGATCTCCGTCCATGCAGATCCGCGGACAGAAGTCCATCTCCGGATCGAACGACCCGCTGTTGGTGGTAGACGGCGTGATTTTTATGGGTGATATCAATGACATCAATCCGAATGACATCGCTTCGTTTGATGTTTTAAAAGATGCGACGTCGGCTGCCGCCTATGGTTCGCGTTCGGCAAACGGCGTGATCATTATCACGACCAAAAAGGGACGTATCGGCAAACCGGTCATTTCGTTGAACGCCAGCGGTGGTATGCAAACCTGGCCGACGAAGCCCGAACTGATGACGCCCGAACGCTGGTTGGAATCGGTGCTGGCGCGTAACAATAATACCGACATGAGCTGGATGACGAAGCAGGAGTCGGACAATTGGGAAGCCGGCAAATTTACCGACTGGATGGATGTGGCGACACGTACGGGTTGGACACAGGATTATCAGTTGTCGGTTTCCGGAGCGGGAGAGAAAATGAATTATTATTTATCGACTTCTTATTCCGATAACCAGGGTATTGTCGTAGGAAATGACTTCAATCGTATTTCTATTTTGGGAAAAGTCAATACGGATATCACGGATTGGTTGCAGATAGGCGTAGACGCTTCTTATGCAAAAATAGATAGATCCGGTGTGGCGGCGAATTTGGACAGAGCGACTATGATGGCCCCCGTAGGCGTTAACTACCGGGATGAAGCGAATAAATTGTTGGAAAAGTATCCGTCTACACAGTCGCAAACCCATCCCTTGTGGGATACGGAGGTTGCCGGAGTGAGGGACAACGTAGATAAAAGCCAGAATCTCCGCCTGAATGCCTATGCAGTGGTGAAGTTGCCGTGGGTGGAAGGATTAAGCTATCGGTTTAATTATACGGTTAATCAGACCAACGATCAGTACGGTGATTTTTATTATGAAACAAACTATGTGCGGGAAGGCGCTTACAATGATGAGTCGCGTTATGCTCCGGCGGCTTATCAAAGTTTGTTGGGAAGCGCAAACGGAAATATCCGGGAAAGAACGCGCTCCAGTTGGTTGATTGATAATATCCTGAATTATACGCGCACATTCGGAGTCCATTCGATTGATTTAACGGCGGTGGCTACGCGCGACCGTATGACTTGGGAGTCAACGAGAATCTCCGGTTCCAACTTTGCCGCAAACGGCAATACGGCGCTGGGTATGGACGGGCTTCATTATGCCACGACTCAACGGATTGATAAGCAGAATAATTACAATGACGGAATGCTTAATTATGTACGTTCCAATATCGGTTACCTTGGTCGTGTCAATTATTCGTTCGACGACCGTTATTTCTTTACCGGATCGTATCGTCGCGACGGCGCTTCCGTATTTGGTACGGAGAATAAATGGGGCGATTTCTGGGCGCTCGGTGGTGCGTGGAACCTGACGCAGGAATCGTTCATGGAGTCGGTGGTCGACGGTAATATCTTGGACAATCTGAAACTGAAACTGTCCTATGGGAAAAACGGGAACCAGGGAATCAATCCGTACGGTACATTGTCTACGGTGATCAACGGCCCTTCAAGCGGTATCCGTTATGAATTTGATGGCAGTACCATTTTTTACGGATTGAATACGAATGCCTTGGGGAATGCCGGTTTAGGATGGGAAGCTACCTCTTCCTGGAATACGGGATTCGAATCCGCCTGGTTGAACAACCGGTTATTTGTAGATGTAGACGCTTATTTTTCTCGAACGACCGATCAGATTTTTTCCCGGAATATCCCTGTTATGACGGGCTTTAAAACGATGTCGGCGTCTATGGGACAGGTGAATAACCGTGGTGTAGAAGTCAATGTCCGTTCCGTAAATATGGAGAGGGAAGATCTGAAGTGGACGACCGGGCTTACGTTCTGGTTAAACCGGAATAAGTTGGTTCATCTGTATGGCGATGACCTGGACGGCGACGGAAAAGAGGATGATGATATTGCCAACAGCCGCTTTATAGGCCAATCGTTGGGAGCTATTTACGGATATGAGCAGGATGGTATCGTACAGGAAAGCGATACGGAATACATGTCGAAAAACGCAGTAGCGGCCGGATCGCCCAAATATAAGGACTTGGACGGCGATGGGATGATCACGCCCGAAGACCGGGATATTCTGGGATATAAAGAACCTAATTTCAAGTTGAATATGAGCAATACGCTTACGTATAAGAACTGGGATTTGTATGTGATGTTGTCCGGCGTGTTCGGCGGTGGCGGCTATTATATGAGGGATAATCAGTTAGCTTATATGACTGTTACTAATTTATTCAGTTCGAACGGTATTTATATTCCGTGGTGGACGTCTGAAAATAAAAGCAACGAATATCCGTCGGCGACCTTCTCCGGAGACAATCGTTTCCTGGGTCTTCAGAATCGCGCTTTTGTGCGTCTGCAAGACGTTACCTTGTCATATACATTCCGTGGCGCATGGATGGAAAATGCCCATATTAATAAATTGAAAGTGTTCCTGACGGGCAAAAACCTGGCTACGTTTACGGACTGGGAAGGCGGTGATCCGGAAGCCGGTGTGAGGGTTCGTGACAATGTGCTGTCGGCCCTGACTTCTTATTCGCTGGGATTAAATATTAGTTTCTAACCTGTAAGTAATGATCAATATGAAAAATAATATATTCAAATTAAGCATTGGCTTATTTCTGCTTGCGGCCGTATTGCCGGGATGCAACGATTCCGAGTTTTTGTTGGAAAAACCCCAAACATTTTATACGAACGAGAATGCTTTTTCAACATCCGGACAGGTGGATCAGGTGTTGGTGGCCTGCTATTCCCAAATTCGTGTTATGTATTGTTTTCTTGAAGAGAATATGCCATCGTTTGCTTTTCGGGGCGGTAGCGGTACGGACATGTATGATGTAGCTACTATCCGGAGAGCCCAGCGATTCAATGATTATGGCATTATTACGAGTGAACACGAGGTGTTCAATACCAATTATTCACATTGGTATCAGTTGATATCTAAGGCGAATCTGGCGTTGTATGCCGCCGAATTGCCACAAATCACCTGGGCTTCCGGTGCGGATAAAGCGTATGCCATGGCGCAGGCCCGTTTCTTCCGGGCATGGGCTTACCGGAACTTGGGAGAATTGTATGGCGGTGTGCCGATCGTTACGGAAATCACGACGACTCCGCGTTATGATTTCGCTCGCAGTACCCGGGTGGAAACGTATCAGTACGCCATCGACGAATTGGAAGCGATTTTGAACGATCTGCCCGAAACGACTGCTACGCCGGGACGTGTTGTACGCGGCGCCGCACAACACACCTTGTGCCAGTTGTATCTTGACAAAGGCCTTGCTTTGGAAGAAGGAAACAGCGGCGAAGCGCAGGCGGCGTATAATAAGTCGATCGAATACGGCAATACATTGATAAACGGTTCCGTTTACGGCCTGATGACCGAGCGGTTCGGCTCCCGGAGTAACGAAAATCCCGATTTTTATTATACAAGCGTGGTAGCCGAACAGATGCCTGACCGGTTGTATTCGGCGGCAGGTTTTGTGATGGAGGGAAATGTAATCTGGGATATGTTCCAGGAAGGAAACCAGAATTATCAGGATGGCAATAAGGAGGCGATTTGGGTAGTTCAGATTGATTATGATGCGATGCGAGCGGAAGACGGACAATCCAAGTTGCAGTATTCGCGTGTGTTCGGTCCCGTATTCCGCGATCCGATGGCCACTCATTGCGGCGGTATGCTGGAAGATGTCGGCGGACGCGGAATTGTGCAGATAATGCCGACTATGTATACGCGCGATATGATTTATGCGGATGAATATGCCGCCGACCTGCGTAACTCAGATGCGGTATTTCGCAGAACCTTTTTGGGAAATACCCCCACTTCGGAATATTACGGAAAACCGGTGCCCTGGAGCGTACTGTATCGTGACGGACAGGATGTGGACGCTGTGAATACCGCTAAAACACAGATTTTCCCGGTTTCATGCAAGATCGCTACCGATAAATATACGGGCCTTGCAAATGGTGAAAACCGCAGTAATCTGTTCCGAGACGAATACCTGATCCGCCTGGCGGAAACGGTGCTGCTACGCGCCGAGGCGAAAATGCGTGCCGGTGACAATGCCGGCGCTGCGGCGGACATTAATTTACTGCGCGCCCGTGCTCAATGCGGTTATATGGTGACTGCTGCCGATGTCAATGTGGAACTGATTTTGGATGAACGCGCGCGGGAGTTGGTTTATGAAGAAACGCGCTGGAATACGTTGTTGCGTATGGGAGGCACTATCGCCGTTGACCGTATCAAGAAGTATTCGTATTGGGACGATCCGCGCGCTACCCTGACGCGGAACTTTAATCTGTGGCCGATCCCGCAAACGGTGATTGATACCAATAAGGATGTGATCATGGCACAAAATCCGGGATGGTAGTCCGAAATCCGTAAATTGATATTTACTAAATCCCTCTTTTGGTCTTCTGAAACGGAAAGATGGAAAGAGGGATTTGTTTAATTTATACTTATGAAAAATATCCTGTTCTTTTTTGCCGGCGTATTGTTGTTGGGTTGTTTACGAACTGAAAATCAGCCTGTAACCACAGTATTTCAACCGGACTTTACCACTTCGTCCGATTGGGACGCCGATTTTAAGTCTCCGCCGGATTATGCCAAACCGCGCGTTTACTGGTGGTGGCTGGAAGGAAATATATCCGGGAAAGGGGTGCTCTTTGACCTGACGGAAATGAAGATGGCCGGTATTCAGGGAGCTATTCTGTTTGATGCGGGTTCTTCTTCGTATGCCAATATGAAAAAGACGGAGCCGGGGCCTGTTTTTATGAGCGACGAATGGCGGGAATTGTTTACCTATGCCTGCGTGGTAGCGGATAGTCTCAATATGGAAATCAGTCTGAATATCGGCAGCGGATGGAACGACGGCGGCCCCTGGGTGACCCCTGAGGAGACTTCTAAAAAAATGGTCTGGAGCGAGTTGGCGGTGCAAGGCCCCCGGACGCTTTCCGAAAAGTTGCCCATGCCGGATGGTTTGTTGGAAGACGAACGTACCGGAGAATTGTATTACAAGCCGATTGCCGTATTAGCTGTTAGAGAGGCGCCCGGCAGCGAATCGGTGAAACCGTTGGAGAACCTGGCACTCAAGGCTGTCCATTCGATCCGTATCCCTAAAACGGAGACCGGACTGGGATATGACTGGGATCTCTTTATGCAAGAGGAACCTTCGCCCGAAGGCGACTGTCATGCTTTTTTTGAGGATGTGATTGATATTTCCGACCGGGTGGATACCGCCGGAAACATCAACTGGCAGGTGCCGGAAGGAGACTATGTCATCATGCGTTTCGGTTATACGGGAACAGGGATAAAAGTGTCTACCCACAGCCCGGGAGGAGGCGGATTGGCCATCGACTATATGAGTAAGGAAGCCATGGATCTGCAATACGACAATACGGTGAGTAAGCTCCTGCAGGAGTTGAAACAGGCCGGGGCGAAAAGTCTGAAATATCTTCATGATGACAGTTGGGAGCTGGGGGCGGCGAACTGGACACACGGGTTCGACGAACTGTTTAAAAAGGCAAACGGATACAGCATCCTGCCCTATATGCCTGTTTTGACAGGCCGGATCGTAGAGAGCAGGGATGTATCCAACCGGTTTTTATATGATTTCAGGCGAACCGTTGCAGACCTTATATGGGAGAATCATTACAGGCATTTCCGTGACCGGGCGCATGCCGACGGATGTGGTATTCATCCGGAAGGAGGGGGGCCTCATCCGGCGCCGATTGATGCGCTGAAAAACGTAGGCCTGAATGATATTCCGATGGGCGAGTTTTGGATACGCGCCAATACACACCGGGTTACTCCCGAGAGCCGTTTGTATGTAAAACAGCCTGCCTCGGCGGCGCATATTTACGGAAAACGCTTTGTACAGGCCGAAGGGCCGACCAGTATAGGGCCTCACTGGGAAGAAGACTTCGCTTATATGAAGCCCACGTTGGACAGGGTGTATTGCGAAGGGTTGAACCGGTTGGTGATTCATACGTATACGCACTCTCCGGAAGATGCGGGTATTCCCGGAAACGAGTATTTTGCCGGTACGCATTTCAATCCGAATGTGACATGGTGGAACCAGGCGCCGGCTTTCCTGACGTGGAACAGCCGTATTTCATTTATGTTATCACAAGGATTGTTTGTAGGGGATGTCTGTTTCTATTATGGTGACAATGTCCCGAATCAGGTTCCGTTGAAACATGTGTATGAAGGATTGGGAGAAGGTTATGATTACGATGTCTGTAATACGCAAGTTATCTTGGAACGGATGACCGCCCGCGACGGTAAGATTTACCTGCCGGATGGGATGAGTTATGAAGCGTTGGTTCTTCCCGACCGGATCGGCATGACGCCCGAAGTGATTGCCAAATTAGCATGTTTAGTCAGGGAAGGCGCTACGGTCATAGGACCTAAACCGGTGACTTCGGTAGGATTACGCGGAGGCGAAGAGGCTGTCGGGCAAGTGAAAAAAACAGCGGATGCCCTGTGGGGATCGGATGAGGTTCCGGCCGGGCAGAAAATAATGTATGGCAAAGGCGCTGTGTATGCAGGCGGCAATATCCGGGACATTCTCCGGGCAAAAGGCGTATCGCCGGATTTTACCTATGAAAGTAGCAGGCCGGAAGCGCTGATAGATTATATTCACCGGAGGACGGAAGATATGGATATTTATTATGTGGTAAACCGGCATGAACGGCCCGAATATATCCGTGCTTCTTTTCGCGTAGATTCTAAAGAATCCTGTTACCGGCGAGATTACGGAATGTCCGGTCTATCTATCCGAGGACGGCCGGGTAACCGCGCCCTTGTTTCTGGAGCCGTTCGGTTCCGTATTGGTTGTATTCAGGAAAGAGATGAATACCTGTTATGAACGGATCACCCGGAACGGTGTGTGTTTATTTCCGGAGTTGCCGGCGGATACTTTTGCCGTGTCTCCTTTTGTAAAGCGGAGTAACGGCGATTTGTTGTTGGCCTTGCCGGGCGAATATGTACTGACTTCGTCAGCCGGAGAAATCAACAATGTCCGGATTGAGGGCATTCCCGAAATAGCCATTGATACGCCATGGGAAGTGTCTTTTGATCCGAAGTGGGGCGGGCCGGAAAAAACCGTTTTTACTGAGTTAACGCTTTGGAATACGTCCGAAGATCCGGGTATCCGGTATTATTCCGGTACGGCGGTGTATACTAATACATTTGAAATACCGCCCGGACAGCATGAGGGTAAACGTATATATCTGGATCTGGGAGAGATGTATAACATGGCGGAAGTGTATGTGAACGGAAAACCGGCCGGCGTCTGGTGGCAACCTCCTTTTACGGGAGATATTACGGATTTTTTAGAAAACGGACCGAACCAATTAGAAATAAAAGTTGTTAATTTGTGGCCGAACCGGCTTATTGGGGATAATTTCTTACCGGAGAACGAACGCTACACAAAAACGAACGTAAGAAAATTTACGGAAGATTATCCGTTGCGCCCCTCGGGATTAGCCGGGCCTGTCGTGCTTAAAATGTATGAAATTCAAAATTAAAATTATACCTATGAAACCGCTCAGATTATTTTTTATCACATTATTTTCATTATTATGTGTTGTCTTATTACAGGCGGAGAACAAACCGCACGGTTTGTTGACGGATCTGATTGAACATACGGATTATACCTGGCAGAACGGGTATGTGTCGAATGTGCCCGTATGGCAAATGGAGGGTGCGGTAGAAGCGCTTCAGTATGTGGCGATCCGGTCGGCTTATCCTTCGTTTTGCTGGATTGTTCCGGGTGAAGCGAATGCAAC
>QMCE01002079.1_pt1 | contig 11112 bp, 14 predicted proteins | sample 1821851 | NCBI WGS metagenome assembly QMCE01 (sample SAMN09453174, study PRJNA476694) | Termite gut metagenome, whole genome shotgun sequencing project. | isolation source: worker | host: Odontotermes sp. | place: South Africa:Pretoria | collected 2016-01-28
CGACGCACGCAGTGAGCGAAGCGACGCACGCAGTGAGCGAAGCGACGCACGCAGTGAGCGAAGCGACGCACGCAGTGAGCGAAGCGACGCACGCAGTGCACAATTAAGGGCAAAACACCCGTCACTCACTCTATTCATGCCCCCCCACCGGGCAACACCTCTTCAAAGAAGAGGGCAACGGATACCATCCTTTTAAGCCCTCTTTTCCAAAGAGGGTGGCGGCGAAGCCGACGGGTGTTTTATTAGCTATTCGCTTAGTTTCACAAATAACAAACCAACAGATGAGGTAAAAATGATATTTGATACACATTTACATTTCTTTCCCGACGCTTTGGCACCGCGTGCGATGAAAGCGCTTTCTGATACCACCGAGACCATTGCCTGCACCGACGGCACACTTGCTTCAACAATAGAGCGTTTTGATGAATGGGGCGTTGACGGCGGCATTGCTTTACATATTGCCACCAACCCAAAGCAACAGGAGAACGTCAATAATTTCGCATATGAAAGCCAGGGCGGAAGATTTTTATCATTCGGAAGCGTTCATCCCGAAGCGGAGAATGCTATTTCTGAGCTGCAACGAATTGCCGGAATGGGCTTGCGTGGGATAAAGCTGCACCCTGATTATCAGGATTTCTATGTCGAGGAGGAGCGCATTTTCCCGATATATGCAGAATGCGAGAGGCTTCATTTGCCTATCGTTTTCCATGCGGGCTGGGACCCTCTCTCCCCTGACGATATTCATTGCAAGCCCGAAAAGCTGAGGCATGTCGCCGAGTCTTTCCCGAAGCTCAGGATAATCGCTGCTCATATGGGTGCGGCATATGCGCCCGAGGAGGCGAAGAAATATCTCTCCGGGCTTGATAACCTTTGGATAGACACCGCTGTTATGGATAAATTCCTTGATTCAAAAAGCTTTGAGGGCATGGTCAAAAGCTTTGGTGCCGACCGTATTTTATTCGCCACCGATTGCCCGTGGTCAAAAGCTGATGACATTATAAGCATAATTGAGAGGGCAAACCTTTCTGCGAAGGATAAAGAGCTGATATATTACAGGAATGCATTTAAGCTGTTTGGCATAAAGGATATTTCCGACGAAGGTGAAATCATCCTTGATTGATTTTTCAGCACAAAGCTGTTATCATATCAACAAGAAAATTTTAAGGGGAAACGAAATGAAAAAGATTTGCCTGCTGATTATAGCTTTGCTTCTAACTCTTGCCGGATGCGGAACGAAGCCGTCTGACATGCAGATGGATGTCTATAACGGAAACAGCAAAGACCTCAAGCTGCTCCATGTGAAGGCCAATGATGAGGCTAAGGTAAATCAGATGAGCGGTATTCTCTCGGCAATAGAAAATGCCGAGGCTTCCGACAAGCCGATGGAGCTTTTCGCTTTTTACCCCGATTATACTATTGAGATTTCTCCTATGGGCAGTGATGAGGTTATAACCGTCGTTTTAGATGTCACAAGTGAATATGTGCAGTTCTATTATCCCGGACCCAACCCGGAAGCAAGCGATGTGGTTTATATCTCAGAGCTCTCTTCACAGGAATTCATGGATTATATCAATACGTGGTGACATGTATTATTCTTAGGATATTTGTTATCATATATTGAATGGAGTGATAAGTTGTTAGCTTTTATAGATGTTTCAGGTGACCCATATGGTAATCCGATAAAATCACCTTGGATTGCCATTCATATAACTTGTATAAGAAAAAGGTCTATATATGATATTACTGCCTCACTTCATAGACACAAACGTGATATTTTAGCAAACGAATACATTGAAATGAAGTCTACTGATTTGATTAATAAAAGCACACTCACCCATCCGCAACTTGACAAGTCACAATTTCTTCAAAAAACAGTTGAGCAATGCATTAATCATTCAGATTGCAAGCATGCTTCTGTTATTTTTAAGAATTCCGGCAATAACATAAAAACCAAAGATAATCGTTTACCAAAGCATTATGTTGATGCCCTTTGGAGAGTTGAGTCAATTGCGAGAGAATGGGGAGTTATTGATACGGTAGTGGTTATTGATAATAACGCAAGAAAGATTGACAGGAGTCTCGCTATTGCCTTTAATAACTATATCTACCGAAATAATGGCGGAAATCAACTGACGAGTGTTTTACCCGTTCCCATATTTGCAGATTCAGAAACTACCGCAGGATTACAATTAGCCGACATTTGTGCCGGAATAATGAGAAATTATTACTTGCACTCTTCAGACAATGCTTTGGTTGACTCAATTTTTTACGAAAAGCTCAAAGAATATCATGAGATAATTAAAGCTCGCTCAGTTAATAGAAGGATTGGAACCTTCAATGTCAGAGGCATATATGTCCCAACAGGCGACTATAATATATTTTCTTGACAATTAGTTTATAGTTATGTATACTATATATTAGTTAAGAGGAACATACTTGTTCCTTGTAAGCACCTTCTCAGTGCTCTTAACTACATTTGAAAAAGAGAGGATTGCATTGATGCAGTCCTCTTTTACTTTACCCTTTTCAGCTTTCCCCCGCATTTTCCGCATCTGTATCGCCAAGGAGATTTCACAGCCTTGCTCATGCGTGAACGCTCTATTTTCAAGCCGCAGCCTTCACACACAAGAATATATTTTATGCTTTCCTTGCGCAGTTGGGTGATTTTCTCGCCTGTGTCAACTGTTCTGGCAATGTTATACCCATATGCTTCGTTCACACGGCGGGCATATTCCTTCCACTTTTCGCCGTGGTTTCGGCAGCCTTTGCAGGTGTGAAGCAGCTCATGCATCAGGGTTTCGGTGAGCAAGCCCTCTTTCTCATCTTCAAGCAGAGCTTGTGAAATTTCAATTGTATATCTCCCGCCGGAATAAATGCAGCAGCCAAGACGTTTCTTCGCACGTGAATTGACTTTCACAGCTCTTTCAATATGCGGAGAGAACGGGACGGAGAGCCTCCACAGCTTCGCCTCTGCCTCTGTCAGCAGCTCATTGAGCTCAGCCCGGCTTATCATTCGCTTACCTCGGAAAATGAACAGCCGCAGAAGCTTTGCCTGTAGAGATTGTATTCTTTCGAAAGCTCTGTTGAGCGCTTATAGCCCTCTTTTTTCTTGAAATCAGACGGCGGCAGCTTAACTCCTGTTTCTGCCGCAAGCCTCTCTCCTATCACGTTGAGCTTCTCGGCGGATTTATGCGGGCTTATCGAAAGCGTGGTGGTGAAGTAATCACAGCCAAGCTCCTTTGCTTTGTCCGCTGCCTTTCTCAGGCGCAAATCATAGCATCTTCCGCATCTTTCGCCGCCCTCGGGTGCATTTTCAAAGCCGCTGATTACCGAAAGAAACTCTTTGGGTTCATACGGCTCAATGATGAGTTCTTTGATTTCAACAGGCATTTCCCTGACAAGCCGTGCTAACTCGTCGCTTCTTTTTTTGTATTCCCCGTACGTCGAGATATTGGGGTTATAAAACAAAAGAGTTATTTCAAAATGCGGGGTGAGATATTCCAGCACATAGCTTGAACAGGGCGCACAGCAGGCATGAAGAAGAAGCGTCGGCTTGATACCGTCGCTTTTGTTTCTTGATATGATTTCTTCAAGCTCTTTTGAGTAATTCCTTTTTTTCATCGCTTCACCTATGATTCCTACACACAAAAGTTTATCATTTTTGCTTGTGGAAATCAAATTCATCCGTATTCCCTGTTGATATTGACTTTAGCCGCTGCAATGTATAGAATAGAGCTAATAAAAACGAAGAGGAAACTATGGATATATCAGTTATCGTATCAAATCCGCTCATTAACGTTGGCGTTTTATCATGGGCGCTTGCGCAGCTAATCAAGGCTGTGATTGATTTCTTCCGGAACAAGCACTTCAGCAAAAAAAGGCTTATCGGTGCGGGCGGTATGCCGAGCTCTCATGCGGCTGTGACAAGCTCTGTGTGCCTGATGTCTTTTCTTGAATATGGATTTAACTCGCCGATTTTTGCGCTTTCATTTATCCTCATGTTCATTGTGCTGTATGATTCAATGGGTGTAAGGAGAGCCGCAGGGCTTCATGCCAAGGCAATCAACAACATCGTGGATTATCTTGAAGAGGCCCCGGACAAAAATGAAAAAACTGTATGTGACAATCTCCAGGCCTTGATTCCAAAGCTGAATGAATCTCTCGGGCACAGGGTCATCGAGGTTATCTGCGGGGTGGCTCTGGGTTCACTTATGGCACTGTTTTTCAAGTATGTTCTGAATATGTAAATTTCACGTAATAATAGCCAATAAATGCTTGTTAAGTCTATTCGATTTGGTTTTCTTATCAATTGAAAGAAAGCTCACTATTTAGTATAATAAGAGCTATAATTTGGCTAAAAAAGGAGATTTATTATGAAAAAAGTTTTGGCGGTGTTACTCATCGCAGTGATGGGCCTCACTGTTTTGGCAGCTTGCGGAGCATACACACTTGAGCAGTTTGTGGAAGAGGCAAAGCCGCAGATTCAGGAGATTTCTGATTCCTTGGGTGACGAAATGTCAATGGAGATTCTGGCGAGAGACGGGAAATTTGTTTACAGCTTCCAGTATCATATCGAGCTTGACATGAGCAATGAGGAGGCAAAGGCAGAGCTTGATGCGCAGCTCAAAAATGCAAAAGACACTTACATTGATATTGTAAAGGAGATGGAGGAATCCGGGATTAAGAATTCCGCTGTCGTCGTTGAGTATGTGGATATTAACGGTGAAGTTATTACTTCGCAGGAATTTAAGTAAACAAAAAATCCCCTCACGGGGATTTTTTCTTATAGACAAGAACAATCGAACAGATGAGGGGTAGAGCTTTTGGATTTGAAGAATGAAATTGAGCGCAGACGCACCTTTGCGATAATCTCGCACCCTGATGCGGGAAAAACAACCTTGACAGAAAAATTCCTTCTGTATGGAGGTGCGATTCAACAAGCGGGTGCGGTTAAGGGCAAGAAGAACAGCCGCCACGCCGTGTCAGACTGGATGGAAATTGAAAAGCAGAGAGGGATTTCCGTGACCTCGTCAGTCATGCAGTTTCAGTATGACGGCTTCTGTATAAATATTCTTGACACGCCGGGGCACCAGGATTTCTCCGAGGACACATACAGAACCCTGATGGCGGCGGATTCTGCCGTGATGGTGATAGACGCTTCAAAGGGTGTTGAAGAGCAGACAAGGAAGCTTTTCAAGGTCTGCGTAATGCGTGATATTCCGATTTTCACATTTATCAATAAGATGGACAGAGACGCACAAAGCCCCTATGATTTGCTTGATGAAATCGAGAAAGAGCTCGGCATCGGAACTTATCCGATGAACTGGCCGATAGGTTCAGGCGTTGATTTCAAGGGCGTGTATGACAGAGAAAACAGCAAGATTCTCACCTTTACGCCGAATGCGGGACAGCAGGTGGATTCCAAGCGTGTGGGCATTTCCGATGCCGGGCTTCAGGGGAGCCTCGGGGATTATCTCTTCGGCACCTTGAATGATGACATAGAGCTTCTGGACGGTGCGGGCTATGAATTTGACATTGACAAGGTGCGGCACGGCAAGCTCTCGCCTGTCTTCTTCGGCTCGGCGCTGACGAATTTCGGAGTAGAATTCTTTCTGGAGAAATTCTTGAAGCTCACAACTCACCCGCTTCCGAGGGAGACCTCAGAGGGCAGCATTGACCCGTTTGATTCGAGGTTTTCCGCCTTTGTCTTCAAAATTCAGGCCAACATGAACAAGGCGCACAGAGACAGAATTGCCTTTATAAGAATATGTAGCGGTGAATTTGAAAAGGGCATGGATGTTGCACATGTGCAGAGCGAGCGAAAAATAAAGCTTTCACAGCCGCAGCAGATGATGGCGCAAAGCCGTGAGATTGTGGAGGAGGCCTTTGCGGGAGATATAATCGGAGTTTTTGACCCGGGTATTTTTTCAATCGGTGATACTCTATGCTCACCTGATATGAAGGTGAAATTCGAGGGTATTCCCACATTTGCGCCGGAGTTCTTCTCGCTTGTCAGGCAGAAGGATACGATGAAGCGCAAGCAGTTTGTCAAGGGTGCCACACAGATTGCCCAGGAGGGTGCGATTCAAATCTTTCAGGAGCTTTCCGCCGGAATGGAGGAGATTATCGTCGGCGTTGTGGGCACGCTTCAGTTTGATGTATTCAAATACCGCATGGAGAATGAATATAACGTTGAAATCATCATGAATAATCTGCCATATTCCTTCATAAGGTGGATTGATAACCACGAGATTGATATAAAAGGCCTGAACCTGACCTCTGACACGAGACGTGTGCAGGACCTGAAGGGTAATTATCTCCTGTTGTTTACGAACGAGTGGAGCATCAGATGGGCATTGGAGCATAACGAGGGCTTGCTGCTCTCGGAATTCAGCAGGAATTGAGGTAAGCATGAACGAGATAAAAATGATTGTGACGGATATGGACGGCACGCTTCTTAACTCTGAAAAGAAGATTTCAGCCTTCACCAAAGAGGTGTTGCAAAAGAAGCAAAGTGAAGGCGTTATCGTTGCCTTTGCCACGGCACGCCCGTATAGGTTCATCGTCCCGATGTTTGAGGATTTCATGCCCGACGCCGTTTCGGCACACAACGGTGCGGCGCTTTACCATGACGGCAAGGTGATTGCACGGCATGGGATTCCGCCGGAAGAGTCAATGACAATAATTAATAATCTTCGCAGCAAGTTCGGCAATATGAGCCTTTCTATTGAGCTTGACGACACAATATACACAAACGGTTATTTACTCCCCGAGTGGGATGAGCCCGACAGCATTAAATCAGATTTTTCTGACCTCCCGAATATTCCGGCTGACAAGATAATCGTTTACAAGGATGTTATTGAGAGGGCAGGTGCAGACAGAAGCTTTCTGACGGAAAGCACATATCTGCAGGTGATTGAAGGCATTATGGGCGCAGTGCTGCACAAGGACGCCACCAAGTGGAGAACCGTGCAGGATTTCAGCAGGATTTTTGACATACCCATGGAGAATATCGCATGCTTCGGTGATGACCTCAACGACATGGAGATGATTGAGAAGGCAGGCATCGGCGTTGCGATGGAGAATGCACTTGACGCGGTGAAGGCCAAGGCGGATTACATTTGCGGGCACAATGACGAGGACGGCTTGGCTTTCTGGCTGTGCCAGAAAAGCAGTTGATAGTGAATAGTGGATAGTTTATAATTGCAGTGGCGTTGCTGCGCAACGCAATTATAAAGGGCATTCAAAGGAAAGCTTTCCCGTTTGAATGCCCTTCTTGTGTTGTGCTGCCAATTGTTTTCAAAACACCCGTCTGCAAATACAAGCCTTCGGCTCTATTTGCATCCACCCTCTTTACAAAAGAGGGCAATATTCACTGATAGCTCGTCTTTGTTTCTTGCCCTTAACTATCAACTATCAACTATAAACTGCCCACTCTCTACTGTCCTTATGCCCTTAACTATCAACTATCAACTATCAACTATCAACTATAAACTGCCCTTATCAGGGCAGCTTATTGCCTGCGGAGAGATAAATCTCGTACCAGTCTAATCTGTCAAGATTTATGTTGCCTGCCGTGCAGATGTCTGTGAGGCGCTCAAGATTCATTGTACCGGCAATCGTCTGTATTTTCGCCGGATGGCGGAGAATCCACGCCACGGCAATAGCAGATTTTGAAACGCCGTACTTCTCACCCATCTTTTGCAGCGTTGCATTGAGCTCCGGGAATTTATCGTTGTCGATGAACACACCCTCGAAGAAGCCGAACTGGAACGGCGACCACGCCTGCATGGTTATGTTTTTCAGCCGGCAATAATCAAGAATTGAGCCGTCATGGTTTACTGCACCGGGATAGGTTGTGTTTGTGCAGATACCGAAATCTACCATGCCGGTGTGCATGACGCTGAATTGCATCTGGTTTGCTATAAGCCTCTGCTTTATGCCGGACTGAAGGAGCTCTATCTGCATCGGGTTGAAGTTGCTGACGCCGAAGGTGCGCACCTTGCCCGAGCTTTCAAGCTTATCAAAGGCTTCCCCGATTTCAGCGGGCTCCATGAGTGCATCGGGGCGATGAAGCAGAAGTGTGTCTATGTACTCAACGCCGAGGCGGGAGAGGATTCCGTCTACCGCTTCAAGAATATGCTCTTTTGAGAAATCGTATGCGCCTTTTCTTATGCCGCACTTGCTTTGCAGAATAATCTTCTCACGCAGGGCTTTATCATTTGCGAGCACCTTGCCGAACATTGCTTCGCACTCGCTGCCGCCGTAAATATCGGCATGGTCAAAATGATTGACACCCAGCTCGACTGCGGAATGCACATACTTGTCAAGAGCTGCCTGTTCAAGAGAGGTGAGCCTCATACAGCCCAGTGAGATTTCAGAAGCCATTAAACCTGATTTGCCTATATCGATTTGTTTCATGTTATATCCCCCTTTTATTTGTACCTTATATATCTCACAGATTGTCATTTAAGTCAAGTGATTTACAAAAACAAGTGCAGCATTTATATAAAAGCTGCACTTGTTTAATTATGACTTTTCGAATTGGTCTTTGCCTGCGCCGCAAACGGGACAAACCCAATCGGCGGGGAGGTCTTCAAAAGCTGTGCCCGGTGCGATTCCGTTTGAGGGGTCTCCCTCTGCGGGGTCATAGACATGACCGCATAATACGCATGTATATTTATCCATAGTGCCCTCCTTTATTCTATAACCATAGCTTCGGTTACGTTATGCTCACAGTATACATATATTATTGAATGAATGCAAGTTGTATGATACAATTTTACAAAGAATTCATTTTTGAAAAAATGCGTTGAGGTGACTTATGAAGCTTTCATTCAGATGGTACGGAAATGATGATAATGTGAGACTTGATTATATCAGGCAGATTCCGAACATGAGCACAATTGTCAGTGCGGTTTACGATGTGCCTGTCGGCGAGGTTTGGAGCAACGAAAGCATCATTGCCTTGAAGGACAACGTTGAGACAGCGGGAATGAAATTTGAGGTAGTTGAGAGCATACCTGTACATGAGGACATAAAGCTCGGAAAGCCCGCAAGAGACCTGCTTATTGAGAATTACTGCGAGAATATCCGCCGTGTGGCAAAGGCAGGGGTAAAAGTTATATGCTACAACTTCATGCCTGTTTTTGACTGGACACGCACCGATTTATTCCACCCTCTCCCCGACGGCTCGACGACCTTGGTTTATTATGAGGAACAGGCCGCAAAGGTGAATCCGCTTGAAAGTGAGAGTGATTTAACTCTTCCCGGATGGGACGCAAGCTATTCACGTGACGAGCTCAAGGATATTGTCGCAGAATATCAGGCGCTTTCCGATGAGGATTTATGGGGAAATCTTGCATATTTTCTAAAGCGTGTTATTCCCGTGGCCGCCGAAAATGACGTATATATGGCGATACATCAGGACGACCCATGCTGGGGCATCTTCGGCTTGCCGAGGATTATATCAAACGAAAGTGACCTCGACAGGCTTTTAGGCATAGTTGACGATGCGCACAACGGGCTGACGCTCTGCTGCGGCTCGCTCGGGTGCTCTGAAAAGAATGATGTTGTGAGGTTGGCAGAGAAATACGCAAGGATGGGGAGAATCCATTTTGTGCATATGAGAAACGTTGAGATTCTGCCGAACGGCTTTGAAGAGCGGGCGCATTACAGCAAATGCGGCTCGCTTGACATGTATGCGATTGCCAAAGCTCTGCATGACGGCGGCTTTGACGGCTATATCCGCCCCGACCACGGACGAATGATTTGGGGTGAAACCGGCAGGGCGGGCTACGGTCTGTATGACCGTGCGCTCGGCGCAGCATATATAAACGGGCTATGGGAAGCCGTGAGTGCAGTTGATAATGGATAGTGGAGAGTGGAGAGTTAAGGACATTAAGGACGGTGTAGGCATTGCCTTGTAGAGGCAGGTTTCCATGCCTGCCCGCAAAGTAGTGCAGTTGATAGTTAAGGAAAACACCCGTCCCATCACAAACTGCGTATGTGATGGGACACCCTCTTCAAAGAAGAGGGCATATAATCCTAATGCTTTTTTCCCGTGAAATCGGAGACGCTTATCTTTATGACGGCAGTTTTCTCTGCAACTGCGGGGTTGATTTCAGGATAATCTCTGCCTGTCATGCTCTTCAGCAGCACCTTGAGGCCGTGTATTTTTTCGTCAACATTTTCAAGGATTTCCGCTGTTCCGAAGCCAATGACGCTTTCATACATATAAGATACCGCAGCGGGGTTTTCATTTTCAACGAGCTTATGAGAGCAATCCATTTCAAAGCATATATTGGCATTTTTGCTCAGAACATCTGTCTTTTTCCCCTCTGCTGCGCCGTGAACATAGATGGTTATTTTTCCGCCTTCATGCTCATAGCCGAAATTGAGCGGCACCATATAAGGCTTATCACCGTCAATCATTGCAAGGCGTAGAACCTCGCATTTATCAATTATTGCAAGCTTGTCGTTGAAATCTGTCACTTCTCTGTCTTTTCTTCTCATTTAATCAGCTCCTTTTATGGGAGTATATCATCAATTATTTCGAGCGTCAAACATAAGGAGCAAAAATGAAAGACAGCTTTAACAAAACCGTATATGAAATCGTGGCGAAAATCCCCGCGGGAAAGGTTGCAACCTACGGGCAGATTGCCATGATGGCCGGCAGCCCACGTGCCTCACGTATCGTCGGCGCAGTTATGGCACGGGCGGAGGGGCTTGCTCTTCCCTGTCACCGTGTGATTTACAGCGACGGCTCTCTCTGCAAAGGCGAGGAGTTCGGCGGCGCAAACGAGCAGAGAAAAATGCTGGAAGACGAGGGCGTGGTCTTTAAGGCTGACGGCAAGGTGGATTTGAAAGTGAGTTTGTGGCAGGGAGAGTAAAAACGTCCGTCACATCACATGCGACACATGTGGCGAACATATCACATTACAAAAGAGGGCTTTTGATAAACAGATGTTGAGTGTGGGAGTGAAATTTGAGAAAAATATAGTTGACATAATATCATTTACATATTTTAGATATAGTTATGATAATTTGTAGAGGAAAATAAATATTTTGCCAGTTTACTCGATAATTAATTTGTCATAATTTAGATTTCAT
>QMCE01002080.1_pt1 | contig 11111 bp, 3 predicted proteins | sample 1821851 | NCBI WGS metagenome assembly QMCE01 (sample SAMN09453174, study PRJNA476694) | Termite gut metagenome, whole genome shotgun sequencing project. | isolation source: worker | host: Odontotermes sp. | place: South Africa:Pretoria | collected 2016-01-28
ATGTGTCCAGGGCGATCACTTTGGCTGCGCCGCCGAGCGTCGGCAGGCTATTGGATCGGCACAGCAGCAGACAGCAGTCATGAGGGCCGGGGGTCCATGCGTCTGGAACAAGGTCGGTCAATAGCACCTGTGCCCAGTGCGGTGTGTCGGAAGGGTCAGGCACCACAAGGCCGGTTGTGCGTGCCGTTGTCTGCAGGCGTTCGGCTACGTGGTCTCCCACATCGTTGGGGTGAAGACGTTCCCATGCATCGGCGGAGTCAGTCGACAGGCGCACGTCGAGGGCGTGGTCCCGGCCGATGACATAGTCAATGCCGCTGACAATCGCGAGGGCGGCTGCGACGGAACCATTGTCTGTCCACGGCAACATGGAAGCGGAGGCGTCAATGACCACTCGTAGGTCCATGGCGTCGGCGGATGTGACAGCGTGGCCCACGGCGGCACGAGCCGCGTCATAGGCGAGCTTTGCGATACCGCCGATCGGAGCCGAAAGCGCCACAGTGGGTTCGCCCTCTTCGGCCGTAACGTCTGTTTCGGGCTTCCCCAGGGCAGTTAGTTTGATTCCTTCAGGCTCGGGGACGACTTCGAGTACGTCAAGCAAAGGGAGGCCAGATAGATCTATCCGGTCAAGTACCACCTGGGTCGCGTCAGCGCCTGGTGCCAGACTCCGGAGAGATAGGTCCACCTTTGTGCCAGAGGCAAATCGTGCTGTCGCTGCCGGAGTCAGACGTAAAGTGGCGGGTGCATTCAGTGTGTCAATAGTGAGTGTCGCCACTGTATCGCGTCGATGCCGGATGATCTCAGGGCTAGTTATTATCGCGTTGTCGCGGATGGGATCCACCATGACGTGCGCTGCCTGAGTGCCGCCAAGAATAATCGATAACGGTTCATTCTGAACTGTCAGCACATCGCCAGGTCGTAATGTGTATCTAGTCATTGTTCATCCTCTTCTCGGCCGCCTTATCATCATCAGATCGGTCTTTCATTCGACCGCGACCAATCTTGGCTCGGACCCACTGTGTCCGGCTGAGTATTCCTGCTTCGATGGCCCAAGAGACGACGAAATTGAACGAGCGATTAGGGTCATGTTCGACCGTGGGGGTGAGCTGATCAGCCTTGTTGATACCTGCACTGATCTGCTCGGCGTCCAAACGAGCTTCACCGGTCGTGGCCAGCCTGCTGAGCAACTGCTTAAACATTCCGTTTTGAGAAGGCGACGAACAACCCAGTCTACTGATCCAGGCAGTCCCTGTCTGGGCGGCGAAAGGTGCATCGGGCGCGTAGAGGGCAATCCAACAGGCGATATCGGCGCCAAGCGCGCGCTGATCGCTGCCAAGGTAGGGGAGTATGGCATCCGCCACTTGGGATATGCGGGCCGGTGCGAAAGCGAACGGTATCGGTGCGGCGAATGGCTTTTTCGGGAACGGCAAATCTAACAAGATGCTTGCGGTGGCGACGAGGTGGCCCACCTGGAGGGCCGCGTCGGGCAGCTTCATCCGGCTTGGCGAGATCCCTGCCTGGCGGATGTCGGCCACGGCTTGGGCTAGATGGTCGAGGCCATATTGTAGGGGATTCCTGTCCGTTAGCCAGGAAATGGCTTCGGCGAAGCGGGAGAGCGAATGTCTCGCGTTGACGACCTGTTCTGCGAGTCTGGCGTAATCTGCGTCGCCAGCGCAATCGATGAGGCCCCGTGATAGCACGTTTTCTGGGAGACTGGCGCCAAATCGTCTGATGAGGTCGCTCACCTGCACTGGCGTCAGAGGCACGTCCGTGGTTGAAGCATTCGGTTCATCGACGATTCCGTATGGTGCAAACGGCAAGGACAAGCTGTCGACCAATAGAAGATGGCGAGCATGGCTGCGGAGCTCAAGCGGGTAAGAGTCGTTGTTGAGAACCAATTCTGCAGTGGCGCCTGCGGCAGGGCGGAGAACGCCGTCGGACAACCAAATAAATGGGCTGGACAAAAACTGTGGAGTGTCTAGTCTGAGAGCCTGTATCAGGCTGGCATCAGGCGGCGGGACGTCAGCCTCAACGAACGCCTGGCGCGCTAGCTGTTGCGTTTGGTCTGTCATGTCATGAAGGGCATTGATGATACGGCTGTCGCCTGTCGCGAGGATATCGGGAAGTCGCTCGAACGCTGAGTGGACGGCGTTCGCGATGCTGGGGACGTCCGTCCAGCCAAGTTGGGCAGCGAGGTCAGCCATGCACAGTGAGGCGTACGCGTCGTCGGTATTCCAGATTGGCCGGCTGGTGAGATCGTCTGTGGCGTCGAAAAATGATTTTTCGGCGGCCGTGCTCATAGGCACAGGACGGTCGATGCCAAACGTGGGCGGGACAGGCTGCTTCGTCAACCATGGCAGATCGGCTGTGACGCGACGCATGAACACGTCTACCGCCATATTGACCACGAACGGGCTGGCGCCAGAAGTGATGAGTTCTCGCACACCGAGCCACTTATTGTCCGTTCCGTCCCCCATCTTGGTGTCAAGCGCGCTGATGATCACGGGTAACCGGTTGGCGTTTCTTCCGACTTCGTCAGGTGTCCCGGCTGTCAACACAGCGGCCGCTTCGGCTGTGGTGTCGCGGCCGGCCGCAAACGCCAGGAAAGCCATTGGCCATGCCAACTCCCAGTCAGAGTCAGGGAAATCGGTGCGCAGTGATTCGATTCCCCGGACCGTTGCGAAGAAATCATCTGGCGTCGAGCAACGGTCCATCAGTGTCACTGACCAGGGTGTGACGGGCACAGGGTCGCCTCGTTCGGTCATGTGGGGATGACCGCCCCATTCGCCTAGAGACGGGATCACCGCCGTGTCGACAACGACACAATTGGGCAATTGAGCAAGTTGGGTGTGGTCGTCTCGCGGCACACATACGATGTGGAGACCATCGGACGCCCATCTGGACGCGTTCTCAGTCCGCTCCCAGGTCGAAAAATTGATGCGACGAGCAGACCGTGCGTCGGTGCAATGTGTCAATGCGATGAGCCAAGCTGCGCCTTCGTCGCAGGTGTCAATCTCGAGTACGACCACAGGGCCGCCTCTGACGGCCGCGCTTGCAGCGTCAGCGATCAAACCGAGTGTGCCCACGCCCCAGCGGCTGGAGGCGAATAGAAATTCAGCGAGTCCCGGCAGCCAATCGACGGTGGACAGGCCAGCAGCGTCGCCCAGGTCGGCAGCTCGGACTTCGCGTGCGCCAAACGGCGTGAGCCAACTGGGGCTTCGCCATAGCGCCGTCAGTTGGGTGTCGCCGGGGGCGAACACGGCACAGTGCGTGAACACGTTGCCGGGCCGCCCGGTGCCGTCACGGCCAGCAGGGACTGAATGCCAGACCACGGTGTCTTCACTGTCGGGGAGCGGGCCAGTCGCCATGCGGGTCGGCAGCCCAGGCACGCGATAATCCGGTATAGGGACGGTTGCGCTGATGGTGGTCGGCATTCTTCGTGCCAGCGTGTCGAGGCGCGCCTCGCTCAGATGCCCCCTGTGCTGAATGACTTGCCAACCGCCCGGGCCGCTGCCGCCATCGGTCGAGGCATACGTGAGTTGGGCGATCACAGGGATCACCGACATGTCAACCTCCGCAGTTGCGGGTCGATCACGGCGACAACCTTGCGACGTTCAGGCGGCACATCGGCGAACAAACGGATATAGCCAGATCCTGGGACTTCGCCTACGAAGGTCATGCTTCCGCTTTCGGGGCCGATGTCGTTTGCCGGGCGCCACGCAGCAGCCGCCTGACCTGGGGTGCCATCTTTAGGGGCCATGGGGATCGTTTGGCCATCATCGGCTGACAAAGGGAGCCTGTCAGGGCGATAGAGCAGACGGAAAAATGGTGGCATCGTTTCGATATCGGCGATGATTCCAATTTCGACTTGGGAACCACGTTGTAACAGGCGGTGCTTAAGTTGCACTTGGTATTCGATACGCAGTAGGCCAGGATAGTCAACTGTGTCGACGCGGCCGGTGACGGTTTCCAGTCCTGATTGGGTGTAGGGACGCAAATAGACGCGTGAACCTGTCGCCGTCAGTGGTTTGGAGAGAATCACACCCCCGTCGCGGGCGTAGTCGTCGGCCGAGATGGTCTGGATGGGCATCCTCGCCAGAACTTGTTCAGCGGGCACGTCAGGTTTTCCCTCGAATACAGCGACCTGGTCGATTTTGAAATCGGTTGAGTCATTGTCCTCGCCGTCGATGGTGACTTTTGGCCAACCGAAAGTGATCATTTGGTAGGCGACCCGCTGGTGGATCTCTGGTTGGGTGACGCCAAAATCGTCCCAGGCCCATGTGGTCGTCCCAACCCACGCCTGATCGCCGACGACGTGGACGGGAGTCAAATAGGCTTGTAGCCAGCCTTTGGGCCAAGGCAACGCCATGATGCATGCCTGGTCGCCCTCTTGCTCGATGGGTCGATCGACATCGTCCCTCTGCTCAAGCCCAATCGAGGCGAGTCCTGAAACAGGCATTGGGCCGCGGTCGTTGCCCGCCAGCGGCGGGCGAGCGGTACAAAAGACATGCACTTTGCCTGTCAGCGGCGTTGTCCAGGCAAGATCAAGTAGGACCGACTGGTGTTCGTCAGTCTTTTTGGTGGCACAAAGGTCGTCGATCTTGACGGGCGTGGGCGTGATGCGGATATCTGCGGTGACCGGCTCAGATGATTGGGTGATTCCGCGCACCTGTGCCTGAGTCACAAATTGATAGATATAGTCTTCGTCGACAGCGGCGTCGTTGTCAACGAATCCTCCGTGGTTGTCAGAATCATCGGCGATGCGGTACGAGGGATTCTGCTGACCGGCTTGCACGGCGAGCGATCGCGGCACCCGAAAGATCTCTACGCCGCCAGTCCCAGGCAGCAGGCGCCATGTTCCGACCACCTGAGAACCTTGTGCGTGTATTTTCATGTCTTGGGGAGGAAACACGATGGAGGTTTCTGCGACCATCGTTGGCTTGTTCCAGCCTGCGTCGTCTTTATCGGTTCCCGAGTAGCGCCATATCTGGTAATGCCGGACGGCGGCAGTGGGAGGGCGGTCGTCGGTAAAAGTGTGACCTTCAGTGAAGGCAAGAATGTCCCCGTCGTTGGAGGTGTAGGGGACTGCTGCGTCGCTGGCGATGACCCGGTACACGTCGTAGCCGGCTCCTGAAGCAGGCGTTTGCCAGCGCAGTTTGACAGTCTCGTTCTTGATAATTGTTCGGATTCGTTGGATGGATGAGTCGTCTGGCGTGTATTCCGTCTCGTTGAACTCCTCAACGAGCTGTTCCAGGGCCTGTGGGGCGTGGAAACTGGCTAATACCCCCTCGTCAGTAGGCTCGGCGTTGGGTGATGCTTGCGGTAAGGGGCCAGAACTGGCGCCGGGGGCCGGCGTCAGCGGGGCATTGAAAGAGGGCGCTGGGACGGCGGTGCCGGGCGACTGAGCCACGGATGTGGTAGCGGGGGTGGCACTGGTGGTGGTTGGCGGACTAACTATGGGCCGGTTGCTGTCCTGGCCGCGCGCCGTGTCGTGTGCGGAGGATGAAGCCGGCTCTCCATATTTGTCGAGGACGGCCGCAATATCATCAACATGCGCTTGTGCGCTAAAGGGAAGGCGTTTGCGGATGGTTTCCAGAGATGTGCCAGACGCGATGGAAGTAGTGGGGAGTGCGTTGACAAGCGCTTCGATGACAGCATTTTTCAGCGCGTCGAGCCCGTTGTCGTCGCGCCATCGTTTAAGAGCGGCGGTTCGAAGCCGACGAATCTCTTCCGAGTCCATGTCCTTCTCCTAGATATGAGTTGCCTGCGTCCATGCGGTGGTGTCGAGTCGGGGGGATGCGACACCACCGAGAGGCCAGCGGTGCGCTGCTGCGGTGAGTCGGGTGAGACCCAACGGGAACGGTTTCACCACAAGCTCTCCGAATCGTCGGAGTCATTCGTTTCATCGACGGCTTTGGCTGGCCTCGCTTCGGAAGCCAAGTATTCGGCGGCGATGCCCTGACCGATTTCGACGCGGACGGCCATTCGGGACAGGCAATGGGAGCTATCCCGGTGCCACAGGGTGTCAGGGACGGTGACGCCAGCCCGGACGCGTCCTTGAGTGGTGAGGACGCGGCTATCGAACGCTGAGCCTGGCTCGGCATTCACGATGGCGTCGATGAAGCCCTCGGCCTCGCGGCTGTCGCCGGTGACGTCGATAAGGCGCGCTTGCCTCATGACATGCCATGGCTCAATGCCGGCATCAAGGTACGTATCGACCTTGCGGGTCGCAGCCGTTGTGGGAGCGTGGCCAATCCCATCGCGCATGACCAAGTCTGACCACAGCGCGAGCGGCAGATCATCGGTGCCTGGGTCGGCGAAGATGTCTGACGGGGCGTCAAGTTGGCTCGCTGCCTTCGGGCCGAGTCGATTCTTCACATCGGAGACGACAGCGTCCCACGGGTCGCTCAGCCAGCCGACCGTATGGAAGGAATGGTCGAGTTCAGCGGCCACTCGGTTCTGCTCGGCTTCTGGCAGCACCAGTTCGCGTATCTGAACATTCGCAGGGAACCCTCCGATGAGTTGTCCGGACGTGTTGAGGCCATCTGCGCTGACGCCGAATGGCCGGTTGACGAATTCGGTCACGATGCGTGCCCAGCGTTTGAACTGCTGGTAAGCGACCAAGGTGTTACGCAATGCTCGACTGTCGGCTCTCAGATTGGCAGTGAGCACTTGCTGGGCAGGGATGATGTGACGTCGGCGTTCGATCTCTTGGAACACTGGTTTCATTCCAGAATAGAAAGCCGCGAATGAGGAAGCCAGCCATCCGAGGAAGACGGCCCCCATAATGGTGGCGGCGACTGGCCAGGCAATGATGGCGAGTGCGCCGATGATGGCGCCAGCCGCCAGCAGTAACAGAGCGATGAGCAACAGCACTATCAGGCGGGTACGAGTCTTTTTGAGGGTTATGTCGAATCGTTTCTGGTCTAGTTCGCTGTTGGCCTCCAAGGCTTTCAAGCATTGGCTGATGCCGAAGATGAGACTATTTGATTGTTGATAGAATCTCGTTCCGATTTGAGCGGTGAATGACTTATCTATCTTGTCCTGCCAGGCTCGCTCTCGCTCCAGCTCTTGAGCCGCCAGTGGGGAATTTCCGTTAGCTGCCATCTCGGTAAGGATGGCGACAAGGTCTGCCTTTTCAAAGGCGTCTGCCGGGGCGATCTTCTGCAGTGCTGGTGGTAGGCCAAGTGTCGTGTTGACGAGGAAATATTCGTCTGGAGCGCATGGGGCCACGTCACGTAACACGCCTGGCTGGCCGCTCACGGCAGCTGGTTCGGCGGTCACTCCGCGTTCACCTGCGTCAAGCAGGGTCATCGCCGTGTAGGAGAAGTCTTTCCACAGCTCAGGGAAGGCGGGAGTCGCCTCGAATTGTGTCTTGTGGGCGGCCGGGACGCGTTGATCCAAATCATCCAGATTGTCCAATCGCTGCTGGAGGTTTCCTTTCGAGCTCACGACGAACCGAGAGTCGCTGCCGTAGAGCGACTGCTGAATGTATTGGTTGATGCCTTCGTCGACGGAGTGCAGCCAAGATCGTAGCCATGCGGCAGGATTGAACATGGAGGCCAGGAACGTGAAGAATCTCTTGATGGCGTCAAGCTTCCCGATGCGCCTTTGTTCATCAAGCCGGACCCTCTCGGCGCCTCCTCGAAAATGTTCCTCGTGGGCCTTCCACCAACGGTTGGCAAAATCAGCGATGCAGGATTCTTCATCGCTGATATATGTGGGCCTGGTGCCGGGTTTTGTTGACGACGGGCGTGGGTTGCCGACTGGCGGCATCAGGACGGCTTGCTCCAGTTGCGCTTGAGTGGCGGTCCCATCGATAAAACGCACGTATGGGCGGAAAAGACGAGAGTCGCCCGAAAAAGATATCGGCAATGCGCCAAGGGGCGAATCCGGAATGTCCTTCCATAGGCCGCACAGAGTCGCCACCGACGAAGCGAGCAGCGGGGTGAGGCCGCTCAGACCGACGCCCGTTGGCAATGCGACATGACCACCCGGCTGGGTCGATTCTTCTGGGGCGACGATCAGGTTGTGCCATCCAACATGGTTGATCTCCTGTGCAGGGATCTTGAGAGCGCCATCTGTGGCAATGACGCGCAGGCGTGTTTTGTGCGCCTTCCCCGCGGCATCGGACAGGATTCGGTCCAGCTGTGCCTCGACATCTGGATTGAGCGCCTCGACGCCGCTGGTCGCTGGCACGAGCACGCAACAACGTTGCTCATCGATTGTGGCTGACTGATCGAGTACCATCCGGCCGATGTCGCACCCGGACAGCAGTCCGTCTTCCACGAGCAATCCCCTGATCGTGGTCTGCTCAGGATCAGGCACCGTGTCGGTCCACAAGAAGGAGCCGATCAATCCGGTGGCCGACCAATCTGCCAGAACACCAAGCACATCGCGCATGCCGGCTGGCGCCGCGACCACGACGAGAGCATGCAGCCTCACCATGAGTCATCCTCCGGACTGGCTGATCTTTGTGGGGCGTCGTAATGAACGAGATTCGGCGCTTCACGCTTGGCGGGTGCCAGCATCTTTCGCAATTGCGAGGCGGCGAAGCTGAGGTCGTCGGCGAGGTCTGTGATGAGAGGCAACCTGGTGGAATTCGCAGGGTCGGTCTCCCTTTGAGAAAGAGTTTTCTTTTGCTTCTCGAGCCAATCGAGCACCTGTGCGACAGCTTGGGAACGTGCTTCGATGGCTTCAGCCAGCTCTTCGTCTGAGGGGTTCCGCTCGAGAGCAATTGGTCGTTTGTCCGGGAGCCGATCGTCGGCGATCGAGTGTCCGTCTGTAATCGCTCCGTTCGCTAGATAGCCAGCCAGCAGGAAGACGCCACTCAGGTTTTCGACGCTGCCTGCGTTCGCCGCGCGTACCTTGCTGGAGTCATATAAACGCCGCAATTCGCGCCAGGGGCGTAGCGAAGGGAGGGCATCGCCATAGTCAGCGCCAGCCATCCCGAGCAGCATGGCTTCAAGCAGAGCGGGGAGCCAGTCTTGGCGGTGTTCGTAGAGCCATTGGGGGTCAGTGAGCAAATCCTTTGGGAAGGCGACCCATTCATCGGAATCGCAGCACTTGATTCGAGCGGCGGGGAAGCTGCCACTGAACCGGCCGCGGGCAGGAAGCTCAAGGTGCCCCGTGATGCGCCCCAACCAGAAGCCTGTGACCATTGCTTGACGTTCTTCTATGGTGCATGGTAATGCCCCGGTGACTGGGCGGGTGCGGCGGTTGTCCCAATATTCCAAGCGGCCAGCGTCAGAGCGTAAATCCCAGTCTTCCCGTGCGGGCTTGAGCACTGAAGCGAAACACACCGGAGAGTATTTCGGGTAAGAGCCAAAAATATCGATCCGGCGCACGGTGTCTGAGTCATTGAGCGCCGCGTCGAGACGAGGGAGAACAGTGATAGTGTCGATTGCGGTTTGTTCGCGTACTCCTTGATGGAGCATAGCGATGATATCGATTTGGTTCTGGAAGGGCATTTCAGAGAATTTGTAGAGATACTGCACATTTTGCTTGTGGACAAGGCTCACCAGCCCTGGGTCAGGCGCCGACAGCGGCCTGGCGGCCTCTAGTGCACGTTTGAAACCGGCTAGCACCATCCGCGCCCGTGCGTCTTTTTCCGACGGCGCGGCGCCGGTCGCCTGGACGAAGCTGCGCAGGGACTCCTGACAAAACACATCGAAAGAAGCGCCGGCACGTTCCACGTAGCCTCGGGCACGTTCAAGGACTTCGCGAGGTTCCGTGTGAACCTTGAACGCTCCCGGCTTGGCCGGCAAGGGGTCGGCGGTGCCGGGCTTTACTGGAAAGGCCCGAAGATTCGCATTCGAGACGGTCTCCAGCAATCCTCCGGGAGCAGGGCTTCCCGTGATAACGCTCCATTCACCACGGATGATGTCGCCCATCGTCTGCTGCAAAGCCTCGCCGTAACTGGGTTGGCCCATCACCGCTGCCACGGTGTGGCTGGTGAACCACGCCGGATACTGGGCGGTGTCAGTCAGCAGGATTTCGTTCTCAGCCCGGGTGAAGCGTTCGTCGACCACTTGGTCGGTCTCGCTCGGCCAATCGCCGTAACGGTCGGTGCGCAATTGAGCGAGGCCGGCCTGCCTCGTGTCGTCGCGGGATGCTTTGACCAGTTCGCCAAGCTCAAGCGACAGCTCTGCCGAGAGGGGACCAACCATGCTCGTCGCCAGATCATCGAACGCTTTCGCGAGTGTGCCGGCGCCGGCGCCGACCAGCCGCAGCTTGATGGCGCGGGTGAGGCCGTCCGAGATCTGACGGGACAATCCGCCGTCGGCTGTCATTCTGGTATTCGGGCTGAGTTTGGCGAGGCCAACCTCGCTGTCGGCATCGACGCGATCAAGTGCAATCTTGCTTGCTACCTGCTCTTGATCGCGGCCAAGGCCTGCGACGAGGTGCAGATGGTTGACGAGCAAGTCGAGCGTGGCGCGGGCGTAAGGTAACCCGAATGTCGCCATCATTTTTCCGGTTTCGGCAAGCAGCCGCTCCTCGAACTGGAGCGTCCAACTGTAGGCCCAGGCATAAGCGGCCTCGACGACAGCCGCCTCAAGCGCTCGGCCGTTGCGGGCAACTGCCGACCGAACCGTCTGCGCCCAGGCGAAGAGGTCTGGCGCCGTGGTGGGGTCGGCGATCGCTTCGTTTTTGCTGAAAATGGCGTTCGCGATTTGATTGACAGTGCCGGCCGACCAAGCACGTTGTCCCATCCACTCGGTGAAGCTAGTGTTGCCGTTCGGCAGTCCGAGTCGATCGAGCACGAGCGGGAATTGACTTTGCACGAGCTCATGCAGTTGTTCTTGCTCGCTCGCCGGGTTATTTGCTTGCTGGTGTCCATAGATGAGTCGGTCTACTGCGTTGCGGGCCAAGCGCTGAGCGGCATATTCCCTGTACCTGTCGCGACCCATGGACAAGCTCGCGTAACCGATACTGCCCCATGCCAATGCTTCGGTTGTGTCTTGAGGAAATTCGCTCCAGCCGAATAACCCATCGTTGACAGTGACGGCTCCGGTGTTTGTCAAGTCAAATGCGATGAACGGGTGGAGCGCAGCGGGTGACGTGATCAGTCCGGCTAGTGTTCGTGCTAGGCCACGGTAGATTGTTGTCGTCCT
>QMCE01006198.1_pt1 | contig 11111 bp, 10 predicted proteins | sample 1821851 | NCBI WGS metagenome assembly QMCE01 (sample SAMN09453174, study PRJNA476694) | Termite gut metagenome, whole genome shotgun sequencing project. | isolation source: worker | host: Odontotermes sp. | place: South Africa:Pretoria | collected 2016-01-28
AGGTGAAGAAGATTATCATTTCCGTTTTAAAAAACCGATAGTCGCAATTTTAACTGCTATAGCTATTATTCTTCCTTTTGTTGTTGAACCTTTAGATAACATTTATAATAAATTTTACTCTTCTCATAGTGATTTGAATATACCTCTCTTTGAGGAGCTCAAACAAGATACTACACTCACAGATTTCTCTATTGATCAGGGCAATTATCTTGTTGCTTTTTATATTTCAGGTTGTAAATATTGCAAATTAGGCATGAAAAAAGTACACTCGATTGTTAAGCAAAATGATCTTGACATCAACAAAATTAAGATTATAATTACCGGCTCTTCAGAGGAGAAAATTGAGAATTTTAAAACAGATACGGAGACCGAAAATTATAACTTTTATACCTTAGATCCGATCAAATCCATGAATATTGTATATGGTAGATTTCCTACTTTCATCTTGGTGGAAAACGGACAAGTGAAAAAAATTATGGATTTTAGGGGAATTGATGAAAAGGAATTAACCGAGTTTTTGAAATAGAAAAAGGGCTGAATTTCAGCCCTTTTTCTATCAATAGATGAAATGCTTATTTGCATTGAAGTTTTGAACCATCAGGATAAGTTTCATTAAAGTCTTTACATTTCCAACCGCTACCGTTAACCTTAGGCACTGAGTATTGATATTCTACTTGCCCATTGGCATCATACTCTTTGCAATCACAAGCTTTAACGCAAGACGTAGCCATTGCTGCAACAAATCCTGCAAGGAACACAATTGATAATACTTTCTTCATAATTCTAATCAATTTAAATTTATAATGTTACAAAGGTACATAAATTAATCTTTGCTGTAAAAAAGCCCGAAAGAATTAACGTTTTTTAACTTCTCCTAAAAAATGGCGGATTCGTTATCTTTTTTATTACAATAGAGCCTACTAATCCAAAGAAAGATTATCTTTGCCTGCAAAATGTTATAGCTTATGTATAAAAAAAGAATTTTGGTAGTAGATGATGAGGAGGATTTGTGCGAAATTTTGAAATATAACCTTGAACAAGCGGGTTTTGAAGTGTGCACCGCACTTTCTGCCGAAGAGGCGCTCATGATGAATGTAAGTTCTTTTGATTTAATACTTTTGGATGTGATGATGGGCGAAATGTCAGGTTTCAAGATGGCGGAAATCATCCGGAAGAGTAAACATAATATAAAAATCCCTATTATTTTTTGTACGGCAAAAGATGAAGAGGAGGACAAAATTCGTGGATTTGACCTCGGAGGTGATGACTATATTTTGAAACCTTTTTCCGTCAATGAGGTGTTAGCGCGAGTAAATGCCGTACTTCGCAGATCACAAAAAACAGATCTCGAAAGCGAATCCGAAGAGATTGTTTTTGAAGGCATTAAAATTGAACCCAAATTAAAAAAAGTATTTATTGATGACAGAGAGACAGAACTCACCAAAACGGAGTTTAAGTTGCTCACACTGTTTTTAAAAAACAGGGAGAAGGTTTTTAGTCGGGCAGAGCTCCTGACTCAAATCGGCAATGATGAAGTTTTTGTGAATGAAAGAACCGTAGATGTACATATTACACGTCTCAGGAAGAAAATTTATCCCTATGGAAAACATATACACTCACGTTCCGGTTATGGTTATTATTTCGAAAATAAAATATAATCTTCTAAACTTTAATTTCTTCTACTTTATTCATTCATAAGAAAACAGCATGCAACATCAAAAAAAAATCTCAAATTTTCATCGTAAACTCTATTGGTCAATTACCATTACCGTAATCTTTTTGATAGCTTTTTCCGTTTTTTTACTCTATTGGAATGATCAAAAAAACGGTCTCGATTTTTCGGAGACAATACGCCGTGTTTTGCCGTTTTACGCTGTCGTTCTCACTATTTTGATCGCTTTAGGTGCTGTTTTTTTAAAAGTGATGTACAATTTGGGTGATAATATTAACCGATTGAATGAATTTGCTACAAAGGTAGATCGTGATGAGATTATTGAGTATTCGGGGAATTTTTCAAATAATGAACTCGGCAACATTTCGCGTCATATCGTACAAATTTACAATCGTTTAATGCAAGCGAAACAAGATCTTTTCGTGGAGCAGGAACGGGTGCTGAAACAGGAGAGCGAACAGGTCAGGATTAAGCGGCAACTTACGCAAAACATCGCTCATGAGTTGAAAACACCGGTAACCGGCATACAAGGTTTTTTAGAGACGATTATTACCAACAAAGAGATGGAACCGGAGACGAAAGAGAAGTTTATTGAAAAAGCTTTTGTACAATGTAAAAGATTATCGTTGCTACTACACGACATTACTTACCTTTCTCGAATTGATGAGGCTCCGGAATTTATTGAAAAAGAGAGAGCTAATATCGCAAGTCTTATTTCCGGTGTATTAAATGATTTGGAAAAAAGTATCAAAGAGAAGAAAATTACCATTAAAAATAGTACTGAAAATCAAGAGATCATCTCTTACGGAAGCACTTCCTTGCTCTACTCTATTTTCAGAAATTTGGTTGAAAATACCGTAACTTACGCCGGTGAAGGGGTAGATATTTTTATGGATTGTTACAAAGAAGATGACAATTTCTACTATTTCAGTTATGCCGATAACGGTGTTGGTGTCCCTGAAGAGCATATCACACGCATCTTTGAGCGTTTTTACAGATTGGATAAAGGACGCAGTCGAAAGTTAGGAGGTACGGGCTTGGGGCTTGCTATCGTGAAAAATGCAGTCCTCTTTCACGGAGGACAAATCACGGCTAAAAAATATTATGGAGGAGGTCTTGAATTTCTTTTTACGATTAAGAAAAAGGTGTAACAACTATTTTTACTATAAAACAGAGTTTTAACATGAAAAAAACAGCATTAATCACTATTTTACTTCTTATTGCCGCTTCTCTATGCGCACAAAGCAGTCAACTTCAGGTAACGGAGTTTACTTTGGAGAACGGCATGAAAATTACCCTTTGTGAAGATCACTCAAAACCGGAAATTTACGGCGGCATTTGCGTGCATGCAGGCAGTAAAAACGATCCTCGCGAGGCAACCGGCATGGCGCACTATTTCGAGCATATTATGTTCAAAGGCACCGACAAAATCGGAACAATTGATTGGGAAGCAGAGAAACCCTATTTGGATAGTATCGCCGAACAGTATGATCGACTGGGCGAGACTACCGACAAGCAGCAAAGAGAGGATATTTTACAAACAATCAACCGCTTGAGTATCGCTTCCGCCCAATATGCCATTCCGAATGAAGTAGATGCTATTTTGGGCAAAATGGGAGGAACAGGTCTCAATGCGTCCACCTCTTATGACGTGACATTATATTATAACAAATTTCCTTCCAATCAATTACATAAATGGATAGAGGTTTATGCGGAAAGATTTCGGAATCCTGTTTTTCGACTGTTTCAGTCGGAGTTGGAAGCGGTATATGAGGAGAAAAATATGTATGCAGACAATTTTTTCACAGCCGCTTTTGAGGATCTTCTCAAAACGGTATTCGGCAATCACCCTTATAGTCGTCCCATTTTAGGTTACTCGGAGCATCTGAAAAATCCAAACCCGAACCTGATGCGAAAATTTTTCGATACCTACTATGTAGCCAATAATATGACACTCGTTTTGGTGGGCGATTTCAATACTTCCGAAGCTAAAATTCTGATCGAGAAATATTTCAGCATACTCCCCAAAGGTGAACTTTCCACACAGAACTATAGCGATGTGCCTGATTTTAAAAATGTATTGGAGGTCAAACGAAGAATGACACCCGTAAAAGTGGGATTACGCGGCTATTGGGTAGAGAGAGCCGACAGCCCTGAAAATTACAAGATTGAGATGATGAACGAACTGTTCAGCAATGCTTCATCAACCGGACTTCTGGATCAAATTACAGCTGATCACAAACTCTATATAGCTGAAATTCTATACTTTCCTTTAGAAGATCACGGAATTTTAGGTTTTCTGTATGTGCCTAAAATTTTGGGACAGTCGTTGAAACATGCCGAACAACTGCTCTCTGACTGCATCGATTCCGTGAAGAGCGGGAATTTCAGCGATGATCTGTTCAATGCTGTCAAGACGGAGCAACTATTAACGAGAACGAAGAATTTGGAAACTGCGGAAAATAAGTTTTGGATCTTGATGGACAGCGAGAGTGCAAGAAAAAAATGGTCGGATTACATAGAAGAGATTGAAAAGATTAAAGCATTGACCAAAGAAGATCTTGTTGCTGTTGCAAATAAATACTTGAGAAATGACTATTTGTCTTATACTTCCAAAATGGGGTTTCCTAAAAAAGAGAGTGTGAAGAAACCTAATTGGGCTCCGATCACGTCGCAAAATACGGAACAAAGTTCCGAGTTTGCAAACAAAATCGACGCAGAAAATGTCAAACCTATAAAACCTCAAATCATTGATTTTAAAAATGATATAACCATAACAACACTCTCTGACGGTTATACGCTTTACAGTTCTCCCAATACGGTAAATGATATTTTCTCTTTGGTAATCTCTTTTCAATACGGAGTGCTTCAAAATGCACAACTTCCTACGGCTATCGACTATTTCAATTGGCAGGGAAGTGAGAAAAAAAACTATCAAGAGTTTAATTTGGCGTTGCAAGAGATCGGGGGCAAAATCACGGTCAGAACAACAGATAATATACTGTCCGTCGCGATCTCAGGCTTTGACAAAGACTTAGACACATTGCTGAAACTCTGTTATGAAAAACTTTTCCATCCCGGCAATGATGAAACGAAATTGAAGATGATGATCAGTGATCGGCGCATGGAGTTTATGATGCAAAAACGGATGCCCGAACTGTTGGCTTACGCTGTTTACGAGTGGGCAAACTTCGGGGAGCAATCAGCATATATTAACGATGTATCTCTCCATGAATTAAAATCATTCAACGGACAAGACCTTCTTGCTGTTTTGCTTCAACATGAAGGTTATGTGACTTATGTAGGCACATATACGTCGGAGGAGATAAAAAATGCTATGCTGAAGAGTTTTCCGTTAAACGAGAATCCGAAAAAGAGCGAATACTTGGTTCGGGAAAGGATAGAACATACGGAGCCCGCGCTTTTTTACATTCACAATCGTAAATCTCTGCAAAGCAATATCTATTTCAGTGCAAACGGAGAAAAATATCGCAATGAAAAAGATAGAATTACCAACTACTGTTTCAACGAATACTTTGGATCGGGCATGTACTCCATCATTTTTCAAGAAATACGAGAATTTCGTTCCTTAGGTTATTCGGCGCGCGCTTTTTACAATTATGCATTTTTGAACAAAACCAAGGGATACCTCTACGGCTATTTGGGAACGCAGTCCGATAAAACAGTGGAAGGAATTGACGCCATGCGCCGATTGATGATGGATATGCCTCAAAAAAACGATAAGTTCAACACTGCACGAGAAGCATTAATTCGCTCGCAATCTGCAAATTATGTAGATTTTCGTTTCATTCCGGAGAATGTACGCTCTTGGTTGCAACAAGGCTATCGGCAAGATCCGCGCCCCGAAATTATCAATACGATTGAAACCACTACTTTAGAAGATATTACGGAGTTTTTTACCTACAATGTAAAAGAAAAACCTATCATTGTTTCTCTTTCCGGCAATATGAAGAGAGTGGATAAAAAAGAGTTAACAAAATTCGGGAAAGTGAAAAGGCTAAAAGCAAAAGATGTTATGAAGAGATAAAAACTTCCTTATTATAACTCTCTATTCCCAATTACAGCGTGTTATAGTAGAATCTTCTTTTTGTTTAGCAGAAAACCATTCCGAGCACTCCTCTTTGCTTGAAACTGCTGCAAGAGATCCGTCAGGTTTCGAAGGATTGCTATCGGTTGAATTGTATTCACAAATACAAGATTTCGAACAAGAAGTTTCTATAATAGTAACTAATGCAAATAAAATAATTAGAATTAATGTTGTCTTTTTCATCATGATGTTTTTTAGTGTTTTTTTAAGAGGTTAACAATTCACAAAAATATAAAATAAAACAAATCACAACAAAATTTTCATTTTATCCTGAAAAACATATCATAAAATATTGATAATAAGTGTTTTTATATTGCTGCATTTTGCAAACTCCATTATCCGGCGCAAAATACAAGAATTAATTTATACTTGCCTTCACGTTTTTCAAAACGAAATATTCTCCCATACTCATCATCGGTACCATCTACTTCTCTAATGTAATTTAGTCCCAATGTGAAAAAATCTTCATTCCTTAAATCATGACCCGATTGATAATCGTAGATGAAGGAAGTTTCTCTTACCGAATTTGCATACTCTTCCATTTCAGTAAAAAAAGCATCGCCGAATATACTATCATAATAGGATAAAAACTCTTCTTTTTCTACCATTTTCCCTCTTTCGTGATGAGCAAAACATTCAACTTCAAGAGGAAACTCAATTATATCTAGGATATGATCCAACTCTTTTGACTTTAGAGTTTCCATCAAGGAGATGCAAAAAGTTACGATCTCTTCTTTCCTTGCTTTATAGATAGAACTGTCGGCACTTTTCAGGATCTCTTTCTCTTCCGGTATTTTGTCTAAGAGATAGTAATTGGTGTCAATAGGAGTGTTGTCTTGTGAAGATTTAACCCTATTTTGTCCATCACTACAAGCACAATAAAGCAACAGTGACAGTACATATAAAATTATCTTTTTCATCGTATATTTCCTCCATTCTTTAGAATTTGTGATCAAATTGAGACCGTATGATAAACCGTTTTGCAGGCATATTATTGTCTATTCATTTTTTGCATCGTTTTTGCTTGTCTTTGCGATGGGAATTTCCACTTCGCATTCGCACGTCCTTTCTTTACGGCAAGTTTGATCTCTTTATCCTCTTTATACTTCTTGGGAATAATCAAAGGTACTTTTATAATTGAATCTTGTAAAACTTGATATGTCTGATAGTATGAAATCACTTTCTCGTCCAAAAAAATTCATGGCAGAGATGTTGATTTCTCCATTAATGCTTGCTTATTTGTTATTTGACACGGAACATACAAACCATATCCCGTACTTGAACAATAATCATTGATCAATACATTGTGACCATTAATCAAATAGTAATATATGCAATTAGTATCTATCTCTACCCTATTGTTATCTTGTACCTCCACTTCAGGCGGAAAAGTTTTGCAATACCCCATTGTAAAATATAGATCCGATCCCGATTTAAAAAATCTCAACAAATGGAATGGCTTATAACCATGATCATCAACAGGCGAGTATTTAGTTCCGAATATTTTAGACAACTCTTCCGCAAATGTTGGGCTCATGTATGAACAACTATCTTGTTGCCCATTTAAATTTAGTGTTATTACACACATATTCAATAGAATTACGAATACCAATTTCATTTTTTTTCCATGACATTACCGCTTTTGGTTTATAAAATGCTATTCTTTTGCATAGTTGCAATTTATGTCACTTTAATTTTACAAAGTTACAATAAATATTTAAGAGGGTTATTCGGTAGCAAAACGCAGGGCAAAAGCAGTAAAATTTCTATTATTCACTCCTTTCAATTCATCGTCTCAGTAGACGAAAAATTCATCACCATAAGCACACAGAGCACACAGATAAGAAAGATCTTCACTGATTTTTTCATTTTCCATAACCTAACTCCGTGAATATCTTAAATAATCATCGTCATCTGCGTGCAAAAAACAATTTGTTACTATAGACACACAGAGGACGCAGATGGATCCTTTTTAGAAAGGTATTAAGGCACATAAAGGGAACAGACTAAAGATTTTGCCTTATAGCAAAATGCCAATGTTTGGTTAAATCAAAATCTATGGGCGAACCAACCGAATAATTTGCATTCCATTTACTTGGGAACATAAACCGAAAAATGGCTATCTTTGCTGTTTGAATGCAGGTACAATCCGAGTGGCTGTATCTATCTCTTTTACAAATATTTAAAAAACACCAATATGATAACGACGGAACAGATTAAAGAGATGTCTAAAAGGCTCGGTGAGCTAAGGGGGTTTCTTTGACATTCATAAAAAAATAGAAGAGATCAAACAAAAAGAGGATCTTTCTCATCAGGATGGTTTTTGGGATGACCCGAAAAGCGCCGAGAAGTTGTTGAAAGAGATTAGTTTCATAAAATCTTGGGTAGAAGAGTACCAAAAAGTGGAAAGGAGTTTTGAAGATCTCTCCGTACTTTTCGACTTTTTGCAGGATGGCGAAGCTTCGGAAGAGGAGGTGGAACAACTTTATGAAAAGAGCTTGAAATTGTTTGAAAAATTGGAATTTCGCAACATGATGCGCGACGAAGAGGATCGTTTGGGCGTAATTTTAACTGTTAACTCCGGCGCCGGCGGTACGGAAAGTTGCGATTGGGCGGAGATGTTGCTTCGTATGTACATGCGCTGGGGTGAACGCAACAAATACAGTATTAAGCTGATAGATCGTCAAGAGGGTGATGTGGCGGGTATTAAATCCGCAACAATTGAGTTGGAAGGTCCTTACGGTTACGGTTTTTTAAAAAGTGAAAACGGTGTACATCGTTTAGTGCGTCTCTCTCCTTTCGATTCGGCAAATCGTCGTCACACCTCTTTTGCTTCTATTTACTGCTATCCTATTATTAATGATGACATTGAAATTGTGGTTAATCCGGCGGATATCACTTGGGATACCTATCGTTCAAGCGGACCCGGAGGACAAAATGTGAACAAGGTAGAGACAGCTGTTCGGTTACATCACCTCCCGTCGGGGATTGTGGTAGAGTGTCAAGAGACTCGTTCGCAACTCCAAAATAGGGAAAAGGCGATGCAGATGTTGAAATCTCAACTTTATCAAATCGAATTGGAGAAAAAGAGAGAGAAAATCTCTGAAATTGAGAGCAGTAAAAAGAGAATAGAGTGGGGTTCGCAAATCAGAAGTTATGTAATGCATCCCTATAAATTGGTAAAAGATTTAAGAACGCAATACGAGACTTCCAACGTAAATGCGGTTATGGATGGCGATTTGGATGGTTTTATCAAAGCCTATTTGATGTCGCATTAGATTTCGCCAAAGCCTTGCGCTTTGAGTTCAATCAAACATTCATCGTTGGTAATCAAATTTTTACCGGCACTCTCTTCATGAATATAACCAATGACGGAAATAGTCTCTATCTTTTGAATCTTCTCAAAATTTGTTTGTTTTACCGTAAAAAGAAGTTCATAATCTTCGCCTCCGTTTAACGCGACTGTTGTGGCTACCATTTTCAGCTCTTTCAATGTATTGAAAGTGAGTGTGTCAATCGGCAATTTATTCTCATAAATTGTGCATCCCACTTTCGATTGTATACAGAGTTGAATTAATGCAGACGCTAACCCCTCATTCACGTTAATCATGGCAGTAGGCATAATCCTCTCTTGCTCAAGGGCGCGCACTATGTCAACTCTTGGTTCCGGTTTTAACTGTTTTTCCAATAGATAGTCATATCTTTCCAAATCGGGTTGTTCATTAGGGTTGACTTCAAAAACACGCTTTTCCCGTTCTAACAAGATCAATCCCGTGTAAGCTGCTCCTAAGTCTCCGGAGACACAAATCAGCTCTTTATCCTTTGCCCCATCACGTTTAACAATCCTATCTTTATCAGTTTCGCCAAACGCCTCAATAGAGATATTCAATCCTGACATAGAAGATGTTATATCAAGACCCACCAAATCAATTTGATAATAGCGGCAACACAACCGCATTCCTTCCATCAACTCTTCCATAGCCGGTAAAGCGAATCGATTGGAAATACCCACATTCACTCTAATATGTGTAGGAATTATATTCATCGCCACAATGTCGGAAATAGTAACACCGATACATTTATATCCAAGGTGTTTTAAAGGAAAATAGGTCAAATCGAAATGTATATTTTCGATAAAGAGTTTCGATGAAAAGAGACTGTATTTTTTGCCGCTCTTCACAACCGACGCATCTTCGATTACACCTGCATAAGTAGAGGTCTGTTGCTGTGGAAAGAGAGATGCCAATTGACGAATCAAGCCAAATTTTCCTAGCTTTTCAAGATCTTGTTTTTTATTTTCTTCGTTCATTTATACTATTTTAATGAAACAAATCTCTGTTTAAAAGGGTTCAAAATGTGATGCAATTGAGGTGTGGTTCATTACGCTATTGATCACATCCGCCAGCAAATTGGAAACGGATAAAACCGTAATTTTATCGGAAGAGCGTTTTAACGGAATAGAATCTGTGGTTATAAGTCTCTCTATATCTGAATTTTCAATATTTTCAAGACCATTACCTGACAATAATGCGTGCGGACACAGAGCCATAATGCTTTTTGCTCCAAGATCTTTGATATTTTTGGCTGCTTTGCAAAGTGTTCCGCCGGTATCGATAATGTCATCAACGATGAGGACGTTTTTACCTTTTACATCTCCAATGATTTGAAGTTCAGCTACCTCATTTGCCTGAAGACGTTGTTTATAACCGATAGCCAATTCACAGTTTAAGAATTTTGCGTATGAAGAGGCGCGTTTTGTACCACCGGTATCGGGAGAGACAACGCACAAGTTTTCCAATCCGAGTTCATTAATATAAGGGATAAAAAGCGCTGAGGAGTAAAGATGATCAACCGGAATTTCAAAAAACCCCTGAATCTGATCCTGATGAAGATCCATGGTGATCAATCGGTTAATTCCTGCAGTAGTATAAAGATTCGCCATTAGTTTGGCTCCGATAGAGGTTCTGGGTTTATCTTTACGATCTTGACGTGCGTAACCGAAATAAGGCATTACCGCAATAATAGCTGCTGCGGAGGCTCTTTTTGCCGCATCAATCAATAGCAACAACTCCATGATATTCTCGGAAGGAGAGAATGTGGGTTGGATGATAAAAACATATCTTCCGCGTATTGTTTCGTCATAATAAACTTGGATTTCTCCGTCACGAAATTGCTTTATATCAGTCTTTGACAACGGAATTCCTAACTTTTCGGATACTTTGGAAGCTAACTCCGGATTGGCACTACCGGTAACTAAAGCGATTGGTTCATTCATATAAACTTGATTTTTAAATTGTTATAATTCATCTTGAGACTTTGCAAAGGTATAAT
>QMCE01002081.1_pt1 | contig 11110 bp, 11 predicted proteins | sample 1821851 | NCBI WGS metagenome assembly QMCE01 (sample SAMN09453174, study PRJNA476694) | Termite gut metagenome, whole genome shotgun sequencing project. | isolation source: worker | host: Odontotermes sp. | place: South Africa:Pretoria | collected 2016-01-28
AATAGGCCGACCTTTTTGATTTAATTATTTGTTGAAATTTTCTGTGCAGTTTCCAACCGACAATCGAAAGATTATTCAGCAACAGCATTATCGGCAGAAGCAGGAACATCATGCGCAACGACGTCTTCCGTGTGCGTCATAGGCACGGCCAATTTCGCCTTTTCCTTTGCGCGTTTTGTCGCGTGCAAATCCTCAACAATTCTTGCTTTCTTCGACTGCAGTTTGCGCAAATAATATAATTTCGCACGACGGACTTTACCGATTTTCACAAGTTCGATTTTATCGACAACCGTGCCGTATAACGGGAATACTTTTTCCACACCTACGGATGCCGATATTTTGCGGACTGTGAACGACGAGTTTATGCCGTCGTTTTTGCGAGCGATGCAGACGCCTTCGAATGCCTGCAGACGCTCCGATTTTTCTTCCTTAACCTTTGTGAATACGCGGACAGTGTCGCCGGCTTTGAACTCGGGCAATACCTTGCCAGATTTTTCAATATTCTTTTTTTCGATTTTCTTTAATAATCCAAACATAATTTATCCTATCGTCTTTTATTTTTTTGTAGTAAATTTCGAGAAACGCGATTTGAATTTATCAGTCTGACCGCCGCGATCATTTGTCGTGCGTTTTCCGGTCCATGCAGGGTGGTTGAACGGGTCGACGTCAAGGCGCATCTCTTTGCCTTTGCTATATGTCGACTTGATTTCAATCGCGTCACCGTTGGTCATTATAACTTTGACAACATTTGTTTCTGGGTGAATGCCTTTTTTCATTTTTTACCTTTTTCAGCGTTTTTATTGGTTTTATGATATCTAAAGCAAGATTTATATAACATTATTATTGTTTTTTCAAGTGTTTTTTGAATAAAATGACTGAAAAACTAGGAAATTATTGCATGTTTTGGCGAATTCGTTTATAATGGCAAAATGATAAATATATTGAAAGATTTTGCTAAACGGGTTTCGGCGGCTTTTACAGGTTGCGGAAACTGTGGGAAAAATCACAAAAAAACAGAGCATTCGGCGCGTTTGGCGATGTTCTTGTCCGGACCGTCGGGGGTCGGGAAAACCACGATAGAAAATCAGTTGCTGATGACATATAAATCGCGCTGGTTCAAGGCGAAATCGACGACAACGCGCGCACCGCGCGGAAATGCTTTCGAAGACGATTTATACGAATTCATATCGGCGAAAAAATTCGCAAGTTTGGTAAAGCGGCGCGGATTTTTCTTTCATATGAAAAGCAATTATAAGAACGGCGTTTGCTATGGATTTACCAATTCCGAAATCAAGCGAGGAATCAAAAGCGGGCGTGTGATTGTGTTAAGCGCGCATGCGTCATCGATGGATTTTATGCGCAAAAAATTGTCGGATACGGGAGTAAAAAGCGTGTCGATATTCCTGATGCCTCCGTCTATTAGGGAATTGAAACGGCGCATTGAAAACCGCGGAACCGAAAACAAGACCGAAGTGGCAAGAAGGCTTGCGAACGCTCAGGCGGAATTGGCGTTTGCAAAAATTTACGATCACAGAATAGTAAGCGAAAATCCGGTCGATGTGGTGAAACAAATCAACGATATTGTTTGTCGTGCGATCGATGACGCGGGCGCCTGCAAGATTAATAAAGACAAAAGTCCGCAAAAAAAATCGCATGTGAAAAATACGAGAAAATCAAAATAATTTATCGGCTTTATTATTCAATTTTTGTTTTGGACACGCTCTTGCAAAAGGCGATGAATTCCTGCATGTCACGCGGCAATTCGGATTTAAAAAACAATTCCTTTTTCGTTGTCGGGTGGACGAATCCCAACTCGGTCGCATGCAACAAATGCCTGGTGATTTTTTGCAATTCCGTTTGATGCGCGGCGTTGAATGACTTGATGCGTTTCTCATTGTTGCCATACAATTTGTCGCCGACAACGGGCGTGCCGATGTACGTCATGTGCACGCGAATCTGGTGGGTACGTCCGGTTTCCAACTTGCAACGATACACCGTTATAAATTGATTGTTTTTTACCAGGTGAAAAGTGTTTGCCGCATCGTAGTTCGTAACCGCCTTGCGCGCGTTTTTTTCCTTCGAATATCGGATGACGATTTGTTTTTTACTGTTCGCTCCGCGCGCGACGAACGTTTCCAACCGGTCGGAATTTTTGCGAGGCTTGCCGAAACATACCGCCGTGTAAACGCGGTGAATCGAATGGACTTCGAATTGTTTTTGCAGGTCTAAAAGCGCCGGCGTGGTTTTCGCAATAACCAATAGCCCGCTTGTTTCTTTATCTATGCGGTGGACGATTCCCGGGCGGAAAGTCATTGCGGAAATGTCGTCCGGATTTGTTGCCAACACGCCTTTCGTGTGGTGCATCAATGCGTTGACCAGAGTGCCGCTGGGCGAACCGGGAGCAGGGTGAACTGTCATGCCGGCCGGCTTGTCCAACACGATTATCGCGTCGTCTTCATACACGATATTCAATGGAATATTTTCGGACTGAGTCGACATTTTTACAAAGTCTTTTTCCGCGTCGTATATAATGCTGACGGTTTCGCCGCCTTGTAATTTATGACTGCAATCCGATATCGGCGCGCCTGCAATTTTCACTACACCGGATTTGATTAACTGCTGGATTTGGCTGCGCGAAATGTCGTCGATAACGCCGGACAGAAACTTGTCCAAACGCATCGATTGTTGATTGATATTTTTTTCGAATTTGAAATCCATCTTTTTTCGCGATGCCGATTTTTTATCGTTTCGGAGAGAGGTCGAAATTAACCTCGACACTGACGATTGTTTTGGAATAGCGGTCGACAATGAACGTGAAATCTTCGGACGAATTAGCGGATATGTATTCTTTATCCAATCTTTTATTCATCCTTGACAGGACATTTTTTTCTTTGTTCTTCAACTCGATTAAAATTTGCGGAGTCGGTTGTCTTTTGCTCGTCGCATTTATCACCCTGCCCTTTATCAGCAGCAAATCCTTGTTGTCGCGTTTGATGCTTTGGACGGGTTTTTCAATTTCGATTTCCAAGTCGGTTTTTGAAATTTTTCCGGATGCCGTTATCCCGGGCAACGACAATTTTTTCAACCCGCGGGCGACCGAAGTTCGATTTGAAATAAGCACAAAAGATATTGTTACTAATAAAATCGCAAGTATTATCACCATGAACCAAAATAAATTTTTCTGACCGAAAATCGAACTGGAATAATTTTCGGACATTTTTGCCATCGGATGCGTCGGCGCTGCGATTTGCGAATTTTGTCGATAGCTATCGGTTTGAAATTTTTCCAAATTCATAATCCACATATATCCGCATTTATAACAGCGGAATCTGCTTTCAACCGACGTCAGCAAACTGTTATCGACTTTAAAAACAGAACCGCATTTTGGACATTTTATCTGCATTTAACACTCCGGCGCAATGATTAGAAATTTTTATTTTATCTATGATAACACATATTAAAATGCTTTTGCAAATTAAAATAATATTCAGTATAATAGATCTGTGTGAAAAATTTTAATGTGAAAAGCGACAAAAATGATTGATGAAAAAATGATTTATAAAAACTCGGACGGATTGCAAAAGGGGCAGGCGCAAACCGATGCTCCGATTATCAGTATGCGCGGCGTCGGCGTCAGATATGACAATAATCCCGAGATTTTATCCGATGTCGACTTAGATATCAAGCGCGGGTCTTTTCACTTTTTGACCGGAGCATCGGGGGTTGGAAAAACCACGCTACTGTCGCTGATGTATATGGCGAACCAACCGGCGCGCGGAAAATTATCGTTGTTCGGAAACAATATTGAAAATATGAATCGCGACCAGATGGCGTTAATGAAGCGAAGGATGGGAGTGATATTTCAAGACTATCGGCTGCTGGATAATCTGACGGTGTTCGACAACGTCGTGCTGCCGTTGATGATTGCAGGCAAAAGCCAAAAGTATGTCGATAAATACGTGCCGGACTTGTTGCAATGGATTGGGCTTGGCAAATATATTTACGAATGTCCGAGAGTACTGTCGGGCGGACAGAAACAACGCGTTGCGATTGCGCGCGCCGTGATTACCAAGCCGGATTTGATAATTGCGGACGAACCGACCGGCAACGTCGATGACGAAATGGCGATTAAACTGCTGTATTTGTTTATCGAACTGAATCGTATGGGAACGGCCGTGGTTATTGCGACGCACTCGAAAGCTTTAACCGGACGTTTCAATTATCCCGTTATAGAAATTAAAAATAAAAAGATTTTTTTGCATTAGGAATTTTGCAAATAATTTGCGAATGAATATATGAGAAATTGATGGTGAAAATATGAATGTGAAAGAAAATAAATCCGCGGTTGAAAAAAAATCAAAACCAAAACACTCGAAAGATGCAAAGGCAAAATATAATTTCGATTTTATCGTGGATTCGGATTCCAACCTGTTGTCTTTGATTACCGCGCTGATGGTTTTTATTGCCTCGCTTTCCGCGATGTGCGTCATGGGAGTGAACAATTTGTTCAATGCATGGAACCAGGATTTGAACGGGCAATTGACGATTCAGGTTTTGCCGTTCGACAAGAAAAACAATGTGATGGACAAGCCGAATCTGAAGAAAAAAGTCGATGAGGTTTTGGCAAATTTAAAATCCAGCAAAGAATTTTCAAATGTGAATCTGATTACCGATACGGAAATCGACGAAATGCTGAAACCCTGGCTGGGAGCCAGTATCGAAAGTTTCGACATACCTGTGCCGTATTTGATTGATGCCAAAATCGATTACTCGGAAAACAAATCGCGCGCGAATTTGGCGACGCTTGAGAACGATTTGAAAGACAAGTTCGGACCGTTGACCATTGAGGACCACAAAAAGTGGCTGACCGATATTCGCAAGGTAAAAAACTCGGTGCAATTTTTGGCGTACTTTATTTTAATCGCGATTATTCTAACGACGTCCGTCACGGTGATTTACACCACAAGCGCATCATTCAAAGCGCAAAAACACTCTATAGAAATTTTCCATTTAATCGGAGCGTTCGATGAATTTATTGCAAATCAATTCGCGAAATCTGTTTTCAAATTGACGCTTGTCGGGTCGCTGACCGGGTTCATCTTATTCTTGATTGTGTTCGGAATAATCGCGGCAATCGTCAACGATTTGACCGGCACGATTTTTGATTATATGCAATTTTCCACCGTCGATATTTTGACAATTTTCGCCATACCTTTCATATCCGCAGCGCTGGCAAAATCGACCGCAAAAAATACTATTTTGCAAATCATCGGCAAGGTGAAATAATCAGATGAAAATCTGTCGTCCACATATAAAAAACATACGGGAGGAAAATTATATGCGACTTTTTTTCAGGGTTGTTTTCAAAATTTTATTTTTGACATTCTGGATTTTTATGTTGGCTTATGTAATCGGATTTATCGTCTTTGTGGATTATTTGCCGACGTATAAACCCGGGGAGTTCGACGTTGCAAACCATGGTAAAATCGATGCGATTGTCGTGTTGACCGGAGGGTCGGAGCGCATTCCGGAGGGTCTGAAAATGCTGCAGGACAACCGTGCGGATTTGCTGTTCATATCGGGGCTTTACACCGAGCGTTCTTTGGAACATTACAAAAAAAATCTGTCGCAATTCAAAAATTTGCAGAGCGGGAAAATACATTTCGATACGGTCGCGACTACTACGATTGATAATGCCGAACAGGTCAGAAATTGGGCGATTGAAAACAATATCAAATCGATATATTTGGTGACATCCTATTACCACATTCCTCGCGCGGAATTTTTAATCAAACAATACGCGCCAGATTTGCGCATCGTTTCCAATCCGGTTTTTCCCGTAAACTATGACACGGGCGGAAGCATCGAAACAGCGCGGATTTTTTCGCTGATATTTTTCGAATATAACAAGTATATATTGTCGAATATTTTTATTACTCTCGGTTTGATTTAACTTTTTATTTGCGAGGACGATATGAAAAAAATTTTTAAACTTGTCTGCGGATTTTTGAAATCTGGTTTATTTTCTATTTTACTCATTGCGTGGTCCGTTTTGGTTTTTGCAATAATTATTTTATTCGCATGGGTGTCGCGGAAATATATCCACAATATTTGCGTGCTTTGGTGCGATGTGATTTTGTGGATGCTGCGCGTTATAGTCGGCATTGATTACAAAGTTTACGGAAGCAGAAATATTCCCGAAAAACGTCCTTACATCATCGTTGCCGCGCACCAATCGGCATGGGACACCTGGGGGTCGGCGGCCGTATTCCGCACTCCGCCCGCGTTCATTTTGAAGCGGGAACTGATGCTGATACCTCTGTTGAATATTTGTCTGAAAATATACGGCTGCATTCCGATTAAACGCGGCGATAAAAACATGATGCAAAAAATTATCGACGGCGCGGAAAAACAATTGAAATCGGGAAAGGTCGTTGGAATTTTTCCTCAGGGAACGCGCGCGAAATTCGGTGCGCCGGTGAATTGCAAATCCGGCATCTGGTATTTGTACCGGCATTTTAAAGATGTCGATTTCATACCGGTGTATTTGGATTCTGGCCGGTTTTGGGCAAAGGGACAATTTATAAAAAAGCCCGGAACGGTGAAAGTCGTCGTGCATAAAAAATTAGACTTTCCACGCGACATTTCAAAGATTGATTTTTTGGAAAAGCTGTCGAAAATTTTATCGGACAGCAGTCCATCCGATTAGAAAATCATTTACTGGATGTGCAATGATTTAAAAATTACTAGAATTAAATTCTGGGTTGAATGTTGATTGAATGTAAAGATTGACAACCCGGATTTCGCGTTCTATCGCTTCCAATATTTCGCTTAACGTGGTGTCGTATTTCACGACGATTCCAAGGTGTTCCGGTCTGGTATCCATTGCCGGAGCTACGCCCAATGTCACACCGTCAAAAACCTTGTTCAATTCTTTTACCGCGATGTTTTTGAACGTTGACAAAGTGCTGCCGGATTTTCCGTCTTGACCAAGATACACGACGCAACTTGTGCAACCGCTTGAGTTGTTCGATATCGTCGCGTCTGAAAATCGGCTGTCGTTGGAAATGCTTTTACCATACAATGCGCCTATATTTAAAACGCTATCTGCGTTTGTTCCTGCGCCTGAAGCATTCAATGCATTCAAATACAATATACCTTTTACATTAAATTTTTCAAGACCGCCGGAGCCGTCGACAACAGTGTTAACGATAAGTTCGTTCATCATGGCAGGGGCCTCGGTAGCACTGAAAGAATTGCTGTTTAAGGTCAACGTGTCTGCTTCGAGGTTATGGGAAAATTCGACATTGTTGCTGGTGGTGACAGCCAATCTTCCGCTTGTTGCTTTCAGTCCGAATTCAAAATTAATGACGTCGTATTGTATTTTATCCAATATACGGAAATCCGTATCGACCTGTAAATCCAGGCATGGGTCGCTTACTATCGTGGTGCAGATATTTGTGTCGATACAGCAGCTTGGCTTGTTCATGATGACGTCTTCTCCAATAAGGCGCAAGTATTTTCCTGTTTGAGTCGTTATTTCCTTCGCCAATGTTATGTCGTTATTATTCATCAAAATGTTCGTCAACATCGTGTTGTCGGCAGGGTTTGACGATTTGTACTTCACAAGCAAGCTTTTGTCCGCCTGTATCGGATTCAATTTACTGACCAGGTTGTTATCTTCCCAATCGTCGCCCCATCCGGTCGGGTCGCTTCCCCAATTGACACCGACGATATAATCTGCCTCTATGTATCCGCCGGAGAAACCCAATTCCTTCGCAATGCCGCGGATGGTCAAGTCATCGACTTCGATTGCCGCGTCCGCGTGGGCGACCACCATAGCCTCCACCATATCTACATTGCCCGGCAGCAATCTTTTTTTTCGGATGCGGACGGAATACGTTTGGCCCAGCATGTTTGTGCCTTTGCCCACATTTTCCGGCAACCCCATTTCATATACCTTTGCGATTACGCCTTCAAGTTTTGTCGGGTCGCCTGCCGAACAAACTATGGACAGGTCTTCCAAGGCGACATCGCACACGCTGTTCATCGGAACATCTTCGACATATTTCAACAAAAATCTTTCAAACGCGCTTTTAATGATATTGATTTCCTTAACGATTAATATATCGCGCAGTTTTTCTTTTTGCCCGCTGGTCTGACGGTTTATTATCGGGTAAATCATCGTGACAATCGAAACCATCAACAAGACTTCGAATATCATTCCGCCGCCGAATATTTTTTTTCTGGTGTTTATGCGATTATGTTTTTTGTTTTTCAATGTCAATTTTTTATCCGTTTTATTTTACAAGTTCCTCGCAGCTATCTATGTCGTGGATTTTTCCCGATTCCGTTGCTGATCTTATGCAATTCCAACTTGCCCTAAGGGTATCGATGTCATCCGTAATTTCATCGGATATATTCGAAACATTTTTTACACTTTCATATCCTTTATAATCCCGTATCTCAAAATCCGACATATTCAGAAGTCCGGCGTTGTCAACCAAAACTCCTCCGGAGCCGCCGGAATTCGTATAAGATATGTTTTCCACGACAATCGTATTTGCATTGATTTTTGCATCCCAAGTAATGCTTTTCGATCGAATTTCTTTTGCAGCAATGTCTATTCCGGAATTGAAAACCGACGTTTGGTATTTGAACATATTCGTTATGATTTTCGGAGGCGATGACAAATATCCAAGCCGCATATTACCCATTACGGATTCCGTCGTATTTCTAAGCAGGCTTTTTTTCGCATCTACGGTTGATATTTCCAGTCTGTTTGCTTCGTTCAAAGCGGTTGTGGCCATTTTTGTCCACGGAGCAACCATAAAAGTGGATGCCTCGATTGTTAATATTCCGCTATCAGGACCCTTTAGAACCGCCGGAGGTTTTAAGCGAAAATCCGGAATTTCCAGTTTATTTATTTTTGTAATATCCGTTACGTGGAAAGGATATCCCTCAAGATTATCGGGATTGTTCGGATCCAGCAAATCATCTGCGCCTTTTAAAGTTTCAACGTTGACGACGCCGGTGTTTTCCAAGCTTTTCCATTCGTCTTCATCGTCATCCGGTCCCATCAAAAGATCGGTATACATTACCGCTTTTTCCGATTGGACACGGTTAAGATAGATATCCGAGCGACCGACACCGCGCGAAAGCTGGACAACCAATCCCAACTGGATTTGATCGTCGGTAATTGCAGAGGTTGAAAAATTCCATTCGCTTGTCATGCCGCTTATCATATTGTAATCTATCGTTGCGGCATTCGGCCCAATCATACTGGCGATTTCCTGCAATGCCAGAGTGTCGATAATGTCGTTTTCACTTTCGTATATCGATAGCAATAAAAATCCTTCTATTGATTCGGATTTTTTTATCACTATAAGCTGTTGTCTATCGAAATAATTCCAGATTGCGGAAAGGTTTTCGCTTAATCCGAAATTCCCCAACATGCTGGAAATTTGCTGACCTGTGATTGCCGGTTGTCTTTCCGACGAACCTTCGGGCAGGTTGTTCGGGTCGCCGGGAACCGGCATATTCGCGTCCATATAATTCGAAAAAGCATACATTATGTTTTCGACTTCGTTCACGATTGCGATATTGCGCATGGTCGCAGATTGCCTGTTAATCATTTTAAAAACAATGGGGCCAAGGCTGGCAACCAAGCCGATTGCAAGCAAGACTTCCAACATGCCGGCACCGCCAAATAATGTTCTTTTGTGTTTTCTTGTCACCCTGGCTATCCTTTTGATTTCCATTTTTTTCATAATACGCGCGCGCTTACGGGCCAAAGTCCGGCCACGTTATGATTGCGTCGTTCATTATTTGTTTTAAAATTTCCACGCGTCTTTTTAAAAGTTCGGATAATTTGATTTTTTGGCTTAGGTTGTCGGGGTCCGTAAAGCAACATATATCCGTCACAACATTCGATGCGTCGTTCGGAGATATGCGCGCGACTTGAGTCAACCAAACGCTGGAATCATCGCTGTCCGGTCTGTTGAGTTCAACATCCAAATCTGGCACGACGACAACGGCATTGGTTATGCCGAAGGATCTTCCATATATCGGGTCGTTTATGCTGCTGCCGGATTCTTTGTCATACAGCCTTAAAATGTCGGTCCTGATTGACTTTGCCGCCGCAAGTTCCCTGAGTTCGGCAATATCGTCAACTTGCAATTCTTTCGTCAATATCTTGTCCGCGTTTACGGTGCCTCGGACTTTCGTTCGATTTGCCTCGATTGTATTGTTAACCTTTAACTGTCCGACTTCCAATGTTTCCACGTTTATATTTACGGAACCATCTATATCTTGGTTGGACAGGAATGTCAATGTATCTCCGGTCAATTCGGTCGTTTCAAAATTCATTGTGCGCAAATGCCCAAGGTCCAATGCGCCAAGAGAACCTGTGATAACCATTTCAAAACCCGATATGTCTTTGATATTTTTAATCGAGCTTCCATTCATATTCAAAACCGTCATCATTGTGTTATATGTCGGATCGCCGTCGGCAATGTCTTTCGCCATAAAATCTCCCATATTCTTTTTTTGCTCCAGCGATATTACGAAAACATTTGTCCCGACCAGCCCTTCGATGATTGCCGTAAGTGAAAACGTCGGCAGGTTGCTTACAAGTTCCGGCGGACTGTCGGCCGTCCTGAATGCGGCATTCCAACCAAGTCCGTTTACTATTTTGTTTACCTTTACATAATTCTCATCGGAATTCGTATCCATACGGCTGAGGACGTATCCTTCCAAATTCCATTCCCAATCAGTTTCCGGAAGCGTAGTGTGATCATTTGCCGGGAATTTACGAAACAACAGGCTGTGCGTTAGGCCAAGAAGATTTTCCAACGCAAAAGAATCTGGCAAACCGTATGCCACCAAACGATTTCTGATGTTTGAATCCGAAACGGGGATTTCTATGATGGAGCTGTCCACCATCAGTGTTTTGGTTATATAGTCCTTGTCGAACAGCGTGAAGCCTGTCGCGGAATTTTCCAACATCTTAAGTTCGTTTATGACAATTAGGTTTTCGAATTCTTCCTGGCGGCGCTGCTGGCGTTCGATAATCAAAGGGATGAACATCATCAGCATACCGACGACCAAG
>QMCE01002083.1_pt1 | contig 11110 bp, 13 predicted proteins | sample 1821851 | NCBI WGS metagenome assembly QMCE01 (sample SAMN09453174, study PRJNA476694) | Termite gut metagenome, whole genome shotgun sequencing project. | isolation source: worker | host: Odontotermes sp. | place: South Africa:Pretoria | collected 2016-01-28
GCTGGGGCGGCTGGAGGTGGACTATCTGGGGCTGGACGCACTGGATCGGCTTATGCTGCGCAGTATCATTGAAAACTACGGAGGCGGACCCGTAGTCACAAGCCCCTCATCGAATCCATGGTAAATATCGACTTCCCGCCGCCTGCCGTACAAATACTAAAGCCGGATTCCGGAATCGCACCTTCATTCTTTTCCTCGATTCCGAGGCTCATGTCTCCGGAAGCAATGCGCTTAAGAAATGAAATAGCCTCATCATATCGGAGTTTGATTCCTTCCGGAATATCAAGTTCCATTACGCGAGTATAAAGCAAGGAAATCGTAATATTCACACAAATGGTTTTAATCACGCTTGGGACAAAAGGGAGTGGCAGTCGGAAACGCTTCCCGATATAAGCGTTAATTATATCGGAAGCTTCGGAAATCTTTTTCTCGACAACCGATTCCACCACCTCCCCCGAGGCTGTCGGGTTGAGATCATCGGTGATCTCAACCAAACGTTCCCTGGGGATGTTTCCCTGAATATCCGCAAGCGTGCAATACATCATGATTTCTCTTAAACGAGAATATCCTTGAGAAGAATACCCGCACCTTTAGCCGTTACGACTTCGTCCTGGTAAAATCCGGCTTTGATAATTTCTCCGCCCTTGAGACCAATGCTTTTATCTTCGTTCACTTCAAGAATACGCTCTCCGACTTGCGCCGTCATACCCCAAGCAAGTCCGGATTTAAGTGTACTCATTGGCTCATAATAATGCCCCCAGATATGCGGCCCCCAGCAAGGTTGCAAAACAGGTGATTTGGGGTTGCGATTGGTGTTAATCCGAGCCTTGCCAATGATCAGGCGCTCCACTTCAAAGAGTTCTGCAAGCTGTTCTCTCGTTGCAGCACCCTTGCCGTTCCCGTTAGGGTACAACGCCGCGATGACGGAAGGGTCTGAGCGTAATTTCATCCATACCTTGGAACTCATGCCGAGTACGTTTGGACGTACAAGCGCATCTTCGAGGTACTGGAGGATAAGATTATATACATCCGCCCCGGAAGCGCCAATCTTTTGGCTGTCAGGGACGGTAATCGCCTGACTTGCAAGGTAATTTGCCGAATTTTGGACAATAGCCGCCACACGCACTTCGCGATCAAGGAGCACACGGTTGGTCAAGTCTTCGGAGGTTGCCCCCAAAAACAACTGCTTATTTTTAATTCGATCAAGATCTTCAAATGGTACGGGTGTTTCCAAACCATACGCCTTAGCGTAACCTGAGCGCGTTTCCCCATCAAAGTAAATAGTGTTAGGACGACTCATGCGACCAACGCGAGTATCTTGATTAGTAAAAGCATCCCCAAGCGTACGCTCATACCATTCAAAGGTAAGCTCCGGACCATCCAGTTTTTTGACCGGCATCACTTCATCAGCAATAAGGTCTTTGTTTTTATAGGCAATAACAATTCCCGTTTCCTGGGGTGTGACTGCAAAAATGGGAGCCACCATCACACCCGTGGGAACAGCAAACTCACAAACAAAAGACGGTACGCCGAGTGAGATCAAGTTATCCGATCCGGCAAAAACCATCGTACACGCAAACATGCAGAGGATGGCAAGAATAAATTTGACACTTTTTTTCATGGTTTTGATCTCCTTAATTTTCGGATACAGTCACAACAACAGTGATGTCTTGTGTGACGTTGTTAATTGTGTAAACCCCTTCATCAGCAAGGAGTGTGTTTGTTCCGTCCGTAACGGAGTTAATCTGATAACCCTCATCCGGAAGAACAATGAAACCCACCGAGCTACCATTCTTTACCGCACCGGTACTTTCACCGGCAAAATCCGCGGTAAAGCCATTCCCTGTGGGAAGCGTAACGGTGTGAGTTGTGGTCTGTTCGGATTCCGGTGAAGCAACCGGAGCAGAGTAGCTACGACTCACCTTGATTCGGACGATGTCACCCTCGACACCGCTTTCAAGGGCAACCGCATCATAATTGCCTCCCGTAGAGGCGATTGCTTTACCGTCCGCTCCGGATTTGAGGCAGTCGTTAAATTGAACGGGTCCTCCGGCGATAACAAGACCAACGCCGTCAATTTGCGCATCTACGCGAGCATTTGCAGGGACACTGTTGTCCATGGATACTCCAATAGTTGCATCACCTTCGGCGGCAAGTTTGAGATGCCCGTCCGCTGAGCCTTTGGTGACAAAGCGGTGGGGTGGAATGGCGGTATCCGCCGTAAAATTAAGGATATTACCTTTCATGGCTTTTTTACTCCTGGTTAATTACAACATTCCGCCGCCGCTTCAGCGAAGCTGATGGAGCGGCCTAATGCCGTCTGTTCGGCATGATGCTTTGAGATTTTTTGAGCAATATCAGGCTCGGACGAATCCCCAATTTGCGACTCGCCGAACGTCACGAATTGCGGTATCTTATCAAGGATGTTCAAAACAGCCTGCTTCGGATTCACACCGCTCTCGGCAAAGCACCCGTCACCGTTTACGGGCACCTCAAGAGCGACAGCAAAAGCGTTTTCAAGTTCGCCCTTGAGTTCCACATTCATCCGACCGTCCGAAATCATGCCATTAAGTCGTTCGGAGAATACGGCAATTTCGGCTTTGTTTTCATCTGCTTTTTTTTCTTTTTTAAGCAGTTCGAGTTCCGCCTTAAGCGCCGAATTCTCCTTTTCGAGGGGGTTTTCATTACTTTCGGTGGGCGGCACCGGCTCCGTGGAATTACCTTCCGGAGCAACTCCGGTCGGTTCGCCGGGAGCGGGTGGCGGCGCACCGTCACCGCCTTCGGCAGGCTCGGAGAAGCTACCCTCCTCCTTGCCGCCGTTGGTCGGAGATACTTGTTGCGGAAAATCCGCAGCATATTTCAAAACACTTTCAACATCTTCCACTTCTTTAATGGTCGACTCCGGAAAAACTTTATCCGCTTCTTCAACCCCTTTGCTTGCGATCAGCTGTTCGCGCTGACCGCGAAAGATTTTACCGATGGATGACAGCCGATAAACGAGAGATTCAAAGACGGTGCGCGGAACGAGAGAATCCCAATCGTAACGCTCCGCAAAGCAAATCACGTTATCTTCAGTTTCACCCTTATCCACTTCGGCAAACATTCCCTCACCGAAACAAAGCTCATTCATACCTTTCATGGCGGGGCCAACAGCACCAAGCGCGCCGAGATGCCGTAAACCTTTTTCAAGCGCACCGCCGAAAATGGAACTCGAAAGGTATTTGAATCCTCCGGATTTTACCTCTTCGGCGAAGAGCGGGTTCACTTCATCAAGTTTCACCTTGACTATGTTTCCCTCCACCTTAGAGTCCACGATAGAAGCCACACGGGGATCGTCCATTTTTGGATGACCCTTTACAACAGGAGGCTTGTAACCGTTTGCAAGTTGGCTTTGAATGCCGCTGTTTAATTTTTCGAGATCACTCTCACTGAATGAATGAGGTTTACCCCGCATATCGGTGAATTCACCGACCATAAACGCATCAACCCAAGGTTGTTTCAAATCTTCGCTTGACAGAAAATGCTTTTTGCTCATGCCTCAAATGTAAAGGCCATAAACGGAAAAAAACATGCGCAATTTGCACACGAAAATTTCCGATCCTTGCGGTTACTTTTTCATGGAGGTATATATTATGGAAAAATTATTTTCTGCCGATATGTTAAAGCAGTTGGGCATTTCCGCCGTTTTTGCCGCGTTGCTGATCCTGTATAATAACCAAGAAAACCAAAAATGGCAAGAGCAAACCATCAATGATCAAAAAAGATGGGAGCAACTATTTGAAAAATACTCCGCAGACCAAGAAAGAAGTCTTGAGGTAATTCGCGCCTGTTGCATGGACATTAGGGAGAACCTATAATGGCAAAGAAAGATTCTTTAGAGCCGCAAGCTCGTGAACTCTTTGTTATCCACCAAATGAGCCTCGCCGATATTTCGCGAAAGTTAAACGTATCTGTCCGCACCCTGCAAGACTGGAAGAAAAACGGAGACTGGGAAACACAAAAATCTTCCCTCGGCGGGAACGAAAAATCCTTCCACGCCGCGCTCTTTAAACTCGGCGAAGTTATCGCGCGAAAAATCACAGACGAGGAGCAAAGCGGGAGAGAAGCCGCTCCCGAACGCTATGGCGCGTTAAATCGCATCATTGATGCTGCAGAAAAAAGCCGCAAATACGAAGCGGTCGCGCCAAAGAAAAAAGAAGATTCCCGCTCTCCGGAAGACCGCCAAAAAGAAATGGTGAGAAAAATCAATGAAATTTTAGGTGCTTAAAATGAAGGATCTTTTTTTCAAATATCAGAGGGAGTGGCTTGAAAACAAGTCCAAGGTAAAGATATTTGAAAAGTCTCGCCGTATTGGCGGCACCTGGGTACAAAGTTTTGAAGACGTCCGGGACTGCATCGAAAAGCCAGGTCTCAAAGTTTACTTTTCTTCAGCTGACCTTACCGCCGCCGCGGAATACATTGATTATTGCGAGGAATGGATCCAAAAATTCAACGCTATTGCGAAAGCCGTTGCCGAATCAGATAATGAAAATGTCGATGGCGTTGAGTTCGCAGATGAAGATAAAGGGGTAAAGAGCAAGATCATTGAGTTTAATAATGGCTCCAAAATTATTACTCTCTCAAGTAATCCCAAGGCATTTCGCAGTAAAGGCGGTAAAATCGTTTGGGATGAAGCTGCTTGGCACGACAATGACGAAAAGATGTGGGCCGCAGCGAAACCTGCGGCTATGTGGGGTTATGATATACGCATACTCTCCACGCACAACGGCGTAAACTCACTGTTTAATAGGCTTATAAACAAGTGCCGGAATGGAGAACTTGATTATTTTGTTCACCGGGTAGATATTTTCCGCGCAGTCGAGGACGGGCTTGCCGATAAAATCCTTGGGAAAAAACTCACGAAGAAAGAACGTGAGGCATGGATCGAAAACGAACGCAAGGGATGCCTCACGGAAAGCACATGGCAGCAGGAATACTGCTGTAATCCTCAAGACGAAAGCAAGGCCTCACTCTCTTATGAATTAATTCACTCGTGTGAACGCGATGATGTTTTAGGTCTTGAAAAAGCCAAAGGCACGCTTTACCTCGGAATGGATGTGGCTCGCCGCAGGCATTTGAGCGTAATCTATGTCGTTGAAATGATGGGTTCGCTTTTAGTTACGCGCCGAATCGTGGTCATGCACAAAAAGAAATGGAAATACCAGGAGCATGAACTTTGGACGCTTTTAAAAATTTCGGGATTAAACCGCGCCTGCCTTGACAAAACCGGTATTGGCGATATGATTTGCGAGCGAGCGCAAGATGAGTTCGGAGCTTATAAAGTTGAGGGTATCACATTTACCGCCGGGGTGAAAGAAAACCTCTCCATCGACATCGTAAGAGAATTTGAGGAGCAAACAATTCTTATTCCGCGCGGCGTTTATGTGGAAGAACTCGGCGGAAACAGGGATGAACAACTTGAAAGTCTGCACTCCGTGCGTAAAATAGTCACCACTTCCGGGAACTCTCGATACGATGCCACAAGTTCCGAGCAGGGGCATGGTGACTTTTATTGGGCTCTCGCGCTTGCCATCCACGCAGCGCGTACAGGTGAATCTGGAGAGCCCTTTGTGGAGTCCGGAAACCCATTCCGAGGCGAACATAAAGACGAATTGGAAGGTTTTTACGAAGGCGTAAATTTGGAGGGGTTTTTATGAGATTTAAAAACCCTTATAAACGGCGTTTTAAGCCCTTAAAAATTTTACCCTACCAAAGTCCCGGACAAAAAAAACAAATCGAAATTGAAAGCGTTTGAAAGGGGTTCTGGGCATTTTGGAAATAGAGAGAGGAACGAATGGCTAAAAACAAGAAGACAACACCACAAATCGACACCTTAACCACCGAATTTGCAGTCCCCTCCATGGCGGAATTTACAGCCGCAATGGAGTACCTCCCGAATCCGGATGAAATCCTCAAAACACAGGGCGGCAGCACTAGAGTCTATCGAAAAATGAAAGACGGACACATATCCTCCGTCCGACAAAAAAGATTTGCAGCCGTAACGAGCAGACCGTGGACGATTGACGGTAGCAAAAGCGATCCGAAAAAAGCGAAAGTGATTGAGGAACACCTTTGGAGCCTCAAAATGCGGAACACATTCCTTCAAATGCTTTCCGCACTTGACTATGGCTATTCGGTACATGAGATTGTTTGGGGGGTGAAAGACACCGAAATCGGCAAGCTCATTCTCCCAGAAAAAATCGTAGATAAAAAACAGGAGTGGTTTAAGTTCTCACCTGAAGGTGAACTTCTTTTTCATACCAAGTCAAATACTTTTCTTTCCGCACCGGACTGCAAGTTTATCCTCACGCGTAACAAGCCCACGAGTGACAACCCATACGGTGAGGCGATCCGGAGTGATTGTTTTTGGCCGCTCGCATTTAAAAAAGGTGGGTTAAAATTTTGGGCGATTTTCGTCGAAAAGTTCGGCATTCCCAAAGCGATCGGCAAAGGCCCGCAAAGCATGAGCGATGAGGAGAAGAAAAAATTCCTCAAAAGCCTTTATGGTCTTGTGCGTGATGCCGTCGCAGTGATCCCGCAAAATGGCTCTATCGAACTCCTTGAAACCAAAGGTTCCGGAACATTACTCCCTCAAGAATCCCTCGTAAAATGGGCAGATGCGGAAATGAGTAAGGTGTGGCTTGGAGAAACACTCACCACCGAGCAGACGAACCCCGGCGGCACGCAAGCGATGGCAACAGTACACAATGATGTGCGGCAAGAGCTCACGCTCGATGACGTGGCAATGCTCGAAGAATCCATGAATCAGCTGATACAGTGGATTTGGGCGCTCAACTGGCCATCGGAAAAAGTCGTTCCCTGGATGAACTTTATCCTCCCGGAAGACTTGCAGATGGCGCGCCTCGAGCGCGATGCAAAACTTGCCGAAAGTCTCGGTGTCGAGTTCAACGCGGATTATATTTCCGATACCTATGGGATTGATAAGAAGTATTTCACGATCAGGAAAAGAAGTGCTGTTGATACGGGAGCCATGTTCGCCGAACCCGGAGAGGGTGCGCGCACCCCGAAGACACGCACCCCAGATAAGGGGGAGCGTGAAGTAGCTGCTTTTGCCGATACGCTCACCAAAAAAACAATTGAAACAAACCTCGTAAAACCCATTGAAGAACTCGTGATGGGTGCGGAAAGCCTCGAAGAAATCCGGGATAAGTTACTCACACTTTACGGTAAAATTCCCACTGATAAAATCACCGGCGAGATGTCGCAGGCTTTCCTTGCCGCCGATCTCATAGGCCGCTTTGAAATCCTCGAACAGGCGAGACTTTTGTAATGGCTTTGAAATTCGATTTTGAGCCCGGAGAATATACCGAGGCGGTGAAGTTCTTCAAGGAAAAACTGAACCTCCCCACAAAGCGATGGAACGATATTGAGGGTGCCATGCACACGCGAGCTTTCACCGTAGCCGGTGCAATGCGCGAAGACATCTTGACGGAATTTCGTAAGGCGGTCGATGATGCGCTTGCAAACGGGCGAACGTTGCAACAGTTTCAGGAGGATTTTAACCGCATTGCCGGGCGGTGGGCAAAGTACGATGAAGGATTTGCAGGCAAGATGGAGAAAGAAGGTTATGCCGCGTGGCGCGCGAAAACCATCTACTCCACCAATATGAAAACCGCATATACCGCGGCGCGGGAACGGCAAATCCGCGATCCGGATTTACAAGGTGTTTTCACTCATGCCAAATACGTTTGCATGTTTTTGCCTGGAAGCCGGGAACAGCACAAGCAATGGGATGGCATCGTATTACCGGTGAATCATCCATGGTGGAGAAAACACTCGCCGCCGAACGGATGGGGTTGCCAATGCGAGAAACAGTATATCAGCGATTACGAAATAAAAGCGGGTCTTGAAACACCTACAAATGCGCCTACAAGTCCCGAGTCCACAGCCGGGATAGATCAAGGATGGGATTATAGCATCGGCACAGCTGATAAAGGTTCCAAATGGCCATCAGAAACCGAAGAAGTCGCTAAGATCACTAAAAACAATAATGAGCCGGGTTGGCAAGAAGTACCGCAAAGCGGATTTTGGAAATCCTCGAAAGAAGAAACATCGAACTCATTACCAACCATTACAGGCAAGAAATTTGCTCCGGATAATACAATCACGCAAACCAACATGAAGGAGCGTTTACAAGAGTTATTGGGTGTGAGCGAAAATATCACAAGCATCCCGTTTGAAGATCAGGACACCGGATTTCACTACAATATGCGTATGGATATTGATAACCTCTTAGAGCACATTACAGAAAAGAACAAAAGACATAGAGAGACGTTTTTGCCGATGTTTGTTGAAACACTCAGAAACCCGGCACAAATCCGTGTGCAATTCCAAAAAAGCACAAAGACAGGAAAGTCGGCAATCAGGACGGTCTTTTGGAACAAGTTCCGATATAACGATAAAAATTATGCAATTAAGATTGTCGGAGACTCAGGGGTTGTTAATAATTTTGATGTTTGGACGGCATTCCCAAGCACCGAGGAAAAAATAATAACTGGTGTAAAAATTTATGAAAGGCCCCTTTAAAATGGAATCGCCACCCTTCTGCAAAAGAGTGGTGAACCTAGAAAACTTGTTGGTTGCAGCCGTCATATCCTAGACACATTTATAATATACCCTTTTTTAAGGAGCCCGTCAAGTATGATCACCTCAAACGTAGATTTAACCGAATTTAACCGCAAAATCGCCCAAATTCGACAAACCGCCGGGAATTTAAAGTCGGTTATGTCAAGGATCGGCAACAGGGCCGCAAGGAGTGTAAAGCGGAACTTTGCTGTGGGTGGCAGACCCACAAAATGGGCACCACTCTCCATAGCATACGCCTCACAAAAGCGAGGCGGCAAAATTTTGAATGCAAGCGGTCGCTTGGCCGGTAGCATCCACTATGAAGCGGATAATGATAGCGCGACCGTGATGACCGATAAGCTCCCATACGCCCGCATCCATAACTTCGGCGGGCGAACCAAACCGCATGAAATCAAAGCGCGAAACAAAAAGAGTTTGCGTTTTATGGCGGGCGGTGTGCCGGTTATGCGAAAAAAGGTAAACCATCCGGGAAGTATAATTCCGGCGCGCCCTTACATGGTTTTACAGGATCAGGATATAACTACTTTTGGGGAAATGATTACCGCTTTCCTGGTTGAAAAAGTCAAGCAAAAAAACGGCATCTAAAACAAATTCGTTTGGCGTGGATTCGTTACCTTTGCGATACGAGCCGGACGGCGATGCATGTAATTATTTATCGTTCTCAGGCTCACACCGAATTCGCGCGCAAGCTGATAATTAGTTTTATCAAAGTTTTCTTTAATGTATCGGACAATGGAGTCGAACGTTTTCCGGGCAGGGCACTTTATACCCGTCCCGGAAAACTCTCGCCAAATGGATTTTGCAACATCAAGACCATGATGCTCCGCAACCCACCGCAAATCTTCATTCGGCAGATCTTCGATTTTCAGCCCGTCCCAATATTTGCTCATAAAAGCAAATATAAATCCAACAGACGAAAAATGCAATTACGAGAAATTGTAGGTCAAAATCTCTGTTTTAACTTTAGAGCGATTACCCTTTGCGACACTCACGATGCTTTCCTGTGTTTGCTGATTCCATCCGTATTCTTTCGTGTAAGCCTTCAACACCGGTGACGGATAGGAACTTAAAATAAACTTCCCCTCGATCTTTGAAAGGAGTTTTAAGAGGTTTTCAAAGTCCTGCAAAGAATACCCATCATAGTGTCCGCAATCGCTATTGTAATATGGCGGATCGCAGTAAAACAGGCTCTCCGGAGTTCGTAGCCGAAAGACCCGTCAATGATAGAAGAAAAACTCATGTGGCTTAAAACCCATAACGCCCAGGCGCGCTTGCCGGTGAAGCTCACGAGAGTGGAGGCTGATGCGGATTTCTTTTTCAAGGGAAACAAAATCATTTTTCACGACACGATAAAAGTTAATGAGTTCACCGTTGGTGTCGTTGATAACCTCAACCTCGCTTGGTTTCTTTGCAAAAAATACAGCGCCGCCGCCGAGAAATGGTTCGCAGTATAAGCGATGCGGTGGAAGCATGTTAATGATTTTAGCGCAAAGTTTTTGCTTGCCGCCGTAGTATGTAATGGGGGTTTTCAGAGATGGTTTCAATAATGGCATCGCGAGGATATACGAAACCAAGAATCAAAAAGCAAGTTTTGTTTATATCACTATACTATCTCAAATCTTTTGGAAATTTTTCTGCGATAATGTCATCAGTATTTTTAGATTTTTCAGGGTTATTCATCTTTTCAAGAATTGCTAACGTTTCTCTGTACTCCATAGCCTCTGGCAACACTGAAAATTCAGCATTAATTTCAATTTCTTTCACTTTTTTTTCAATTTCACTAAGTGTCACATTAAAGAATTCTTTTCGGTAATTTATCATATTAACTTTTTTTCTAGAAAAAGCCTTATGTAATTCATTTTCTAATGTTGGAGCATCTTCCGAATATATCATTGCATGAATATCAAACTCAAACGGAACAGAGGCATCCCCCAATTCTTTCACTCTGTCAACAGGTTCTAACCGTCTAGTCATTCCGATTTTATAAATATTTTCACCAAAAGAACCTATATTTGAAATAATATAAACATGTCCTCGTTTAGTTTGCTGAGCCATTGATAAAGCCCGCTCTTTCTTTTCACGCGCTTCTTTAAGTTCCTGTTCTAATTTTTCTATTTTTTCTTGTAATTTTTCATGCTTTTCGCCTGTCGAATCCTCAAATTCTTTCTTCACTTTATCTAAAGCTTTTTGATATACTGCCTCTTCTTTTTCAGCTTCTTTTTGAGCTTGTTCAAATTCTCTTTTCGCTCTTTCTTCTTCACGTAATTCTTCTTGAATAGCCTTCAATTTTTCTTTCTCTTGTTGTTTTTTTGATTGGTATTCATATTCAAGAATCAATTCTTTTTCTTTCAATTCAAAATACCCATCGCTTATATAAACATGAAATACTTCTCCTAACTTATTAATAGCTTGAAATAATTTTGAAAAACGTAATTTAATTTGCTGTATATTATTCCATTTTACT
>QMCE01003294.1_pt1 | contig 11109 bp, 6 predicted proteins | sample 1821851 | NCBI WGS metagenome assembly QMCE01 (sample SAMN09453174, study PRJNA476694) | Termite gut metagenome, whole genome shotgun sequencing project. | isolation source: worker | host: Odontotermes sp. | place: South Africa:Pretoria | collected 2016-01-28
AAATCCGTATGATATTGAAAAAAAAGTTGAACCGCAGTTTTTTTGTGCTACTCTCTTTTGCCCTGTTCTTAACCTACTCTTGTAAGAATAGTGCCGAGAAATATAAAGAGCTACCCAAAGAGTTGGCGGAGTTATGCATACAGATAGACAAGCATTCGAAAGATGATAAGGCGTACTATAAAAGAGCGGAATATTACTATAGAAATAAACAACTTAACAGCGCTCTCGAAGATATACAAAAAGCGATAGAGTTAAATCCTGATCAATCGGTTTACGCAATCTTGCTTTCGGATATCTATTTTGCACAACAAGAGACGGACTTAACGGAAGAGACACTGGAAAAGGCAATTGCGAAAGATCCTGACAATAACGAAGCGCGATTAAAGTTGGCAGAACTCTATTTTCATTTGGGAATGCTTCTCGACTGTTATCGGGTTTTGGATGAAGCGGTCGAGTTAAAACCACACAACCCGAAAGCACATCTAATCAGAGCATTCGGTATGAAAGAGGAGGGTGATACTTTAGGCTATATAAGGATGTTGCAGTTAACCATAGACCAAGATCCGAAAGAGATAAAAGCTTTTTTGGAATTGGGCTATTTTTATCAACAAAGATTAGATCCCATTGCGATTAACTATTACGTCAATGCCTTACAAGTGAAGGCTAACGATTTGGAAATCAATTATAATTTAGCAAAACTTTATCAAGATTTAGAGGAGTGGAGTAAGGCAGAGGAGCAGTATAAGATACTTCTGCAAATCAAACCGGATCATCTTTGGGGATTAAATAATTTGGGATATCTGAAGTTTGTTCATGAAGAGAATTATGATGAAGCAATTGCCTACTTTACCAAAGCGATAGAGGTAAACCCCGATTTTATAGATGCTCTGTTTAATAGAGCGCTCGTTTTTATTGAAAAAGGAGAATATGATTATGCCCGACAAGATTTGAAAAATTGTTTGGTGATAGATCCGTATTATGATAAGGCGATCAGAGGGTTGAATCATTTGGATAGATTAAGCTCAAAGGAAAAATGAACGATAATCTGAATCCTTTAAAAAATAGGCTTTCTAACGCGGAAAAGGAGTATGAACAAGCTATTCGTCCGGGGGATTTTGACAATTTTTTCGGACAGAGACAGGTTATTGAAAACATTATCGTCTTTGTGCAGGCAGCCAAAGTTCGGGGAGAGGCTTTAGACCATGTTTTGTTGCACGGTCCTCCCGGATTAGGGAAAACGACGCTCTCTCACATTATCTCTAATGAGATGAATGTCAACATTAAGATTACTTCAGGTCCTGTTATCGATAAGCCCGGTGAGTTGGCAGGTCTATTAACCAATCTGGAAGAGAATGACGTACTGTTTATAGATGAAATTCACAGACTTTCGCCCGTTGTGGAAGAGTATCTCTATTCTGCTATGGAAGATTACAAGATCGATATCATGATCGATTCGGGACCGAATGCAAGAAGCGTGCAAATTTCCCTGAACCCGTTTACATTGGTTGGAGCAACAACTCGCTCCGGCTTGCTGACGGCTCCCCTAAGATCGCGTTTCGGTATCAATTTGCGTTTACAATATTATGATGCCGACACTTTGTCCAAAATTATCAAAAGGGCGGCAGGTATTTTGAAGATCGAGATCAATCCCGACGCAGCTTATGAGATCGCGCGGCGTAGTAGGGGAACTCCTAGAATTGCCAATCTTTTGCTTCGCCGAGTCAGAGATTTTGCCCAAATTAAAGGGAACGGAACGATAGATTACGCCATCACACAAGTCGCTTTGGCTGCTTTGAATGTGGATCAACACGGTTTGGATGAGATGGATAACAAGATTTTAAGCACAATTATTGAAAAATTTAAAGGCGGTCCGGTAGGATTATCCACGGTTGCTACCGCCGTAGGAGAAGATTCCGGAACAATAGAAGAAGTGTATGAACCTTTTTTAATCCAAGAGGGTTATATAGTACGAACGCCTCGCGGCAGGGAGGCTACAGATGCGGCTTATTTGCATTTGGGAAAATATAAGTTGCCCGACCAACCACAGTTGTTCTAACTTTTTTAATAATAGATTAAAAAGAAAAAACTATGAAAAAACAACTTTTTACAATGTTACTGTTACTCTTATTGGGTGCTAATGTTACGGCGCAATCCAAAAGAGTGAATATCGGAATTACCGTAGGTCCGTCTATCGATTGGTTAACGCCAAAGAATGACCAATACAATGGGGGAGGAGTTGTCGCAGGATTACGTTATGGAGTTCCGGTGAATGTCAACCTGACCGGTGATGAAAATTACTATTTCTCTACCGGAATAGTGTTCCAACACACCGGAGGAAAATTGGAATACGGAGGGATACTTCCCGCTTATCCCGAAGAAGAAGCTTTTTTTACCAGAAAATAACCAGAAAATACAGTTCTATATTTCTTGCCATTCCAACCGGCATTACCTTAAAAACGCCAAGTTTTAGCGATTTTGTAGTCGTAGGAAATTTCGGCTTGTCACATGGGTTCGCTTTGTCAAGTAATAAATATGATAAAGTTATGGTAGGAGACGTGGAACAAAAAGATCAAAAAAAGACGAAATTTGAGAACAACTCCTTTTTTAAAGAGTCTCTTTATGTCGGAATGGGGGTAGAATATATCATTCAAGACAATTTTAGAGCCAACTTTATGATTAATTACTCTTACTCTTTCACAAACTATTACAACAGAAAAATATTGAACTATTTTGATGAAAAAGAGAGAATGAAAGGGAATTTAGGGGCTGTAGAGTTTGTATTTGGAATCTTCTTTTAGACGTTAATGAAAATAATCTGCATAGGATGTAATTATATTGATCATATCACGGAGTTAGGTCGTAAAATTCCGGAGCAACCGCTCTTTTTCTTGAAACCGGATTCTGCTATCTTGCAACGAAACCGCCCTTTTTTTATTCCGGATTTTTCCCAAGAAGTTGATCATGAATTAGAATTATTAGTTAGAATTAACAGATTAGGAAAATATATACAAGAAAAATATGCCCATAGCTATTATGATGAAATCGGGTTGGGTATCGATTTTACCGCTCGCGACTTACAACGAGAGTTAATGAATCGTGGAGAGCCTTGGGAGAAAGCGAAAGCTTTCGACGGCTCCGCAGTAGTGAGTCCTTTCGTGAAAAAAGATAAATTCGCAGATCTTTATAACCTTAATTTCTCTTTATTAAAAAACGGAGAAAAAGTGCAAAAAGGAAACAGCGGACAAATGCTCTTTCATATCGACAAAATTATTAGCTTTGTATCTCAATTTATAACACTGAAAATTGGGGATATTATCTTTACGGGAACTCCCGCAGGAGTAGGGAAAATAGCTATCAACGACCGATTACAGGGCTATATTGAAGAAGAACTGTTTTTCGATTTTAAAATTAAATAGTGATAAAAAAATAAGTATTATGAAAACAAAGATCCGCCTAATTGTGATGAATTTTCTGCAATATGCAGTATGGGGAGCCTACCTAACTTCCATGGGGTCATATCTTATGGCTGTCGGATTTAGTGACCATATCGGGATTTTTTATGCAATACAGGGTATTGTCTCCATCTTTATGCCTGCACTGATCGGAATTATAGCCGATCGTTGGATTCCTGCACAAAAAATGTTGGCTCTGTCACATCTGTTGGCAGCCGGATTCATGCTGACAGCGGGATATTATGGATTTACAGCGGGAACCGATGTCCAATTTCCGATCCTTTTTACACTTTACACGCTCTCTGTCGCGTTTTTTATGCCCACTATAGCGCTCTCCAATTCAGTGGCTTACTCCGTTTTGGGACAATCCGGATTGGATGCCGTAAAACATTTCCCTCCGATCAGGATTTTCGGTACGGTAGGTTTTATTTGTGCCATGTTAATTACCAATTTTGTAACGTTCGATGTTGATATTATCCCCTCGTTAACCTCTGTCTTTTCTCACGATGGAGAATATACGGTAGTCTCTATGCAAAGATTACCTTTTCAGTTTATTTGGTCGGGTATTTTAGGATTAGTTCTCGGAATTTATGCGTTCACACTTCCGGCTATTCCTATAAATAATTATAAAGAGAAACAGAGTTTTGTTGATGCTTTGGGATTGCGAGCTTTTGCCCTTTTTAAAGATAAAAAAATGGCGATATTCTTTATCTTTTCGATGTTTTTGGGAGTTTCGTTGCAGATTACCAATGGATTTGCCAATCCGTTTATCACCTCTTTTGAAAACATTCCTGAGTATGCCAATACTTTTGGTACAAGAAATGCGAATGCACTGATCTCCCTTTCGCAAATTTCGGAAACATTGTGTATTCTTTTAATACCATTCTTCCTGCGAAAATTCGGCATTAAAAAAGTGATGTTGATCTCTATGGTAGCTTGGGTTTTACGATTTGGTCTCTTTGGCGTTGGAAATCCCGGAAGCGGAGTATGGATGTTCATCCTCTCTATGATTGTGTATGGGGTGGCATTCGACTTTTTCAATGTTTCCGGTTCGCTGTTTGTCAATAATGAAACTACGCCGAATATCCGTTCCAGCGCACAAGGATTGTTCATGATGATGACCAACGGCTTTGGTGCTACTATCGGAACTTTAGGCGCGCAATGGGTCGTTAATAAGTTTGTCTTTTCACAAACCGAACCTGCCGCACAAATGGTGGGATGGAGCTCTTCCTGGTACATTTTTGCCGGCTATGCGCTTATTGTGACAATCCTCTTTGCAATCTGTTTTAAATATAAATATGAGCCCGAAAAAGAGGGAATCAAAAAGAGTTAGATTTTACCCGAAATTCAACATTAATCACTCTTTCACGATTACCTTTATTCCCCCGCTATGGGCAGTAAATTCAGGTGCGTACATGCTTTGAATAGAGCCGATCCCGTTGCTGAAGACTCCCGCTTGGGTAGCTATGAGCGTGTATTCAAAAACGTAAGTTCCCAAAGGAAGATAGTCGAAGAAGAAATTCGTAGCTGCATCGCGAGTGCTCTCATAGTACCAAAGTCCGCCTTGAGACTTGTACTGCGATAATACATTGACGGGCTCAAAGGCGGCGGCGCGCATATCTTTCAAGTGCACAAATTCCATATCGCGATCGCTTTTCAAGATGAGGCGTACCCGTACTCTATCTCCCACTTTAATAGGATTCTCTTCCGTAATTTTGGTTAGCAACTCGCCTTGTTCGTTACGCGTAACCAAGTAAAGCTCTTTCTGCAACGAGAGCGGTGTTTGTGCCGGCGTGATCTTGTCCAAATCTTCAAAATATTGCCAATAAGCCGCACCCCATGCTATGCCTTTCGAATCTTTTTCAACAGTAAGATCTGCCATGTCAGGAGTGATCGCTTTTTCACTCCAAGATCTTTTAAAATAGCCTGTTCCCGCTTCGGCATCCGTGAGTTGTGCCGTTTCAATTCGCTCTTTGCCAATCGTTAAGACCACATTAGAAGGCTGTTCCAAAAGGTCATAACCATTGAGCAATAAAGCGTAACAGGCATCGGCGGTAGACTTGGTAGTACCCCAATCTTGTGTCTGTTTCTGTTTGAGCAGCCACTGTTGCATCTTCTCTACAGAGGTTTGGTCTTCTGTAATCATCGCGAAAGCCTCTATTAACAAAGCCTGTCGCTCAATAGGAGCGTCGTACCAAAACCAGCCGTCACCCTCTTTTTTCCAAAACATGCCCAATTCGGCAGAGTATTGCGCTCTACTTTTGATATTAGCGACAATCTTTTCAGCAAGTTGTTCATCTCCGGTGCGATAAAATACCAAAGCCAACATGCCTTGCCCCAAAATCGTCTGTTTACTCCAAAATTTCTTAGCCTGTGTCAAATAAAAATCAAACATCTCTTCACTGTTTTTATCCAATTTTTGCGTAGCAAGATGCAAAGAACGGGCATATAGATAGTGCACATCGGAATGGCTAAGATTATACTCTTCCGATTTTCTATTTTTCCATTTAATAAGGTAATCCCAATCTTTGCGATACTGCATATCCAAATAGTCTATAGCGGTTCTCAACAAAAACTCCGTTTCAGAGGAGCGGTTTTCAATTTTCATTGCAGACAATTTTCCGAAACCGGCGACAATATATTGCGTAATATAACGATTTGAGTTTCCACCGTTAAACCAGCCCCAGCCACCATCACTATTTTGATTTTTTCTTAACTTGGTAATAGCACTATTTTTCTCATCAGCCATTTTACGGATATTAAAAAGAGTAGCGATCTGTTGCTTTCGCTCTTCATCGCTTTGCGCTTGCAAAATCCATGGTGTCTCCTCTAATACGATGCTTTTCAGTTCTTCATTCTTCTCTAAATTAGAGCAGAAAGCACTCGGCGTGAGGTTTTGCCAAGAATCGAATACCTCTTTGATGCGTGGGGAGCTGTTGACAATATGAGTGGCGAGCATATTTGCATATATCCTACTGAAAATTTGCTCATTACAATCGTAAGGATACTCCATCATATAAGGAAGAGCCTGAATAGCATACCAAACAGGGTTGGAGGTAAATTCAACGGTATATCTAAAATCGGAAAGTGTCGTGGAGTTCGCTTTTTTCATTGCCGTAAAAGAGAAACTCTTCTTTTCCTGTCCATTGACGGGCAAAGGCAAACTCTCGGTAACCAACATCCGATTGGAAAGCACGGGTATAATCTTCTCCTCCCCATCAGAGAATTGGAAAGGTACTCCATCTTCACCGATCACGGTAGCGGAAGCAAAGATGCGATAACCGATAGCTTCAACACCAAAAGGAATTACCATTTTGAAGCTATACTGTGTAGAGGATCCTTTGTGAGAACTGAAATTGCGAGTCTCTCCATCCGTAACTATCCGAATAGGTTCAAGCGTTAAGGCATTGAACAGCTCTATGCGGAGCGTTCCGCTCAACTCCGTTTCATGCAAATTGACCATCTTAGTACTGAACACTATCGTATCTCCCTCTCTGAAAAAACGCGGAGCATTAGGCACTACCATTAACGGTTTTTGTGAAATGACGCTCCGGAGAAAGATAACATTTTTTAACTCTTTAGTGTGTGCCGCGCCCTGCAAATTCCATTTTGTCAAAGCATCCGGCATGGTAAAAGAGAAAGAGACATTTCCCTCCGAATCGGTAAGAAGATGAGGATAGAAGAAGGCGGTTTCATTAAAGTTACTGCGGAACGAAGGTTCCGATGAGTCTGACGATGGTATTGATTCAACCTCATGAAAAACTTCATCTTCTGCATAATCGGCAACAGATTCGGCAACAAGCATATAATCCGAATCACCTGAACCGATACCGGCAGCAGAGATGCGCGCGCGCTTATTCATGGGAGAGGCATTGCCGGAAATATAAAATTCATCATCAACGTAATAGGCAGCAATTCTATTTGCCGAATATTTTCTTGACCAAAACAATCCGTAATAATTTCGATCTTTGCGGAAATCATCGGGATAGGTTTGAATGAAATTATTGAAAAAAAGGTTAGAATAAGATTCATAGGAGAGGGGAGCATACCCGGCATTGAAAATATTGTAATTGGGAAATTGAAAACTATTTTGTCTGTATAGAGCATCTAATGAGGCGTCATACATGGTGCAGAGGAGTTCTGCCATCACTTTTTTCCCCTCTTTGCCTTTAATTTTCAACTGCCACTGCTCTTCCGAACCGGCGGAAGTCTTATCACGAAATGTAATCCATTCTATCTCAAGCTGCTTATCCATATCCGGAACCTGAATCTGTAGATTTTCTTCATACACAAAATTGTCTTTTACCAAAAGAGCATGGAGGATTAACTTTCCTGTTTCTCCTTGAGGAATTGTGTAAGAGAACTGCTTTTTACTCCGGTCGAAAGAGAGCCACTCGGAAGAGATAACCTTGTCGTTCCAAAAAACCTCATAAAGCATCTTTGCTCCTTTGATATAACTTCCTACCGAAATTGTCACCTCCTCTCCCGAACGTGCCGTGGTTTGATCGGAAGTGAGCAAAATAGCACTATAACTCAAGCATTTGCTACTTTTATCTTGATGAATAAGAACGGTACTCTCTCTTTTTATTTCGGTTCCGTAAATATCTGTGGTTGTAAGTAATATGCGATAATAACCCTCTTTCAACTTGCGAAGATTAGGAATTGAAAAAAGGCTGTCGGTAGCAGTATTGAAAGTTCCGCGAGCAACGGCATCTTTCGTCTTCCAATGCTCCTTGTTGCTCTCATCATGTAGATTAAGGTAAGGAAATGTCTTTGCGAGTACTGCATCATCTACAATTTGCACGGTAGCCTTTTCGATTTCGCCATGTTTAAATTGCGCCGGAATTTCTAACGGAATAATCTGATACTCAATAATTGCCGGTTGTTTCTCTCCATTCAAATTGACTGTAGATAGAGGAAAACGATTTCGGCTCTTCTCCGACTCCACCGTTTCCGGAATCTCAAATTGTACAATCATACTTACCGATCCGATGATAATAGAGGTTTTCGAACTTTGCGTCTCGCCATTAAGATCGGTCACATCAACGGAAACTTCATACCGATAAATCGGCTTTTCCGACATGTCGACAGGATCGGGAAGTGCGGAAAAGTTGAGGGTAAAAGAACCATTCTCATCACAAATAATCTCTCCCTCAACGATCTGCTTCGGATGACTAAAATCATAGAAGTAGCTACGGAAGGGCATGTATTTACTGCGTGTTACACTATATTTTACCATGCCGCCATCAATCGGATACCCTGCAAAAGCGACCGCCTTTCCGGTTACGGTTACCTCTTCATTCAATTTGTAACTCCCTTTCGGCTGCTCCACCGCCACCTCAAATTGGGGGCGTTTATACTCTTCAACCTTAAAATGGTGGGTGTAATTTTTCACCTTTATACTGAAATCTCCGGTTTGTGTACCCCTCGGAATAGTAAAAGAGCCGCTGAATGAGCCAAACTCATTGGTCGTAAAAGAGTTTTCTTCAATAGTTTGATAATTGACATCTTTGAAAAAAATTGTTTCACTATAATTTGACACCGTAGAATAGGACGATTTTTCATCCTTTCGCTGCGCGATAATACCTTTATAATAAACCGTCTGACCGGGTCTGTACAAATTTCGATCCGTAAAAAGAGTAATTTTTTCAAGTTCAACATTTTTTGAATAAGAATAGTGACTCATTCGCTTTTCAAAAATTTCATCACCTCTCTTTACCGTAATTAAAAGAGATAGATAATACTCGTCTGTCTCCACGGCAAACGAAACTCTTCCGTTCACATCGGTTTTTAGTTTTAGCGCTTTAGTGCGTTTTTGCGCTTTATTACTAAAAAAACCAACCGAAAGTTCAGCATCCTTCACCGGCTCTCCGGTTGTTCTATCCGTTACAAATACTTCATAATCACTATCTTTTTGCCGAGTAAAAAGCTGAATAGAACTAACGGTAATCTCCGTATAACAGAAACCCTCCGATCCACCGGAGCCAAACGGACCGGGGGAAGCAATGATAACATATTTACCCGGAGGGAGTTTAGGCAAAATATAGTGTGCCGTCTCAGTCCGATAGTCGCCATGCAGGATCGTTTTAAAAGCAAATTGTTCTACAAAGGGAAGCCGAGCAAAAACCTCAAGCTCAGAAGTATTTAAAGTAGAACGCTGCTCTGTAGTAAAAGGAATTACCCGAAAATAGACAGAGTCGCAATTCGCATATTGAACCGTCATTAATTCGGGTTGTTGCGGTACAATAATCGTATTCACCTGAAATGTAACAGATTTTTTCGTAATACTATTGATGGCAACGGTTGCATTATTTCTCGTAATAGAGTTAGTGGAAATCACCAAGGCTTGCAGGTAATTATCAACTGCTTTAGCGTAATCCATTCGTAAAAGCGTGTCGGTTTCCCGATTATACCCGGCGCCTCTTTCAAAATAGTAATCCCCGATTGCAAGTAAAATATCCTCTTCTACCGCTCTCTCTTTCATCTCTTGATGAAATTGCAACAATGTCTTCTCATATTGTGCATCTTTATTGTCGATCTTACTCTGTTCATAATAGTATTGTAAACGACTCAAAGTAATATCAACGAGAGCAATAGGATAGAGGTCGGCAAGATGAAATCGTGTAAGTTCTTGAAATACTTCCAAAATATCAAGGGTAATGTCATCTATTTCTGAAATCGCCGCCAAATCAATGTCCAAAAACTGACGGTTATTATCCAGAAAACGTTCATCCGTAATCGAAAAATCTCTATCCGAACGGTCATATTGATATTGCATGATAAATCTATGCGCCAAGAAATCGTAAAGTGTAGGTCTATACTCCACCGACATCATCGTATCCATCAAAACGCTATAATTTCTAATCGGGATAACTTGTAAAGCTGCTTTCGCCTCTATAGATTTCCGATAATGATCATAAATTTGCCGTGTAAGTTGCCTCTCACTCCAAAGCTTAAAATCGCTCTCCTCCTCACCTTCTGTTACGCTTCTATCCTTAATAATGCGAAAATTGTCAGTATAATAGTTAGAAAGCAACTCACCCATAAAGCTGTGCCAAATCGCATGGCTCGGCACATCTTTTTCCGTCGCGTCAATCTGCTCTTTCACAACACGATAAGCCGTATCATAAAAATGATCTTCAATCTCTCTCTTCTTTTCCAAAAAATCGAGAACAACCTTTATATCATCCGCTTTTTGCTGTCCTAAAGCCTGAAACATCACAAACAGCATCATGGTAAAAAACAGTAACTTTTTCATTGTCATAGAGGTTTAAAAAATAATGGCAAAGATAGGCAAAAGCATTAAACTTAACAATTCACAATTAACCTTAGCACCCCATTAACTTATATAAACCCTAATCCGCAATTTCACAAAAAAGAACATCAATCCACTAATACATAAAACCTTAAATCTTTAAACTTTTAGATCTTAACCCTTGAATCTTTGAACTTTAAATTTTTGAATTATTTTGGCGTGCCCCTCGCTGCCTGCCCACAAACCATATCTTCCTTACTGTCAACGTTTCGCATCGTAATTCGTAATTCGTAATTTTCTGCCGACACACGCTTCGGGTCGCGGTGGCTTCGGGGTACGCTGTCGCTTCCGTGCTCGCAAGCTCGCACCGGCTACGCCGCCCTACGCCTCGCTCACGCGATT
>QMCE01770665.1_pt1 | contig 11108 bp, 13 predicted proteins | sample 1821851 | NCBI WGS metagenome assembly QMCE01 (sample SAMN09453174, study PRJNA476694) | Termite gut metagenome, whole genome shotgun sequencing project. | isolation source: worker | host: Odontotermes sp. | place: South Africa:Pretoria | collected 2016-01-28
ACGGTAAGTAAAGAACGTATTTAAATACCCGAATGCAAAGATAGGAATAAAATTTGTATGGTGTGGTGTTACCCTGTTAATTTTTGTTGCCACTCCTCCATCAATGTTTCCGGTTTTTATTTTCCGCAGCCGGCACAGCCTGTGCAATGGTTGTTGTCCGGCATGGCGGACAGGCCTTTCAGCGCACGGTCGCGCAGGATTTCGTCCTGCTTGGTGCAGCGAATGCCTAATTGGCGCATGTGTTTGTTCTGCCCGATTTCGGTCTCCGGGAATTTGCCGTTTTTCTTCACCAGTATAGTCAGCGCTAATCCGGCGAAACAAAGCGCCAGTAGCGCTGTGGAGATAATTATGACGGTTAAAAAACTATTCATGGCTATTTTTCGTAGCGTTTAATTATTTGTTCAAACCATGACATTTGTTCCTCCGGCGTGAGCTGACTGTTGTCGAGCAGCAGCGCATCGTCGGCACGGCGCAACGGTGTCACAGCGCGGGTTTCGTCGTCGTGGTCGCGTTGAATAACGTTTTGCAGTATCTCGTCGAATGATACTTTGGTTCCCTTGGCCGTGAGTTCCTTGTAGCGGCGTTCGGCGCGCACTTTGGGATCGGCCGTCATAAAAATTTTAAGTTCGGCCTGTGGAAACACCACGGTGCCTATATCGCGGCCATCCATTACAATACCCTTGTCCTTACCCATCAGTTGTTGCAGGTGCACAAGGTGCCGCCGCACGCCGGCGATAGCGCTCACGGTGCTTACCAGCTGCGATACGGCAATGCCCCGGATGTCGGCTTCCACATTCACGCCATTGAGAAAGGTGCAGTTTTGTCCTTCGATGTTACGGAACGTGATATTGATATCCGACAATGCCTTGAGCAGGGCTTTTTCATCAATAATGCCGTCAGGGGCGATCAGCCCGTGTTGCAGTCCGTAGAGGGTTACGGCACGGTACATGGCGCCGGTATCCACATAAATATAGCCGAGCCGGGCGGCAATAGCCTTGGCAAAAGAGCTTTTTCCGGTAGACGAATGCCCGTCGATAGCAATTATTATCTTAAAAATGGAAGAGTCCAATGCTTTCTGTTTAAAATTTCCACAAATATACAATTTTTTCTACAGGGACTATAATTTTTTATTCCATACCATAGTGCCGGCTTGTGCGGTAGGCATAATCACCAAATCATTAATGTTTACATGCGGCGGTTGCGTTGCGGCAAAATAAATGGCTTCGGCAATATCTTGTGCACGCAGTGGTTCAAAACCTTTGTATACATCGTCGGCGCGCTGTTGATCGCCCTTGAAACGCACGACTGAAAATTCCGTTTCCACAGCGCCGGGACAAATCTGTGTCACGCGAATGCCATGCGGCAGTAAATCCATGCGCATGCCTGCACTGAGTGCGTTCACTGCATGTTTGGTGGCGCAGTATACATTGCCGTTAGGATATACTTCCTTCCCCGCAATAGAGCCGATATTAATAACGTGGCCTTTTCCCCGCTTAATCATCAGTGGAGTAATTACGCGGCTCACGTACAGCAAGCCTTTGATGTTGGTGTCGATCATCCGCTCCCAGTCGTCTACCACGCCTTCCTGCACGGAGCTAAGCCCTACGGCTAATCCGGCATTGTTCACCAACACATCAATATCCTGCCAATCGGTGGGCAGTTGACCTAAATATTTTTCCACCTCGCTCTGTACCCGCACGTCGAAACACAGCGGCAACACGTCGATGCCATATTTATCGGACAGATGATGACTTACCTGCTCCAATAATTCCTTGCGCCGTCCGGTGATGATCAGGCGGTAGCCGGTCTGTGCAAATTTTACGGCCACCGCTTCCCCGATGCCGGCGGTAGCCCCTGTGATCAATGCAATTTTTTTCATGATTTAATTTTAAAATCTATTTCCCCCTGTTTAAATTCGTTCCATGGTGTTCTGCATGAGCCATCCCTGGCGGCCGTCGGCCAACTGTATACGCAGCCAGTCGCCCAGCGTTTCCAACACAACAACTTTGGTGCCTTCATGCAGAATAAATAAATCCTTGCCGTTGCTGTCGGGCGAGCTTTTCACCGTGACCACTGCCGGAAAAATAATGGCTTCCGACCGGTCGGACAGGGCGCTTTTTTGCTGTCCGGCGCACCAAAAACTGCCTGCGCATAACAGTACGGAAAGTAGGGCGATGAAGAACGATATTTTCCGTAGCGCTACGCGGCGAGCGAAGAAAAACAGTCCGGCGAATAATAATCCGGCCGCCAGCAGCAGGATGGACAGCCATGCCCAGGTGTCGGCGCCGGCCATACTGTGGATGTTGCGTATCCAGGTGGTGACAAAAAATTCCGGCACCGTTTCAATTTTATCCGTTGTCATTGAACGCGCCATTTCTAAGTTGTAGGCAATGTCCTTATCTTCGGGATGCAACTTTAGCGCCCGCTCGTAGTAAAGAACAGCCTTTCCCAGCGACTGCTGTTTGTAATACACATTGCCAAGGTTGTAGTACAGGTCGGCCGACACGTAGCCGGTGTTTTCAATGGCGTGGTATGCGGCAGCCGCTTCGGCATAATCACCTGCAGCGTAGGCTTCATTGCCTTTTGTCCACATTTCTTCCGGCGTTTGTGCCTGCACAACTCCCGCCGAAAAAATAATTAATAAGATAATATATACTATTCTTTTCATAATCTCTTAATCTCTTAATCTCTTAGTCTCTTAGTCCCTTAGTCTCTCAGTCTCTCGTCTCTTAGTCTATTTAATCACCTGCTCCAGCTTCCCGATAATTGCCATCGCTTCGTCGTACACTTTCTGCATTTCCACCCGTCCGGTTCCCGGGGCGTAGCGGGCGAATTCGCATTCATCAAGCACTTGCAGGAAAGTGGCAGTATCTTCTTCATTCACATTTTTGTGCTGCATGGCCTCTCGCGCTTTATCCCGCGATAGGCCGGCCACATCAAGGCCGGTTTTGTCCGTGAGGTAGCCCCACATGGCGCGGCTCAGTTCCTCGTAGTAGTGATTAATATTCCCCTCTTTCAAATATTGTCCGGCCGTTTTTAACCGGCGTTTGGCTACTTTATTCGCTTTACGGTTACGGGTGAACACCACGTCCTGTGATTTTTTAATATGGCGCTTCAGACCGTAGTACCCGGCTATGAACAGGGCGAGAAATGCCGATACCAATGCCCAGTAAGCAGTAGATTGAAAAAACAGACGGCCTTTTTCTTTCAATGTCAACGCACCTGTTTTGATGTAATGAATATCGCTGTCCAGCGATTTTACCGACTGGCGGTTGATGCCGGCAACAGTAGTAGCAGCGCCGGCATTAGGGTCCTTGCTTACGCCTAAATGCAAGTTTTTAGAGTGCAGGGTAATATATTGTTTTTTGGGAATATCGAAATAAGTAAATTCAACTCCCGGAATATTGAAACTGCCTTCGTTGCGTGGAATTACGGGATATTCAAAGGTTTTATTGCCCGAAATACCCGCCATAGATGCTTTGGTATTATCGTTAATTTTTACATCGTAGGTTTCAAAATGAGGCGGGAAATTCACCTGCGGCGTTTCAATGAATTTAAGATTGCCTTCGCCGCTGATTTTTATCAGCAGGTTGAGCGCGTCGTTGGCTTGCACACTGTCGCGGTTGAATTGGGCGTCGAGCCGGAAGTTGGCGCCCACGGCTCCTTTAAAAGAGGCCGGCGCTCCGCCGGGCAGTGCGTTGACCTGCACAGTGGGCGTGGGAGATACCACGCGCTTACGCACAATCTGCGGCGTATCGAAAAACGAATCGAAAAAACTACGCGGCTGATTGCTTCCTTGCACCTGCAGGGCGCAAGTCACTTCAAAGGGTTCTACTTTAATGGGGCCTGTTTGTTGCGGAAACAGGACATAACGGCGTATAACAGCAGTATTATATACTTTTCCGTTGACATTTTCGCGCTGAAACTGCAATTGCTGGGGCGCTTCCAATTCCTGACTCCAAAAGCCGTTGAAGGTAGGAAACTTTACCTCTTCAAATCCGGCGATGTTCATTTGCCGCGTAAATAATTTAATGGTGGCAATAAGGTATTCTCCGCGGTAAACAGATGATTTGCTAAAAGTAATATTGGTGAAAATATCTGTTTCACCGGCGGCGCCCTGATTGCCGCTTTGCGTTGCCTGTTGGTTGTTGCCTGCCGCCGCATCGCCTTTCACCACTTCGATGGTAGTGGGCCGGGTTTGGTAGTTTTTGCCGCCTACAGTGGCTTTGGCTGCACCGATGGTTATTCTACCTTCTTTAGTAGCCTGTAGGATATATACGAAACTTATGCTTTTGCTTTGTGTGGTTTGTCCGTTGATAATTTGAATGCTTTGGCTGGAAGAGCGTGAAGGGCCTGCCAGAATGGAGAAGCCGGCGAGGTCGGGCGCTGTGAAATTGTCAGGTTCGGCATTTAACGTAAAAGTCATGCGGAAACTTTCTCCCACGGCTACCACCTGCGGTGCCGAAACGGTAAACGACACGTCCTCTGCCCATGCCACCGTGCTACAGCATAAGAATGTAAGTAAAAGTAATTTTATTCTCATTTTCATTTTAACCATCTTTTTCATCACCAATTTTTCTCTGCCTTATGTTTTCCTGCAGCTTTCGCCTTTTCTTCCTTCACTTTTTCCTGTGTGTTTTTCTCGTCGGCCTGTATGGCTTCTAACAATTGTTGCGCCTGTTGCGGCGAAATTTTAGGCGCTTGTCCTTGTTGCTGCTGTTGATTGTCTTTGTTTTGTTGATCGTTCTTATTCTTGTCGTTTTGTTTATCCTGATCCTTATTGTCTTTGTTTTGAGGATCAATATAGGCAATCATATCAAGGACTTGCGGAATATCCCGACAGAAAATACTACAACACCACGCAAATCAGCTTTCCTTTCGGAATAGGTTTCAAATACAGTTTGAATCGCACTAAGTTTGTGCGCGTTTCATCATCGGAGGGATTAATGCGCAACGATTGCTTGTAGGCATCAATACTTTCCTGCCATTTCTTTTGTTTGAGCGCGGCATTGCCTAAATTATGAAAAACTTTGGCTTTATTGCCGGAACTCATCAATACTTCCGGCGGCGCCAATGATTTAAAAGTGTTTTCCGCCTGTTCATATTGGTTTTGCTTATAGAAAGTATTGCCTAGATTAAAGCGGGCGGCTAAGGAGGTGGAATCTACTTCCAGTGCATGGCGATAGGCGATTTCCGCATCATTGAATTGTTCCTGTTTGTACAATTTGTTCCCTTTGCGCACTTCGGTCTTGTCGGCCTGTGCATAAGCTACAGCCGATAAGAACAGTAAAGAGAAAAGAAAAAATACACGTTTCATACTAAGCGGATTTATTTGTCCTGAAAATGTCAAAGCTCTTGCTCCATTTGTTTTTCCGCTCCGATACAAAGGTTTCGGCGATAAGGAAAAACAAGGTGAAGGCCAATAAATACATGAATTGTTCATTAAATTCGGAAAACACAACATTGCTCACTTCCTGCTTATCCATCTTCGATATGTCGTCTAAGATCTTATCTAATCCCAGGTCGGAGTTGGTGGCGCGGGTATAGCTGCCGTTTCCTTCCGCGGCAATTTTTTGCAGGGTATTTTCATCAAGGCGGGTGACTACAATGTTTCCGTCTTTATCTTTCAGCATACTGCCGTCTACAGGGATAGGTTGTCCCTCGGCGGAGCCAATGCCTATGGTGTGAACAATGATACCCTGTTCATAGGCGGTTGTTGCGGCGCTTACCGGATCGTCTTCATGGTTTTCACCGTCGGTGATGATAATCAGGGCGCGGCTCCTGTCGCTTTCCGCCGTGAACGAGCGGATAGATAAGTTAATGGCGGCGCCAATGGCCGTGCCCTGTTTCGGCACAATATTTGGTGAAATGGATGATAAAAATATTTTTGCCGATATGTAATCGGCGGTCACCGGAAGTTGCACATAAGCATCGCCGGCAAACACAATCAACCCTATGCGGTCGTCTTTCAGTCTGTCGACTAAGCGCGATACGGCTAATTTTGCACGTTCCAGCCGGTCAGGTTTAAAGTCCTGCGCCAGCATACTGTTCGACACGTCGAGGGCTATGATCACTTCCACGCCTCTGCTTTTCACTTCGCGCACACCGGCGCCTATCTGCGGACGGCTGAGGCCGACGGCGAAGAAAAATACGGCCAGACACAGTAAAATGAGTTTGAACCAGCCGCGCCGTTTGGATACGCCCGGCATCAGCGGTTCCATCACTTTGGTATTGCCGAAGCGCGACAGGGCTCTCTGTTTCATCCTCAGATGAACAAGGTAGATGAGAATCATCACCGGAATGAGCGTCAGTAGCCAAAGATATATGGGTTGTGCAAGTTGAAGCATGTTTAAGGTATTCTTTTTAATATAACCAATCGCAGCAGCAATTCCAGCAGGAATGCAGCCAGCGCAGCCAAAGCAAAGGGCATGAACTCTTCTTTGTATACGGAGAGCGCATCCACGGTGACCTTGGCTTTTTCCATTTGGTTAATTTCATTATAAATTTCCAGCAGTTTTGTGTTGTCGGTAGCGCGGAAGTAGCGCCCGCCGGTCATTTCGCTGATTTGTTTCAATAAATCTTCATCAATTTCCACCGGCACCTGTTGAATAATCACGCCGCGTTCGGTGAGGAAAGGATAGGGCGCCATGCCTTGGGTGCCAATGCCTATGGAATATACGCGTATGCCGTAAGTTTTGGCGATTTCGGCAGCCATTAGCGGGGCTATTTCCCCGCGGTTGTTCACCCCATCGGTGAGCAGGATGATGACCCGGCTTTTGGCGTCGCTGTCTTTGAGCCGCGCTACGGCAGTGGCCAATCCGTTGCCAATGGCGGTGCCATCTTCTATCCAGCCTGTTTCTATTTCTTTAATCAGGTTAATCAGCGTGGCACGGTCGGTGGTGAGCGGGCACTGGGTAAAACTTTCGCCGGCGAGCACTACAATGCCCATGCGGTCGTATGGCCGTTCGGCGATAAAGCGTATAGAAATATCTTTGGCTGCATTGATACGGTCGGGATTGAAATCGCGCGCCAGCATACTGGTCGACACGTCGAGCGCAAAGATAATATCAATGCCTTCCGTGTCGATGCGGGAAGAGGTGTTCGATGAGCGTGGGCGGGCGACAGCAATAATTAATAACGCAATGGCCGCCGTTCGCAGTATGAATGGAACATGTTCGAAGTAGTGCCGCAAGCCTTTGCCGGTGTTGCCGAACGCCGCCAGCGACGATATTTGCAGCGCAGGCGTAGCGCCTTTGATAGCACGCCAAACGTAGTGCGCTATCACCGGAATGAGCAGCAGTAGCAGGTATAATATGTTGGGATATTCAAAAAACATTGATGATTTATTATTTTCTATTTATTATTTATTCTCGCCCGTCACTCGTTTTGGACGGGTATTATATACAAAGTCGCTTACGATGCTGATGGCTCCTTCATTTTCATTTTGCTCCGGTTGGTATTTGGCAAATTTTACCAGGTCGGCGACGTTCAATAATTCACGCAGTTTGTTCATTAATTCTTCGGGAATTTTCAGTGTTTGCAACGACTGCAATATTTCTTCCGAAGTTTGTTCCATGGCCTGCACATTATACTGTTCTTCGAGGTACACGCGCAGCACATCGGTAATGCGGGTGTAGTAAATTTTTACTTTATTGTTTTGCCACAATTTTTCGGCTTTGATTTTTTCCAGTTCGCGCAAAGCCGTCACATAAGGCGGATCTTTGGGTTTGGATTTAAAGAATATGGACTCTTTGCGCTTCCATTTCGACATAAGGTAAACGATTAATACAATGATGACCAGCACTGCCAGTCCTATGCCGACATAAAACAGTATTTCTTCAAGGGTAACAGGATACTTGATGGGTGCTTTAATATCAAAGGCTTCGAAAGTTGTAGTGTCTATCGCCACGGTTTTTACTTTGAGTTGCAGGTCTTGCTCGCTGTACAGGGTATCGACTTGTCCGTTGGTACGCCGTACCAGAAAAGGCACGCGGGGTAAGGGGTATATTCCGGCATCGAAGGAAGTAATGGTCCAGTTGGCCTGTACCGTAATATTGGAAGCGGTTTCCTGCAGCGTGTCCAGCCTGGCCGATAAGATCTCTATCAGTCCGTTGTTAACAGAGTCGATGCTGGGGAAAGCCGTAGGCAGTTGCTTGTCCACCGTGGCCTTCAGGCTCCACTGCACCTGTTCGCCAATCATGATACTGTCGCGGTCGATTTCCGCTTTCAGTACCACGTCTTGTGCGCACAGGCTTTGCGCGGTGAGTAGTAATGCGATGATCCAAAAAAAACGTAGTTGCATTAGCGCGATTTAAAAAGTTTTACTAAAGGTTTTACATAATCTTCGGCCGTGCTGATTTGCACGCTGTCGATGCGGCATTTGGCCAGACTTTGGGAAATGGTTACATTGCTTTTGTTCCACCAGTCGCTGTACTGATTGCGCACCTTGCGGCTCGAGGTATCAATCCACATTTCTTTGCCGGTTTCGGCGTCGTGCAGTTGAATAAGTCCCACTTTCGGCAACGTGGTTTCCCGCGGGTCGTAGAGGCGGATAACGGCCAAATCGTGTTTGTTGGCGGCAATTTTCAGCGCATCTTCAAAGCGGATTTGTCCTTCGGTGTTCATGTCGATAAGGTCGGACAACAGAAATGCCGTGCAGCGCTTTTTAATGGCGTTGGTGAGGTAGCGCAGGGCTTCCGATACATTGGTCTGCGAACTTTTAGGTTCAAACTCGAGCAATTCGCGGATGATGCGCAGCAGATGGCTGCGACCTTTCTTCGGCGGAATAAATTTTTCCACCGTGTCACTGAAAAACAAGGCGCCCACCTTATCGTTATTGATGGAAGCGGAAAACGACAGCACCGCTGCTACTTCGGCCATGAGGTCTTTCTTTAGTTTTCCCGTGGTGCCGAACCAGCGCGACCCGCTCACGTCTACCATCAGCATCACGGTGAGTTCGCGTTCTTCTTCAAATATTTTTACATACGGAGCATGCAGGCGGGCTGTCACATTCCAGTCCATGTTGCGCACATCGTCGCCATACTGGTATTCACGCACTTCGCTGAACGCCATGCCGCGCCCCTTAAAGGCGCTGTGGTATTCGCCCGCGAAAATCTGATGACTCAGTCCGCGGGTTTTAATCTCTATCTTCCGTACGTTTTTTAATAAATCATTATTCATTTTACAAATTCGTAATTATTAATTCGTAATTCGTAATTGTTAAGGAACTTCCACTGAATTGAGTACTTGGGTGATCACATCTTCCGCTGTGATATTTTCCGCTTCGGCTTCATAGGTAAGTCCCATGCGGTGGCGCATCACTTCGTAGCACACGGCGCGTACGTCTTCGGGGATCACATATCCGCGGCGTTTGATGAAAGCATACGCTTTGGATGCCAAGGCCAAGCTGATACTGGCGCGGGGTGAGGCGCCGTAGGCCAAAATATTTTTCAGGTTGCTGAGATTATAATCTTCCGGCGTACGTGTGGCGTATACGATATCGACAATGTAGCGCTCAATCTTTTCGTCCATATACACGTCGCGTACTACCTGACGGGCTTTCACAATATCTTCGGGCTTCAACTGGCGGGAGGGCTTGGGAAATTCGCCGCTGATATTTTGGCGGATAATCAATTTTTCTTCGTCCTTTTTAGGATAACTTACCACTACTTTCAGCATAAAACGGTCGACCTGTGCTTCGGGCAGCGGATAAGTTCCTTCCTGTTCAATGGGGTTTTGCGTGGCCATTACTAAGAAAGGCTCCGGCAACTTATATGTGTTTTCTCCAATGGTCACCTGGCGCTCCTGCATGGCTTCGAGCAAGGCGCTCTGCACCTTCGCCGGAGAACGGTTAATTTCATCGGCCAAAATGAAGTTGGCGAAAATAGGTCCCTGTTTCACCTGAAACTGTTCGCTCTTCTGACTGTAAATCATGGTGCCGATAAGGTCGGCAGGCAGCAGGTCGGGCGTGAATTGTATGCGGCTGAATTTTGCCTCAACGATATTCGCCAAGGTGTTAATTGCTAATGTTTTTGCCAATCCCGGCACACCTTCGAGCAAAATGTGGCCATTGGCCAGCAGCCCGATGAGCAGGTTTTCTATCAGGTGTTTCTGTCCCACAATCACCTTGTTCATCTCCATGTTCACAATGTCTACAAAAGCGCTTTCTTGTTGTATTCGCTCATTTAATTCCTTCAGATTTACAGGTTCCATATTTTATATGTATTTTTGTTTTTTTATTTTTATTTGACAAAAAAAAGTCCGATAGGTTTAATTAATTCGAGCAAAATTAGTAAAAATTTCTCTATTATGCGTTATTTCATTTGCTTATCTTATAACGGAACACATTATCACGGCTGGCAGCAGCAGGAGAATGCGCCTACGGTGCAGGGCGAATTGAACCGTGTGCTGAGCGTTTTGTTGAGAGAGGACATCCTTACGCTGGGGGCAGGGCGTACGGACACCGGGGTGCATGCCCGGAACTATATTGCTCATTTTGACAGCAAAAACCTCGGCAGGTTGCCGGAAGCCGTGAATGTAGTGTATAGGTTAAACTGTATGTTGCCCAACGATATATGCGTACACCGGATTACTCCGGTGCATGATACGGCCCATGCCCGCTTCGATGCCATTCGCCGGAAATATTGCTATTATGTTAATTTACAGAAAAATCCGTTCGTTCATGAGTTTTCGGCCTACGTTCCTTATGCCTTAGATGTAGATAAAATGAATGCTGCTTGTGATAAATTATTTGAATATGAAGATTTTACAAGTTTTGCAAAATTGCACAGCGATAATAAAACCAATATCTGCAAGATTGAAGCGGCGCACTGGGATGTAAGACCTGAAGGATTGGTATTCACCATTGTAGCCGACCGGTTTTTGCGGAATATGGTGCGGGCTATTGTGGGCACGATGTTTGAAGTGGGGAGAGATAAACTGACGGTTGAAAAATTTGCGCAAATCATAATGCAGCGGGAGCGGGGAGCGGCAGGGATTTCGGCGCCGGCCAGGGGACTTTTCCTGGAAGAAGTGGCTTATTTGTATAATATATAAAAAAATTGTATTTTTGTGGCTGTAAAATCTCAATAATTTAATAATATATATAT
>QMCE01002598.1_pt1 | contig 11104 bp, 6 predicted proteins | sample 1821851 | NCBI WGS metagenome assembly QMCE01 (sample SAMN09453174, study PRJNA476694) | Termite gut metagenome, whole genome shotgun sequencing project. | isolation source: worker | host: Odontotermes sp. | place: South Africa:Pretoria | collected 2016-01-28
GCCTGAGTTTCCGGATCACCGAAACGCGCGTTATATTCTAATAAATACGGCCCATTACAAGTGAGCATAATTCCGAAATACAGTATGCCGCAATAGTTAAGGCCTTCCGCCCTTATTCCCTCCAGCGTGGGTTTCATTATTTCTTTCTCAAATCGTTCGGCCATGGCGGCCGTATACCATGGATTCGGCGAAACGGCGCCCATTCCCCCTGTGTTTGGTCCTTTATCGCCGTCAAAAGCCCGTTTGTGGTCCGTAGCCGACATCATCGGTTTAAGACATTTTGAATCGGTGAAAGCCAGCACCGAGCCTATTCCCTGGATGTTCCGCAGGCGATGCACCGTTATTTTGATTATGATGCCGGGATTCGATTTATTGCAAAAGACGGTTTGTACATTCGTCCCTCGGATTATCTGGATATCGGCTCCGGACGTTGGGCACCTTCCAGAGATTCTATTCTGCCGTATATTTGGGAAGATATTTTGAGAATGCAGATAGACAGTTTGCTCCCTGTTTTTTACGCCGGAAATTCGGAAGACGGTTCTTCAGGCCATGCGTTTGTTTTGGATGGCTATAATGCCAACGGTAAGTTCCATTTTAATTGGGGATGGAGCGGCAGTTATAACGGCTGGTTTGTATTGAGCGCATTGACGCCGCTGTCCGGCTACAGTTTCAGTTACGGTCAGGAAGCGGTGATCAATTTTATGCCGAATTTAAAGGGGAAGGGGAAAGCCGATTTAAGAGTGTTCGGAAGAAATTTCAGTGCGAAAAATATGCTCGCTCTCGGGGAATCGTTTACGGTGAATGCTACGATTTATAATGTGGGTACCGCGATCCTCCCGCCGGGAAAAACCCTGGGCATTGCGATGTTTAAGGAATCGGAAGATGATTTTGAAATTATCGGCACTGTGGAACTGGACAGTATTATGCCGTTCAACCGGGCGCGCCGAAAAGGAGAATACACAGCTTCTCAACTGAGAGATGATTATGTTTTGCAGGTAACGGCAACTGTTCTTCCCACCGCCATTCCGGGCGATTATCTTTTGAAACCGGTAATCAAAAACGAAACCGGCGCATGGGAAATCATTCAGGCGGCGACAACCTATTCGAATACGGCACTTGTAAGCGTGGGAGAAGATTTCGCTCCGGATGAATCTTCTTTGGAACTTTGCAGTATTACGGAGCTGGCGCCGGCCGAGTACGATACTTCTCTCCATAGTGCGATGGTGCTAAGGGGGGATTCGCTGGTCATGATTTTTGGGGTACGGAATAAAGGCACGGGGCCTTTTACCGGAAGTCTTCTGGTTGAATTTGCCGCCGTTTCCGAATCCGGTATGAGCGTTTTGGGAGAAAAGAAAAATGTCTCAATTCCCGTTGGGGACCGTTGCCATCTTTTTGAGTTGGAAACCGCCGGTATCACTTCTTACGGCGAATATACGCTTTCGATTGTGAGTGAAAATTTAGCCGGAGAGAAAGTAGAAGCGGAACCTTACCGGAATAATGAAACGGTGTTGGATAAGAATAAACTCTCGGTTTATGTGTGGGACGGCGTTTGTATGCCTGATGATGAAGTTTGCCGCGCCGGTACTTTGCCGCCGCTTGTTGCGGGCGGCAACAAGCTCATCCCGGTTCATAACGGTTTTTATCTGACAGCGGAAAATCGCGCGGCCGTTGAGATTTTCAACTTGAAGGGAATCCTTACCGGCAAACAAAATTATGGTCGCGGTTCGCATTCCGTTTCCCTCGGGCACTTGCCGAAAGGGATGTATATGGTGAAAGTGTTGTTCGGGCGTGAACGAAAAACGCTGCGGGTTTTGGTGAATTAACCCCCATCGCGCTTTTTTTGTTGAAATATCTGCCGATCCCTGTATATGACTATTGAAAAATACATGGGATTATTTATATTCCGTTTAACCGCTTTTCAGAGGTCGTTATGGGGTTAAAAAAAATGCTTTTTCTTGTCGTGCTGGTATTTTGTTTTGGAGCTTCCTGCTCAAACATCAACGGCTCATCCGGTCAAGGCTCTGCCGTTGCGGTGGAAATGCTCGGGCTTACGCCGGGGCGCGTGACCTCCGAACTGAATTTAAACTGGTATTCGGGGAAGCGAAGTAATTATCGGCAAACGATGGTTCGCGTTTTTAAAGGCGAAGAATTGGTGGCTGAGGAATCCGGCATTTTCGGCAAAGCTTCCGAGAACCGGTATTTTCACAGGGTGACGGTTAAAAATCTGGAACCGGATACCCGGTATCGTTACAGCGTTTCAAGCGACGGCAATATTTGGAGTGAAGAATACGAATACAAAACGCCGAAAGCCGGTGCATTTCGTTTTGCCGCCGTATCCGATCCGCAGGTGAATGCGGCCGGGACCTCAAAACAGGGAAAGCAGGATTCCGAAAGCGCCTGGTTTAGCATCGACCGGACATCGGCTTCGGGTTGGGCCGCGGTAGTGGACCGGATTGTTTCCGCAGAGGCGGATTTTATCTTGAGCGCGGGAGATCAGGTGGATAAAACCGGCGGCGATGAAAGTGAATATGCGAATTTCTTTGCGCCGCCGGCGCTCCGGAGTTTGCCTTACGCTCCCGTGCCCGGAAACCACGATAAACATTGCTCGTTCATGTATCACTTTTATCTGCCGAACGAATATAAGGCACCGGCGGAGTGTGAGGGAGACGGTTTTAAAACCATTGAGAAGGTCGCCAATTATTTTTTCCTCTATAATAACGTTCTTTTTGTGGGGTTGAATACGACGGCTTACCCCGGCAGTACCGATGATGCGAAATCTTATGTGAATGTTTTTAATGAGGTGATTGAAAAGGCGAAAGCGGAAAATAACGGAAAATATACATGGCTCGTGGTGAATCACCATAAATCTACCGCAACCATTGCCGATCATGTGGCGGATTTTGATATTCAGCGTTATGTGCAAGCGGGTTTTGAAAAACTGATGGATGAGCACGGTGTCGATTTGGTGCTTGCCGGGCACGACCATGTGTATGCGAGAAGCTATGTGATGAAAGCGGGCGGCAACTGGAATGCCCGAAGAAGAAGATATGAGGGCGGTTTGGTAGTGGATAAGGCGCAAGAACAAATTTCGCTTGCGGGAAACCCCGGCACCGTTTATATCACCATGACAACGGCAAGCGGCATTAAATATTACGATCTGTTCAACAGTTCGGGGCACCTGTTTGAAAAAAACAATGAAGAATATCCTTACCTTGTGAATGGTCTCGTGGGGAGTAAAGCGTATATAGCGGGGAATTTGCCGCTCTCCACCAACGTTGGGTTTCAGCATAAGATTCCCGGTTATATGATTTTTGAGGTGGACGGGAACACAATGACGGTTTCCGCTTACGAAGTGGATAAAGAAACGCCGGTAGACTATTTTGTACTGAGAAAGTAAAGCATTTATTCGGCGTGTTTTCGCATGGAGAATGGAAGCATTCATCAGGCATGAGATTTAGGGAAAGGGAAAAGGGAAATGGGACAGGATGTGAGAGTACGGAACTTGGATTCAGCGTTTAGGAGTTGGAGTTTATCGTCAATAAACAGGAAGATTCATTCCCGTCATTCCCCGGCTTGACCGGGGAATCCAACTGGCTTGGACCCCGCGTTCCTCGCGTTTTACGCAATCAGGACAATCGCGAGGACAGGCGTGTGCAGAGAGACCGGGAATGCCTTCCATGTCATCTTGAACTTGTTTTGCGTATTGATTGGCATACAAGACTTTCTTTATCTGTATTGCCACCTGATCGGGATTAGGGCGTGTTCACATAACCGTTCAATACTGTGTTGCATTCCTCCTCCGATTCGATCGAGGAGCCAACTTTGTGGGATAAGGGATTGAGTTTTGGGATTAGCGTATGGAAATGCAGATACAGAGCTCAATTACGAATTACGAAGCAACCTCCGGTATTGCACTCAATTACGACTAAATGCGATCACCGAGAGCATTTAGGACTCCGTAGCGATAGCGAGGAGCCCCGCAGGGGTGAGGAAGTGCGAATAGCACTGACGAATCAATTACGTAATTCGTAATCGCGTTCAATGCCGAAAATCACCCCGTAATTTGTAATTAAAAAGTATCGCCTTTTCGTAATTGGGGCGGTTTCGTTTCGGAGTTTTCCAATCCCCAAACCCTATACCCCAATTTTACATTCCTTGTCCTATTTTATGCATCAGTTGAGTTCGAGCGGGTATGTAAGACTTTCTCAATGCAAAATCTGAATATCTCAGATCATGTGAACACGCCCTAATAATTCTCCCAAATCTTCCGAATGATCAGATCCGTATCGGTGAAGGCGCAAACCGGGAGGCTGAATACTTCTTTGCATGCGTTTTCCGTGTGCGGAGATTTTTGATATTCCGGTTTCAAGCCGGCAAAGCAAGGCTGGCGGTGCAGTGGGCTTGGGTAGTGAATGCAACAGGGAATTCCGGCGCGCTCTAAAATGGAAAGCCATGTTGCGCGCGCCGGAGAACGGAGCGTATATTGCGCGAAGCTGCTTTGGTTTCCGGCGGCGATGACCGGCGTTTGAATCTCTTGAAAGCCCGAAAAAAAGGAATCGTATTTTTCGGCATTTTTTTGCCGGATTTTGAGTTCTTCGTTGAGATGCGAGAGTTTTACGCGGAGAGCGGCGGCCTGTAAGGAATCAAGCCGGCTGTTGATTCCGGTGCATTCATGAAGGTAACGCGAGGTACTTCCGTGATTGGCGAGTTTCCGGACGCGTACGGCGATTTCCGGATTGTCCGTAAAGAGCGCTCCGCCGTCGCCGTAGCAACCGAGCGGTTTGGTGGGGTAAAAACTCGTAATCGCCGCATCGGCGAGGAGACTGCCGGAACGTTTTCCGTTTTGTGCGGCCCCGAAACTTTGTGCGGCATCTTCCAAAAGCCACAGGTGGTTTTGAGAGGCGATGCGGCGGAGTTCCGTGTAAGGGGCACACTGCCCGAAAAGATTGACGGCGATGATTCCTTTGGTTTTCGGATTGATGAGTTCCTTGACCGAAAGCGGGTCTATTAGAAAAGTTTCGGGAGAAATATCGGCAAACCGCGGCGTTCCTCCGAGAAACCGCACACATTCCGCCGGCGCGATAAACGAAAAATCGGGCACGATCACTTCGTCGCCCGGGCGGAGTTCGAGGGCCATGAGGGCGAGCGTGAGGGCATCGGTGCCGCTCGCGCAGCTCACCGTATAAGCCGCTCCCGCATATTCGGAAAGTTCCTTTTCCAGGGATTCTACCTCTGCGCCGCCGATAAAACATCCGGATGTGTAAACGCGTTCGGCGGCGGCGTGAAGTTCTTCCCGGTAAGCGGTTCGTTGAGCGGTTAAATTCACAAAGGGGATTTTCATAACCCGGGTTCCTGCGCTTTCAGCGCGGTTTTTAATTTATGGGGTTTCGGGTTTCCGTTCCGGATGCCTTCCAAACCCTGAGCCGACCTCTTAAATGAAATGTGCCGTATTCCGGACTTACGATGGCCACACGCGTTTCGCATTTGCAGGCAAGGGGAGTCCGGATGGCGGGAATTACCATATAGTGGCCCAAAGCGTTGGAACCGTGCGAAGTCGTGGCAGGGATAGCGACAGGAACTGCGGAGACGCGTGGTTTTTTGTTCATCGGGCATGAAAACAACAGGGTGCCGGGTTTGGGGTTCAGGTCTTGGGCGTATCCAAATCAAAAAACCGCGCGGCTCCGTTCCGCTTGGCAGCTTTGCTGCTTAGCGGAATGCCAGCCCGGTCTCGGAATGAAATGGAGAGAGCCACCCTTATCTCTTTCCTTTTTTCAGCCAGATCATGCAGAATGTGGTAGTGAAAATCAGCGAGGCGATGAGGAATGCGAGAATGGAAATTACGGAGAGTTCGCCGATGGTGCGAAGCCCGCGGTGTGCCACTCCGAGCGCGCCAGCAAAGCCCGCGGCTGTGGTGGTGGAGCTCGCGATCACAAGCCGCCCGATGTTGTCGATGAGTTTTCTCGGGGTGATTCCCGGGGTTTGTACCCACGCGATAATCAAGTGAATGGTCGAATCGATTGCAAGTCCGATAATTGCGGGTATCACGACCACATTGTAAATCCCGATGCGTCCCACTTCAAAGAAGTGATTCATGAGCCCGAGCAGGCTTATGCTCCAGACAAAACCGATCAGGAGAGAGGCCGAAGAAATCAGCACGAGCCGTTTGGATCGCAGGGTGAGAATCAGGATTAAAATCACGACGATTAAAACCATGAACGCCATTCGGATAGCATCATATTTCACCGCGCGAATCACATCGGAGAGGATAAACTGGCTTGAAAAGACTTTGAGGTTTTCTCCGCCGAATTTCCAGTGTCCGTAGCGATCTTGAAAATCAGCGACAGCGAGGGCATCCCAACTCGGATAATTCCCGTAAATAAATCCGATACGCCCGTAAGAGCCGTCTTTTTCGCGCAGTAAGTCAAGTGCCCACTCCGGAATGGAATCTCCGGTAAAGGGATGCGCGCTTTCAACGAGGGAACGCAGCGTGTTGATATTCACGCTGTCCTGCCCGGTCGCGCGGTCAAATACACGGGCTTCGGCGAGGTCTTTGATTTCTTCGATCAGTTCCATGCGTTCGGTTTGATCTTTTTCGGCGGGGAGGAATGTTTTGAGCGTGAGGAAACTGCGGAGGGTCGAGTCTTTTTCCGTATGGAGCCGCACCATCAAAGTATCGTAAAGCGAATCCAACTGTGCGGCGGTACTCCCCATTACGGCGGCGGGCGTGGATATTTTTCTGTTGGAAGATAGCGCGACTCCGGTTGCAATTCCTTTTCTTGTTTCTTTTTTAATGCTCCGCAGGTTTTGGAAGTTATGTTCAAATTCCACCCGGGGGATAAAGACGGCGAGAACGGCTGTGATGACTAAAGTCACAAGGGACACACGCAGCAAAGTGCCCGACACTTTTGCGTCACTCCATTTTTTCGGGAAGAACGAAGAACGGTTGATCGCCGGGAGTCCGCCGGCGATATAGATAAATACGGGCATGACAAAAATCGCCGTCAGGAAACTCATGAGAATCCCCACCGCTGATATGACACCGAATTCATAGAACCCGACAAACTTTGCAATCAAAAGGGAAAGGAGCCCGGCGATGGTGGTGGTGGCCGCGAGGAACATGGGGCGAAGCAGATGTTCGAGGGTGAGTACGAGCGCTTTTTTCAGGTCGCCGGTTTCTGTAAAGTAACGCTGACAGTTTCCGAGGAAGTGAATGGAGTAGTCGATTCCCATACCGAGAATGATGCTTGCCACGAGTACCGTAAACGGATTCAGCGCGCCGTAGTAAAGGGCGGTGAAACTCATGGTCACGGAACAGGCGAGGAGAACCTGCCCGCATAAAAGAACCGGTCCCTTAATGGGGCTTCGGAAGAAAAAGGCGACGATCAGATAAATTAAAATCACGGAAATCACCAGCGAAACAAAACCGCCGCTCATTAAATCTTCCACTTCGGAGAGCCCTTCGTAAGAACCTTCTACCGTGATTTTTACGGGAACCGGGTAATTTTTCGCCTGGTAAATTTGAATAAGCGTGTCGGTGCGGGCAAGAATGTACTCTACAAAGTTGATGTCGGTGGAAGGGCGCGTGAGTTTGCATTGAATCACGCCGTTAAAGAGCGTGGAATCGTATCTGTCGGTACCGATTAAACGTGTGCGGAGTTCTTTCGGGAGTTTTCGTTTGGGGTCGGTTGGTGTTTGGACTTTTTCTTCCGTTTGAGATGCGAAGAAAGTATCGAACGCTTCGGCCGCTTCGTCGGGGAGACCGAGTTCACCGGGGAGCCCGGCATCGAACCAGATCCGTTCCTTTTTCTCTTCGGTACCCAAATCTCCGAGGAGATCTACGACAAGCGGGCCGTGCTTGCGGCCGAGTTCGAGCTGAATATCTTCAAGGTTATCGCGGATGCGTTCCAAATGTTTTGGAGGTAAATAAAGGAGCGCATTCCTTGTGAAGAACGAGTTATCGTTTGCCACTTGAGGTTCTGTGACAATATCGTCTTGCCAATGCGAGGAGATGTAATTTTTGATGCTGTCCTGAAGTTCCGCCACCAAAAACGGGTCGGCGGCTTGCAGGGCAATCGTAAAACGGTCGGTACTTCCGAAGCGCTCGTAAGATTCATTCAATGCAAGCACGCTCGGCGTGTCTTTCGGGAGGAGTGTCGCCAAGTCCGGATTGATTTTGAGTTTGGTGACGACAGGGTAGAGGGCGAGAATAAAAATAGCGAGAATAAAAAGGAAAAGTTTCCAGCGATTTTTAGAGACAAAGGAAACGTACCATTCTGCAAATCGGGTGGCTTTAGTTTTTTGGTTCATACATTTTCCGGGGTTTTGATGCAGTTGCCGGTGAATTCGGCTTCGGAGAGGAGGGTGAGGCTATTGTGAATCAGCTGTTCGCCGTTTGAGGCGCTTTTCGGGATATTCGCCGTCCCGAGGCTGAGGGTGGAAGATAAAAGAACATTGCCGTAAGCAATTTCGAGATTTCCGATTTCGTAACGGATTTTTTCCGCCCGGGCGAGCGTGATTTCGGCGTTTGCCCCGGGCAGGATAATGCAGAACGTATTTGCATCGAAACGGCAGGGGATGTCTTCTCCGCGAATATAATGCGGAACGCGCTGCCCGATTTCCCACAGGAGCTGTTCGGCGGTGCGGAGCCCGTGAGCTTCGCGGATCGCATGGTAAGAATCCGGGCGGAACATGATCATGCCGATCGGAATATCGTGGCGCACGGCATAGAGAACTTCCCGCGCGAGCGATTCTTCCATATAGCGCCTGTTGAAGAGCGAAGTGAGGGTATCGCGGATGCTGTGAGTTTCAAAAAGAATATTCAGTTTTTGATTTGCCGCAAAGACCCCGAAAGTGGCGGCAATGATTTTCAGCGCGATTTTTTGTTCACGGAGAATCTCTTTCGGTTTCATTTCCGGAAAATAAAGGACGAACGTGCCGAAGTGTTCTTCCATGCCTTCGATCGGAGCGCATAGGGAATAGCCTTCGGTATGGCGGTGCAGGTGCGTGCAGAAAATCGTGAGGCTTGAAAAATCGTTCATGATAATTTCGCCGCGCCCGAAACTCAAACATTCTTCGGCATGAATGCGTTCGCTGCCGACGGAATGGTTCCCGAATGCGAACACCTGAATTTGTTCCATCAGGTTTCCGTTATACATATAGAGCGCGCCGCTCGCTTCGGGGAAAAACTCGGAAAGTAATGTTCTGAGCCGGCTCACAATTTCAGGGAACGGACGGGCTTTGGCGATGGCTTCGCAGAAAAGGCTCCAGGATTCGAGATGGGCGAGTTCCTCTTTTACCTCCGGCTGAGTATTCGTTTGAGGTTCCGGAGTCTCGGTTTCTTTGACGGCTTCCGGATTTTCTTCCGGGATAGCTTCGGGCATGATCTGTTCCTGATACGGTTCCGCTTTTCCTTTTCTCGAAAGCACTGCGGTCAGAATCATGCCGAGGGAGGCTCCCCAAACGGAGAGGAACAGGAATTTTTGCGAGAGAGAAAGGGTCGCTTCCGGAAGATAATAAGTAAAGCAAACACCGGCGATAAATAAAACGAACCAAATAAAATAAGCAAACCAATTCATTTGAATAATGTAATTATTTCCGCACCCGGTGAGAAGTTCCGGAAAACTCAAAAATGTAAATTTCCGCACATGAGCTTGTGGTATCCTTATGTTCAGATGAGAAAAATGAAAATGCCCTATGCGATCCGGGATGCTTCGGGCGTTTTGCTGCATTTAAAAGACGGGCGCACGCTGATTGATGCGATTTCGAGTTGGTGGTGTGTGATTCACGGCTATAATCACCCCCGGCTGAATTGTGCGCTCGAAACTCAAATGAAACGGTTTTCTCATGTGATGCTCGGCGGACTCACGCATGAAAATGCGGAGAAACTCGCCACCGAACTCGTGAGGCTCACACCACCCGGGCTCAGCCATGTGTTTTTTGCCGATTCGGGTTCGGTGGGCATGGGCATGGAAGCCGCTTTAAAAATGGCGGTGCAATACTATATGAATCGCGGGATTCGGGGAAAAACGCGCTTTGCCGCCTTGTACCGCGGTTATCACGGAGATACGATCGGCGTGATGGCGGTAGGTGACCCGGAAGAGGGAATGCATCACCTGTTTAAAGGGTATCTTGCGGAGCATTACTTTATTCACCCGCCGGAAGGTTTTGAAGATCATGCCGAAGCCGCGCGTGCCGCCCGGGATTTGGAAACGCTTTTCAAGAATCATCACCATGAAATTGCGGGTTTTGTGTGTGAACCGCTGATGCAAGGGGCGGGCGGGTTTAACTTTTATCCGCCGGAGTTTCTTGCGGAAGCGCGGCGGTTGTGCGATGATTACGGCGTGCTTTTTATTTTAGACGAAGTGGCGACGGGTTTCGGGCGCACAGGCACGATGTTTGCCTGCGAACAGGCGCAAGTAGTTCCCGATATTCTCGTGCTTGCCAAAGCGTTAACGGCGGGTTACCTCGGGCTTTCGGCGACGATTGCGCATGAAAAGGTTTATGAAGCCTTTCTTGGGGATTCTTACGAAAACGCCTTTATGCACGGCCCGACGTTTATGGGGAATGCGCTCGCGTGCGCGGTGGCTCTCGAAGGCATCCGGATTTTCGAATCGGAGAATTACCTGGGGAAAATTGCCCGCATTCATGAGATTTTGAAACGCGAACTGCTCGGGTTTGCAGCCCCCGGAGTTCGCGAGGTGCGCGTTCTCGGGGCTTGCGGGGTGATCGAAACGGTAAGTGAAAAAACTCACGCCGGTATTCAGGAATACGCCGCAGATCATGGCGTATGGCTCCGCCCGTTTCTAAACGTGGTTTATACCATGCCGCCTTACATTATTTCCGAAGAAGAACTTGTGAAAGTTTGCCGTGTGATGAAAGAATTTTTTATGGAAAAAAAGTAACAAGGTTGTACTTATTTTTCCTTCCATCTTTCGAGCCGTTTCATGCCGCGGGTAAAAAGCCAGGCGAAAAATTTTGGGGTTCCGTTTTCGATCATTTTTTGCCGGCAAAATTCCTGAAATTCCCGAACCGTGGTTTCTCCGCCGACAAATTCTCCGTTTTGGTAGCAGTAACTGCAGTATTTTTTGCTTTTGCTACCGTCGGC
>QMCE01002086.1_pt1 | contig 11100 bp, 6 predicted proteins | sample 1821851 | NCBI WGS metagenome assembly QMCE01 (sample SAMN09453174, study PRJNA476694) | Termite gut metagenome, whole genome shotgun sequencing project. | isolation source: worker | host: Odontotermes sp. | place: South Africa:Pretoria | collected 2016-01-28
GTCGGCGATCTCCGCGATAATCTCCTTGCACTCCCCGTCGAGCGAAACGACCTCGACGCGGGAGTTCCGGCCAAAGACGCGAAAAACCTCGTCCACATCGAACAACGGCGAGAGTTTCACGACCCGACGCGGTGTAACACGGCGGATCTGCGGCAACAGCGCGGCGATGTCGGGCGAACAATCCTCGATGCGCACCAACTTTTTCCCGTCCGCACCGCGCCGGTCGGGGTCGGCGTAGATCAGGTCGGCGTCGCCTTCAAAATCATTTAAAAATTCTTCCGCCGAGGCATTGACAACTGCGATATTATGAGCGCCGAGGCGACGGAAATTTTCGCGCGCAATGATGGCAAGTTCGGGATCGCGCTCGATGGCGATAACCCTCTCGAAGCGTCGCGAAAGAAAAAACGAATCGACTCCCAGGCCACAAGTCAGGTCGATGGCCAAACGCCCGGAGTAATCCTTCCGGGCGGCGGTCTGTTCGCTCGACGACTGCTCGAAAGCCAGCGGCGGCAACACGCACCGCGCGGCATAATACGACGGCAGTTTCCGTTCGGCGCGCCGGAGGTACTTCACCTGCGAGGCGACGAGGGCGGCGTGAGGCAGCCGTTTGTCGAGGGCTATGCGCACGGGGTCGCGGTCGAGATTGGCCTCGACCGAAGCGCGAAATTCATCGCTGAAAAGTGTGTCCAAATCGTTCATTCGATCGGATTAAAGTATTGTAGTCTCGTAAAAGTAACGTAATTAACCTGAATTCGGGATAAGGGAAATATGTTATTCCATTGCGTTCTAATACGTTGGTCTAAATTTCCCTTATCCCGAACTCAAGTTAACGGCTCTGACGAGCCGTTTTTTGTATTCGATCACCCCTCCCCTACCCTCCCCTAACCGTAGGGGAGGGAGTTGTCGCGGCCAAAGCCGCTCCGAAATAGGTTCTGAGTTCGAAATAAGCTACGCTTATCCCGAACTCAGGTTAATTACCGTCACAAAAGAGGAATGACGAAGCAGAAAAAATCTTTGAGGGCCACGCGAAGTATCTTCAATGCCTTGCGCATTTCGGTGTCCACCTTTATCTCCGATATGTTGTTCTCGGCGGCGATCATGGTGTAGCTCATTCCATTATAGCGGTGGCTCACGAAAATCCTACTTGCCAGTTCGGGCATTGTTTTCAGGGTGCGGGTGACGATCTCCTCTATCTCTTTTGAAAACAGCTTGTTTATGTCGTTGTTCTCCAATGCCCTGATGCTTTCACGGATGACAATTTTCTGGGAGGAAAGAATATTCTGCTCTATTTCGAGATGCCTTTTCTGAGACTGCAACCATTGCAGGCAATTGTTTCTGACGATGGTGAAAATATATGCCGGGACATTGCTGTCGGGTTCGAGTGTGTCCCTGACGGTCAGCAGCTTCACGAAGCTGTCGGAGACAATGTCTTCGGCGACCATCTGGTCGCGCACATACCTGAGAGCATATCTGAACAAACGGTCGTAATTCTCCCTGTAAAGGAGAGTACAATCGAATGAAGAGATACTTGAACCTGGCATTGTCGGAGATAAACATATACTTTGTACAAATATATGAAATTTTTACGATTGAAAAAAAACTCACTTTTTTTTCCGAATCCTCCTTTCTGAACCATTATATATATGAAAACAGACATAAACCTTTATGAACAAAGAATTATTGTATCGATTTTTAGAGGGCAAAACTTCTCCCGAAGAGGATGTGACGGTGTGCGAATGGATCGACGCTTCTACCGAAAACCGCAAGGAGTTCGAAGAGTTGGATTTCATGTTTACTGCGACCTTGATCCATGCCCCGCGCGAAAAAGATAGCATACGCCTCAAACGAAAAAATATTTTCACTCTGCGCAGAGTCGCCCGGTGGGCAGCCGGAGCCGCTGCTGTCGTCGCTTTGGCGTTCGTTCTCGACTATTTCGCTCCATTGGGATTTCCCGGCAGGGCAAGTACCGAATCCTATTCCATAGAGGTTCCTCAGGGAGAGAGAATAAAGATCAACCTTACGGACGGCACGGAAGTGTGGCTCAACGGCGGCACTAAACTCGAATATCCGGCTGTGTTCGCAAGAAATTCACGGCGCGTGAAGGTTTCGGGCGAGGCCCTTTTCGAAGTTGCACACGATGCGAAACGCCCTTTCTCAGTCGAGACATTCGCCTGCGAAATAACGGTGCTGGGGACGAAGTTCAACGTCGTGGCCGACCGGAGCAGCGATTCGTTCCAAACAGCCCTGCTGGAAGGTTCGCTTAAAGTTAGTACTCTGGAGCCCGAGTATGCCGGCCGGGAAGTGCTGTTGCGCCCGGGTGAAGTTGCCTTATATAATAAAGGTATGCTCAGTGTAATGCCTATCGACAATCCCAATGTTTTCAGTTGGGTGGACGGGATAATAAACATACAGGGGCTTTCCTTTGAAGAGATCATGGCGCGGCTCGAAAAGACGTTCGACGTGAAAATAATCATAGATCGGGAGATCATGCCCCGCATGGATTTTATCGGAGGGGAATTCAGAAGCTCTTATGGTATCGAGAATGTGCTGAACACCCTGCAATACGGCTCCGATTTCCGGTATGATTTCGACAAGGAGAACAACGTGATAACGATCAAGTAAATAATATAAATCTTCAAAAAACTATCCCTGCTTATGACGATATAAACGATACGACCCCAATCGATTTTTTTTGTCGTCGCTAAAAAAACCTGTGGATGCTGCAACATCCACAGGCGGAAAAGGCGACAGAAAAAGCAACTCTACTTGCCAACAATTTTCTTTAAACCTAAACACTCAAAAATATGAATAAAAAACGTATTCAGCAAATAATATGTCTGATTACCGTAATAATTTTCTCGTGTCTCTTACCCGATAGCCACGCACACGCCCAGACGACTCCCGTCACGATCCGTTTGGAAAACCAGAAATTGGAGGCGGCGGTCAATGCGATCAAGGAACAAACAAGGTATTTGTTCCTCTACAAACAGGGTGTCGACCTCAATATGACCGTCAGCGTCAATGTAGAGAACCGCCCACTGAAAGAGGCTCTCGACCAGATGTTCGGAGGCACGAACCTGCAATACGAAGTCCAGGATCTCCAAATCATTCTTTCGCCCCGTCCCGACCCCGTGAAACCGGTCCCTTCGGCGGTAAGCGGTCTTGTGACGGCGCAGGGCGAGCCGGTTCTCGCAGCAGTGGTGTCGGTTCGCGGTACGTCGAAAGCGACGATCACCGACGAAAAGGGACGCTACACACTCAGAGATGTCGCTCCGGGCAGCACGCTCGAGGTTTCGCACCTGAGTTTCCAGCCTGCGGAGGCGGTTTATAACGGACAGCCCGAACTGAACATCGAACTGACCGGTGCCATGACCCGCCTCGACGAGGTCGTCGTAACGGCTCTCGGTATCGAGCGTCAGGAAAAGGCATTGAGTTACAACGTTCAGACGGTCGCGGCCGACGAACTGACCAAAGTGGCCAGTGCCAACTTCGTGAATTCGCTTGCAGGCAAGGTCGCGGGGGTGCAGTTCAACTCGTCGAGCGGTCCCGGGGGCGGTGTCAGAGTTGTGTCGCGCGGTCAAAAATCGTTGATGGGCAACAACAACGTCCTCTATGTGATAGACGGTATTCCGATGCACAACTCGCAGACGCAATCTAAGGTTCGAAACGACCAGGAGGGAGGGCAGTATGCCGATCCGGTCTCTACCGAGAGTGTCGCCGACCTTAACCCCGACGACTTCGAGAGCATCACCATGCTGACGGGTCCTGCCGCCGCCGCGCTTTACGGTTACGAGGGAGCGAACGGAGCTATCCTTATCACCACCAAAAAAGGTTCGAGCGACAAAACTTCGGTGACCCTGTCGAACAACACGACCTTCTCGAATCCGTTCATATTGCCCAAATTTCAGAACGAATACATTAGTCGCGAGGATCAATTATACAGCTGGGGGCCTAAAGGCAACGTGTCTTACAACCCGATGGATTTTTTCCAGACCGGTTTCAACACCACTAGCGGTGTGTCGGTTCAAACGGGCATGGGCAAACACCAGATATATTTCTCGGCTGCCAATACGACTGCCGAAGGTATCGTTTCCAACAACACCTACGACCGCAACAACTTCTCGATACGCTATACCACCTCTTTTCTGAACGATAAACTGACTCTCGACGCGAGTGCGAACTACATCATTCAGAACGACATGAATATGCTGTCGGAAGGTACATACTTAAACCCCCTGCCCGCAGTCTATCTCTATCCGAGGGCAAACGACTTCGCCAGCCTGCGGGAATATGAGTTTTACGACGAGGTTGCCGAGGGAATGACCCAAAAATGGAACTACACCGGTATATTTGAGTCGCAAAACCCCTACTGGGTGATGAACCGTATGAACAGGGAGAATAAAAAGCGGCGTTATATGTTCACCGCAAGCCTTAGATATGATATCACCGATTATCTCAACGTCATGGCGCGCGTGAATGTCGATGACGCGACCCACGAGGGAACATGGAAATTCCACAGGGGAACCATGGGTAATCTGGGCGGACCCAAAGGCCGCTATCGCTACAGAACTCAGAACGACCATCAGATATATGCCGACGCCATCGTTAATTTTAATAAGACGTTCGGAAAGTTCAGCTTCTTCATAAATGCGGGTGGCTCGATCAAAGATTTCAGGGAGTCGAACCATCGTATCGACGGAAACATCCTCCAGAATGGTCAATCGAACCTGTTTACGGCGGGAAATATAAGTTCCCAGGCCGAAAATGTTAAGAACGGTTGGAAGCAGCAGGTACAGTCGGTGTTCGTAAACGCGGAAATCGGCTTCAACAGTATGATATATCTCACACTCGCGGGACGTAACGACTGGGACTCTACGTTGGCCATGGCGGGGATTCGCCCAAAAGGGAGCGACGTGTCGTTCTTCTATCCGTCGGTGGGCCTTTCGGTCGTATTCGATCAAATGTTCAGAATGCCGCGAGGTTTCGATTTTGCCAAACTGCGTTTTTCGCGTACCCAGGTGGGTTCGGGTATTCCGGGACGATATGCGGTTTACTCTCCCGAAAATTTGCCTTTGGTGTATAGGGGAGCAGATGTGGGTTACACCGTGTCGACAGTGTATCCGTACATCGATCCCAAGCACGAGAGAACCGTATCGTATGAGGCGGGTGTAGATCTTCGTTTTCTGGGCGGCGCGCTTACTCTCGATGCAACGTGGTACCTGTCGAACACCTTCAATCAAACATTCGAAGTACCCCATGCTCCGAGCAATGCCAACAAAGGTACCACTTCGAGGCTCATCCAGGCAGGTAACGTCGAGAATATGGGAGTGGAGATCGCGCTGGGCTTCAACAAGCAATGGTCGAACGGTTTGGGGTGGCGTTCTGGACTTACTTACAGCTACAATAAAAACACTATAAGGGAACTCATTGAGGGCGAGACCGACCTCGGAACGGGGGCACCGATCATATACGACGACGAACAACCCATTGCAAGACTGGGTGAAGACGGTGCACCCGTGATACGGCTCGTGGTGGGCGGTTCGACGAGCGATTTGTATAGCCGTGACTACGATTGGAATAAGCGAGCCAACGGAGAACTCTTAATAGACGACGAAGACAAAGTAAATGTCATTCGGGGCGATTATACGAATAGGGGGTCGATGGCTGCACACTCCTATGCCGGTTGGAACAACTCGTTGTCATACAAAGGATTCGGATTGAGCTTCCAGATCCGCGGACGTTTCGGAGGTTGGGTATATTCGGCCACACAAGCCAATATGGATCTGTACGGTGTATCGCAGCACAGTGCCGATCTGAGAGAACGGGGTACCGTAAGAGTTTTGGGCAGGGGTGTACTTCCCGAGTCGTATCTGTCGGCAATAGCCCAAGGTGGCGGTAATGGCATGCACTATATATACGATGCCACTAACATCCGTTTGGGCGAGATAAGCCTCAGCTACACGATGCCGCGCAAATGGTTCAACGATGTGATGGGTATCACGGTCGGAGTTGTGGCCAACAATGTGGCCATGCTCTACTGCAAAGCTCCGTTCGATCCCGAACAAACGGCGAATGCGTCGTATACCTACTATAGCGGTGTGGACAACTTCCTGATACCCAGCACAAGAAACATAGGTTTTAATGTTAAAATACAATTCTAACCATGAAGATGAATAGATATATTATTGCAGTGAGTGTTTGTCTGTCGATACTTATGTCGGGATGTGTGGCCAATTACGGCGAAATAAACAAAGACCCGAATGTTCCATATGACGATGACAGGAGCGAAAGCGAGGTGTTTTTCGGTCTTTTCCCGGTAATGATCAACACCATTGTTCATTCGCAGCAAAACCGTAGCCAGCACACCGAGCAGATGGTGGGACAGTATGGAGGACACCTTGCCACCTCGGCCAACTGGAGCGGGACTAACTTTGCCAATTTCAATCCGTCGCAAGTGTGGATAGACATTCCATGGACGGACGGGTACGCCGGATTTTATGTGAACTACACCAGGGTCAGGGATCTGACCAAGGGCGAAGGTTATATATTCCAAATGGCGAATATCATTCGCGTTGCCTCACAACACAGGATAGCCGATATTTACGGACCTATTCCCTATTCCCAATATTCACAGGTGGTATCGGAAGAGGGTGAAGAGGGCGAGACGGAGGAAATACCGGGATATGACAGCGTTAAGGACGTATATGTCAATATGATAAATGATCTGACGGCGGCCATCGACGCGTTGACGGTAATTGTCGAAAATACGCCTGGAACGCCTGTTCCGGTAGGATCATACGACTTTATCTATGCTGCCGATTCGGGTAGCAAACTTGCAAAATGGGTCAGGTACGCCAACTCTTTGAAATTGCGTCTGGCGGTGCGTATTGCGCATAAGAACGATCCCGCGGGGTTTGCCTTGCAGGCTATCGACGAGGTTATGAACCATTCGATCGGCCCGATCCTCTCCAACGTTGATAACGCATTCAATAGTTCGATACCCGAAAACGAAACAGCGGGGTATTATGCCGCAACGAGTTGGGGCGACGTTAGGATCAATGCCACGCTGACAACCTATATGAACGCGCTGAATGATCCGCGTACTTCGAAATATATGAAAGCAGGCACACAGGCCGAACCCGATGACTATACGGGCAACATCGGTGTAAGAATGGGTGCGGTCACGGCGGCGAACAACGTATATTTCGACTTCGACCTCGAACCGGAAGTTCCGCCTGCGACCTATACGATCATGAACGTTATGACCCCCGAACCGGTGATGTTGTTCTGCGCCGCAGAGACCCATTTCCTGCTGGCCGAAGCTGCTGTCCGCGGATGGTATGCGGGCGATGCGAAACAACTCTACGAAGCCGGCATTCAAAGGTCGATGGAACAGTACGGTGTGGGTATGGGCAGTTATATGACCGAAACGATAACGGCGGCCGAAGGCAGATACTCCGACCCGAGGGATGCAAGTACCGATTTCGATATGTTCGCCTCTTTTGCGGATCTCGGCGCTTCCTCGACCCTTGCTGTCGCTTGGGACGCCCAGGATACCGACGAGAAGAAGATCGAGGCCATCATCACCCAAAAATGGATCGCCAATTACAGACTCGGTATCGAGGCATGGAGCGACTGGCGCAGAACGGGTTATCCGCGCATATTCCCCGGTGTGAACAATAATTCGGACAAGGTGAATAATCCCGATAGCGGCATCCGTATCAACGACGTTCGCATGGCGCGTCGCATACCTTATCCGAGCATCGAAAGGAACGCCAATCCGAAATACAGCGATGCCGTCGGTATGTTGGGCGGAGAGGATGAGATGACGACCGAACTGTGGTGGGCTTTGGGCAACCGATAGATAACAAAACTTAATATCACAAACTAAACAAATCAATTAACCTTTTAAAATTAAATGCATGAAAACAAAAATTAATCTGTTGTTACTTGCGGCGCTCTTTGCGGGTTTTGCACTCGTATCGTGCAAAGATCAGTTGCCCGACGAGATCGTCGGCGAATTTCCGCCTATCACGGGTACGGGAGAGTATTTCTCCATCGAACTTACCACCGTTTCCAACAATCCCGACTCGGAAGAAGAGGGTTATGTAAGAGCGTACATTGTCGATTCGGAAGGCAACGAGACACTTGTGAACCGTGCCGCTGCAGGTGACGTGGTATGGATCCGCGCAAGTGCCTACAAAGGATTCAAGTTCTTGGAGTGGAGTGCCGACTATGCGGAGATCTCGGAACCTGAGTCGGATCAGATCAGATTCACGATGCCCGGAAGGGATGTATCGATCGAGGCGACTTTCGACGATCTGAGCGTTCCGCCGCTCACTCCGTATGCACTTATACACGACTCGATTCCTTTGTACGGGCCTATGGAACACAATGTCAAACTGAGGGCATGGAAAGCCGCTCAGAAGAAACAGGTGTTCGTGTGGTTCGATGGATGGAGCGGTCGTAAAGGTGTAGGACAAAACTCGATGCGCGGACTGCCCGGCGAGGTCGGCCTCATTTCGAACTGGGGTCAGCCCAAGTTCGGTTTGAGTGACTGGCAAAAGGCAGATGTAGAGTATGTACAGAAGGTCAAAGGTTCGAAAGTCGTGGTGACCCTCTTCTCGGCAAAGGTCGGCGAAGATGTGGGCGTGCGTAGTGAATGGGAATCGATCGGCACTTCTTCCGACGAAGCTGTTATCAGACCGGTTATCGCCCGGTACGCAAGGGACATATTCGACAGATGTATGGCAGACGGTTATGACGGTTTTGACTGGGACTTCGAACCCGACTTTAGCGGCCGGTCCGTAGAGCAGGCTCCGCTTTGGAGAGTTCCCGCACAGGCCGGTATCTTCCTCGAAGAGTTGAGCTACTACTTCGGCACGAAGGCGAGCAGCTACACCAACACAGAGCGCAACTCGGGCAATCTCGGCAGTATTCGCGGTACCCAGAGTGCTTATCAGTCCGCACTTTCGGCAGCCGGTAAAACGAGGCTTCTGCTCCTTGTCGACGGTGAAGTTAACGACAGCAGCTTCAGTACTGGAGTGAACAACACCATCGCCACGGCTTATGTGGACTATTACGTTCAGCAGTCGTACGGCGTGACGGGAATATCCGGTTGCCAGGCTCGTATCGGAGGAATCGTCAGTCAGTTGCAGGCCCATATCAATAACTCCGAACTTCCCGAATTCACCAAGGAAGAGGCTGTCGGCAGGTGTATTCTGACCGAAAACTTCGAGAATGCGACCTTTGCCGAAACCGGAAACGGTATATTCGATATGGCTACCGTCACGTATGACAATTTAACTACCGGCGGGTTCGGTGCCTATCGTGTCGGACTCAGCTATAAAGCCACTCCCGGAGAATACAAGGGTTCGCGCTATTATATCAATCTCCGCAAAGCCATCGATATGCAGTATGGCGAAGGACCTCGCGAATTGTAAGTAAATTTGAAATAATTAAAATTGTAGCTATGAAAAACATAAAATTTTTAGGACTCGCCGCCGCTTTGTTCGCTATGGCATTTACCACCGGTTGCGAGGACATTCCAGGCAAACTTATCGATCGTAATTTCGCTTTCGTATCAGAACCCTCGGCCGTCGATGGCTTCACCTATGAGAAAACGATAGATTACTGGTCGGAAAGCGTGAACTTTTCGTTCTCCATCGAGTTGATCGACTACGCTTCGGAAGATGTGGTCGTGACCCTGAAATCCGATAATGCCGCACTGATGAGTGCGTACAACGAGGCCAACGATCCCGACTATGCAGCCGTTCCGCAAAGCAACATCTCGTTTTCGGGCGAGGGGGTGACCGACAACGGAACCACGGTAGAGGTTACCATCCCAAAAGGCAAGAACAGTGCGAGCGTGAATGTGACGGTTGCCAAAACCGGTATGCAGCTTAAAGAAACTTACGGTATGATGGTCGAATTGAGCGGTGCCGAAGGCGGGACCACCGAACTGGCTCCGAAGGCCTACGCCGAACTCTTCTTCCCCGTAAGATTGTTGGGTGAGACGGACGACGCTCCCGACCTGCCCGGCAGTCCTATCGCTATCGAGCAGTATCCGAGGTTCAAATTCGTAAGGAATGACAAGAACTTTGCTGTCTCCACAGGTCTGTGGAATGCCAGATTCGAAGGTGACTTCACGCTCGAAACATGGGTTTGTTTATCGCCCGGCGCATTCCCCTCCAACGGCCGGAATGCCCAGCTTTTCGACAACCGCAAATACAATGACGCGAGCGGTAACTCCCCGGAAGGTTATGGTTATGGATTGGATCCGAATGTCGATGAGTTTTTCGTACGCTGGGGCAACAATGTGTCGCAGGGCATGAGCGACATGGAGATCAAAGCCTTTAACGGTGCGGGAGACAATTCCGACAGAGACTGGAGAGCAGGTGAATGGCTGCATGTGACCATTGTCTATGAAAGACGTAACAACCTTCTGATAGTATATCGCAACGGTGAGCAGATACAGAAAGTCGACGGTTATCCCGAACCGTTGGGCAATCCGAACAGTCCCAGTAGCGCAAGCTACAATGCTGATTATCCGGCGGACGGCAAACTCCGGTTCAAACTGCTCAGTATGGCCGGAACTCACAGCGGTGGTATAGGTGCCAATGAAACCATGGCCGTTCGAGAACTCCGTATGTGGAATGTCGCACGCAGGCCGGTGCAGATCAAGAACTTTATGCGTCTCGCGGTCGATCCCGCCGAACCCAAGCTGGTTGCATACTGGCCGTTCGGATATAAGGAAGATCCTTCGATCCCGTTCGAGAATGTTGCCGAATGGACAGCCACCGACGATGTTCCCGTGGCTCCTCCGATGACCCTGTTCGCAGGCGCTTACTGGGGCGGTTGGAGCGAAGAACCCGTCGATTTCAGCACCGTTGAGGTTACGCTGAAAGACGGCACCAAAAATAGCGGGGCGACAACCCGTGCTGCTGTAAGAGCCGCTGTTCGCAGATAGTCGACTTGAAACTCTATTGAAAAACGCGCAGACTTTGAACTGCACCCCAAAAGTTGGACAAAGACTTTTGGGGTGTTTTTATGAAGTACAGTTATGAACAGAAATTAGCGGCAGTATTGTCCGTTGAGCAT
>QMCE01006769.1_pt1 | contig 11100 bp, 12 predicted proteins | sample 1821851 | NCBI WGS metagenome assembly QMCE01 (sample SAMN09453174, study PRJNA476694) | Termite gut metagenome, whole genome shotgun sequencing project. | isolation source: worker | host: Odontotermes sp. | place: South Africa:Pretoria | collected 2016-01-28
ATCACTTCCTGGGGAATGGTGAAATACGGATATGCGGAAACGGTTGATAAAATGATTGAACGGCTTGATTATGATATTCTTTACTATGAGAATATGTCGCTGATGTTGGATATAACCATATTGATATATACGGTTAAAATCGTGTTTACCGGGAAAGGAGTTTAAAGGATGAAGAAAAAAGAAGGAGCATTTTATCGATTTCTGATTTGGCGTCAGAAACATATCAACGAGCGGACATTTATTCTGATCATAAGTTTTATCGTGGGCCTGGCTTCCGCTTTGGCGGCTATCTTGTTGAAGAATACCATTCACTTTATACAGGGCGTACTTACTTCTAATTTACAGGACGGTGCAAACTATTGGTTGCTTATTTATCCGGTAATAGGCATCCTGCTGTCGGGCTTGTTTGTTAAATATATTGTTCGTGACGACATAAGCCACGGGGTCACGAAGATCCTTTTTGCCATCTCCCAGCATAAAAGCCGTATCAAACCTCACAATATGTGGTCGTCGTTGGCGGCCAGCTCCGTCACGATCGGGTTTGGCGGATCTGTCGGGGCGGAAGCTCCGATTGTGCTGACCGGCGCCGCTATCGGCTCAAATCTCGGACGGGCTTTTCGCCTGGAACAAAAGACGTTGATGCTGCTTGTCGGATGTGGAGCCGCAGGCGCTATCGCCGGCATTTTCAAAGCCCCGATCGCCGGACTTGTTTTTGTGATCGAAGTATTGATGCTTGACCTTACGATGACGTCTGTTTTGCCGTTGCTTATCTCGTCGGTGACGGCGGCTACGATGTCTTATATTTTTACAGGCACGGAAGCCATGTTTAAGTTTTCCCAGACAGAGGCTTTTCTTATAGAACGTATACCTTATGTGCTTCTGCTTGGTATATTCTGTGGCCTTGTTTCCCTGTATTTTACGAGAGCGATGATCAAAATCGAAGGATTGTACCGGAAATGGAACCATTACTGGCAGAAATTTCTGGTAGGCTCGGTTATATTGAGCGTGTTAATCTTTTTGTTTCCTCCGCTTTACGGAGAGGGATATGATACGATCGGTTCGCTTCTTGACGGGCGTTTTTTGCATCTGATGGATCAAAGTCCCTTTGGTATGATCAGTGGAAACAATTACTGGTCGATCATTATTTTTCTGGGTTTTATCCTCTTTATGAAAGTTTTTGCTTCGAGCGCGACAAACAGCGGAGGCGGATGTGGCGGGATTTTTGCCCCCAGCCTTTATCTGGGGTGTATTGCGGGTTTTATCTTTGCTCACGCGTCCAACTATTTTGATATATCCGCTCCGCTATCGGAAAAGAACTTTGCACTGATGGGAATGGCCGGCGTGATGTCGGGAGTGATGCATGCACCCCTGACAGGCGTTTTTCTGATTGCCGAACTGACGGGTGGTTATGACTTATTTTTGCCGTTAATGATTGTGTCTATCAGCTCTTATGCTACTATCATCGCATTCGAACCGCATAGTATTTATTCCATGAGGCTTGCGCAAAAGGGAGAATTGATGACGCATCACAAGGATCAGGCGGTGCTTACCCTGTTGAAAATGGAGAATATAATTGAGACGGATTTTCTCAAGGTTTCTCCCGATATGTCATTGGGGGATATTGTAAAAAGAGCGATTGCGCAGAGTTCGCGCAGCATGTTTCCGGTGGTGAAGGAAGATGGTAAATTAATCGGGCTCGTGTTAGTTGATAATATACGGAATATCATGTTCCGCCCGGAGCTGTATGACCGTTTCAACGTATCGCGTTTCATGGTTTCTCCGCCTGCTAAAATAGTGAATGACATGCCGATGGAGAAAATCATGAAACTATTTGATGATACGAAAGCATGGAACCTCCCGGTAGTTGATAGTGAAGGGCACTATCTTGGCTTTGTTTCCAAATCAAAGATTTTCAATGCCTACCGTGAAGTGCTTGTGGATACTTTTTCAGGGGATTGAATTGTGAATGCCTTCTTTTATTCTATTATAATGACAAACGAGTAAATCGCCGTTATCATTATGCAGGTGCATGCCGTTTCCCTCGCAGTAGCGGAACATTTTGCAGTCGGCGCATTCGCCGCGGCGCGTCCATTCGCGGTCGCGATATGGTTTAAAACCGTTGTTCCACACATCCATGAAGCGGTCTTTGTAGATATTTCCCTGATAATAATTAGCGCGGATGCTCGGACATCCGGAAATAGAACCGTCGGCTAATACGGATGCAACCGATACGCCTGCATGACATTCATAAAAGTGATCACGGACGTCCGCCTCGTAATTTCCCAGAAAACCTTCGCAGCCATAAGAAACATGAAAACCTTCGCGACGACAGTCACGGATAAAGTCCATCAATTGCACAAATTGTATGTTGTTCAGTTGAAGTTCGGGAATATCGGCGGCCCGGCCGACGGGAAAGACCGTGAAAATCCGCCATTGCTTAACGCCCAGATCCAAAAGGTACTTCTTGAAACGGGGTAAACTATCGAAGTTCTTCCGATTGGCGCAGGTGACAACATCCCAGTTTACTCCTGTTGTTTTTATCAGTTCTTTGACAGATTGTTCGGCATGACTGAAACTGTCGGGATGTCTCCTCAGCCAATTGTGTTCTTCTTCAAACCCATCCAGGCTGATGGTTGCCGTCCGTAGTCCTGAAGCTAACAAACTATCTAATCGTTCGGCAAAAAGCAATCCGTTCGATACAATCCCCCAAGGGTATTCCCGTTTGTACAATTCGAGTCCACATGTTTCTATATCCGGACGAACAAGCGCTTCCCCTCCCGTAAAAATGATAAGCAGTTTATGTGTATCGACAAAGGGCGTTATTTCGTCAACGACTTGCAGGAAATCTTCTACCGGCATATCCGGATATGCAGCGGATACCCGGCAATCGCTGCCGCAATGCCGGCATGCTATATTACATCGCAATGTGCATTCCCAAAACAATGTGCGTAACTCATGCAGGCTCACTCTGTTCCGGTGTATTTTCCGGAATACCTCAAGTGCCAGACGCTTTTTTAGCCCGATGGAACTATTCATTTTCTTTGTTTTTCAGCTCAATCTTTATTTCTTTTTCGGCTCTGCCTGCATTCCATCCGCTACCGTTTTGCAAATCCGAACTGAAAAATGTTACTTTTGCCGAATCGGTTTCAAAACTTGGATTTTCGGATATGTCTTCAAATTTCATTTTTATATTAATGGAGTCATTAGATGGAAAACCTGCGTAAGGATAGTTGAAACTACCGTCTGCTGTTGTATAAAGGGTATCATTGACATAATTGGTAATAACCGGCTTATCCGAGATAAAAGTAGGAGTGGTTTTCTGGTGATGATCTACACTGGGCACCACTACCCTGATTCCTTCCAAAGCATTCCCCGCAGTATCCGCTACTTTTCCGGATACGACGAACGCTGCAGATGGAGTTCCGTATTCAAGTGACGGAGTTCCGTATTCAACTGCGCCGTATTCGTCACAGGAAGAAAATCCCAGCAAAGACATCAGGCCGGCTAACGCCCAGTTTGTACCCTTGATTAATCTACGATTCAATTTTTTCATTTTTTTAGGTATATAGTTATTTAAAATTTATCTTTTCTTTCTGTCTCAGATCATGCAAATATAAGATAGTTTGTACCGAATATGATGTAATTTGATAATAAAACGTTGCATTGGACGAAAAAATATTTACTTTTGCCGTAAATCTATTTTTTTATATCCAATAAACAGATGACAAAAAGCGATTTGAAGATAGTATTTATGGGTACGCCGGATTTTGCGACGGAGAGTTTGCGCGCTCTTGTTGAAGGCGGATATCAGGTGGTTGGGGTGATTACGATGCCGGACAAGCCGGTGGGGCGTCATGGTAGCGTGCTTCAGGCATCGGCCGTAAAACAATACGCCGTTTCGGCGGGTTTGCCTGTGCTCCAGCCTGAAAAACTGAAAGATGAATCGTTTATCCGTGAATTACAAGCCTTACAGGCTGATCTGCAGATTGTAGTTGCGTTTCGGATGTTGCCGGAAATTGTATGGAATATGCCCCGTTTCGGAACGTTTAACCTGCATGCTTCCCTGCTGCCTCAGTACCGTGGCGCCGCGCCTATTAACTGGGCTGTCATAAACGGGGAAAAGGAAACCGGGGTAACTACTTTTTTTCTTACGCATGAGATTGATACCGGCAGGATCATCCGCCGCGAACGATTGCCCGTTGCGGAAACGGATGATGCGGGCATTGTGCATGATGCATTGATGCTCATGGGGGCAAGACTTGTTACGGAAACAGTAGATCTTCTGATTGAAAATAACGGAAACATTGATACCATATCACAAGATGTGTTGTGTGAAAATGCAAAAGAATTGCATCTTGCGCCTAAAATATTTAAGGATACATGCCGTATAAACTGGGAGCAGACTACCGGGCAGGTTTACGATTTTATACGCGGCCTGTCTCCTTACCCGGCTGCATGGACGGAGTGTATCCTTCCGGAAGGGCAACGCATACAGGTGAAGATTTTTCAGTCGGAGAAACGCTGCGAAACTCATTCGTTGCCTCCCGGAACCATTTGCACCGGCGGTAAGTGTTACATAGATGTTGCGACAAGGGATGGTTTTATACGGATACTGTCGCTTCAGTTATCCGGAAAAAAACGAATGCCGGTGAAAGATTTTCTGAACGGAAGTCAGTATACAATTGATAACCGGCGGTTTTTTTAATGAATTAAAATAGTGACAACCGAAAGTTTCTTCGGAAGGATCCGGCAAAATGCTTTCGGTATGCTTATTGAAAACAGATGATTTTAGACATTGCACTTATTGTATCGGGAGTTGTTTGCCTGCTCGCCGGGATTGCCGGAAGCGTTCTTCCGGCCTTGCCGGGGCCGCCTCTGTCTTACGCCGGTTTGCTGCTGTTGCATTTTACGGAGCGCGTTCAGTTTACCACTATTCAACTTGTTCTGTGGTTATTGTTGGTTTTGCTGACCCTGTTGGCGGATTATCTGCTGCCGGTTCTGGGCGTAAAAAAATGGAACGGCAGCAAATGGGGAAATATAGGATGTATCACAGGTACTGTTGCCGGCCTGTTTTTGTTCCCGCCGTGGGGCGTTATATTGGGGCCTTTCCTGGGTGCGGTGCTTGGGGAATTGTTGTTTGCCGGAAAAAAAGCGCCCGAAGCGCTGAAAGCCGGCTTCGGGGCGTTTATTGGTTTTGTTTTGGGGACGGTATTTAAACTGTCCGTATGCGGATGGTTTGTTTTCTGTTTTATAAGGGCTTTGGTTATCAGTTAAAAAAATCATCGAATCCGCTGGGCCGTGATTTTTTCTCATCTTCTTTTTTATTACCGGAAGCACATGGGTCCTTAAATTCGTCCGGAATGTCAAACGTTTCTTTTTCCGAATATTCCAGTTCGCTGTCTGCAAACACCTTTTTCATGAAATTGGCATAGATGGGTAAGGCAACATTTGCGCCTTGTCCTTCCATTGTGTCGAAATGGATGGAGCGATCCTCTCCTCCTACCCAGCAACCGGCCACGATACTTGGAGTAAAGCCCATATACCAGCCATCCGAATGATTTTGAGTGGTGCCGGTTTTTCCTCCCATAGGCGCTTTTATGCCGTAACTATAGCGTAAACGGCCTGCCGTGCCGCCGTCTACCACACTTTGCAGCATACTTAGCAGTTTATAGGTAGCATCTTCCGGTAAGACTTCATTCATCTCTGACGTAAACGTAGCAACCGTATTACCGTATGCATCTTCGATGTGGGTGATATACATCGGTTCGATCCGGAGCCCTTTATTCGTAAATACGGTATAGGCGCTGACCATCTCGGATACGGAAATATCCGGCGTTCCCAGACACATGGCAACAACGGGGTCGATATGCCCCTTAAAGCCGAAAGAGCGCAGTAATCTTTCCAGCGCATAGGGAGAAAGGTGTTTCATCAGGTATGCCGTTACCCAGTTGGATGAATTCTGTAGTCCCCACTGGAGGGTCACCTCTTCGCTTCATCTAATAATTGTTGTTGCACATTAAGCATTTTATCGCAAGGTGTAAATCCTTCGCTCATCGCTAAGGAATATACGAACGGTTTCATGGTAGAACCTATCTGCCGGCGTCCCATAGTAACCATATCGTATTGGAAATTAGCAAAATCAATACCCCCCACATAGGCTTTTACATGTCCGGTACGCGGATCCATCGCCATAAACGCGGTACGCAGAAAACTTTTATAATACCGGATGGAATCAAGCGGAGTCATAATGGTATCTTTCATGCCTTCCCAACTGAAGACGGACATTTCCGTTTTCGTTTTGAATATACGTGTTATTTCTTCCTCGCTCGCCCCGGCTTCCTTCATCGTTTTGTAGCGGTGCGACTGGTTGACGGCACGATTCAGTATTTCGTTAATCTGTTTTTCTTTTTCTGTATCCGGGACTGAATAAGGAAAAGTGAAAGGCGCATATTTTTTTCCCTTTTTTTCTTTGAAAAAAGAGGGTTGTAACGTTTTGCTCAAGTGTTCTTTGACAGCATCTTCCGCGTATTGTTGCATGCGCGAATTCAATGTCGTATAAATCTTCAGCCCGTCGGAATAGATATTATACGGTTTGCCGTTTGGTTTTGTGTTTTTGTTGCACCATCCGTATAGGGGGTTTGTTTCCCAGGAAACGGAATCTTCTGCAAATTTTTGCTGCAACCATGACGGATAATTGCCGCGTACGGGTTTTTGCGCGGAAAGAGTCTGGCGCATGTATTCCCAGAGATAGGGTGCCGCCCCTTCTTTGTGGTCGATGCGCGCAAAATTCAATTCCAGCGGCAATTGAGACAACGAATCACAAGTCGCTTTGTCAATATATCCGTATTTTTCCATTTGCCCCAATACCGTATTGCGTCGTCCTATTGCACGTTCGCTGAATCTTCTCGGATTATAATACGAAGGGTTTTTACACATTCCGACCAACGTGGCGGCTTCTTCAATCTTGAGATTCTTGGGGGTTGTATTGAAATAGGTGCGTGCGGCCGATTGTATTCCTACGGCATTATAGAGGAAATCGAATTTGTTCAGGTACATATTAATGATTTCCTCTTTTGTATAGTATTTTTCAAGTTTTACGGCGATCACCCATTCGATCGGTTTTTGGAGCACACGTTCGGTTACACTGCCCACGCTTGGGGAAAACAATTGTTTGGCCAACTGTTGTGTAATCGTACTGCCCCCTCCTCCGCTTTTCTGCATCAGGATGCCCCGTTTTACGACGGCGCGGATCAAACCTTTGATATCGATTCCGCTGTGTTTTACGAACCGGTTGTCTTCCGTTGCGATAAGGGCCTGTACTAACTCCGGAGATAAATCACTGTATTTCACGTGTATCCGGTTGTCTTTGCTATAGGAGTAAACTCCGAGCAGAACCCCGTCCTCTGAAATTACCTGCGACGCATAGCGGTCTATCGGGTTTTCCAGTGACTCTATGGTAGGCATATATCCTATGCGTCCTTTTGCAATCGCCGTAAATATAAGTGTTGCGCTTAAGATGGCTAATCCGAAACAACTCCATAAGGTGATGTTTATCCGTTTCCGGACTTGGGGTGTTATTTTATTCTGAAATTTTTTCCAACTGCTTTTTTCGTTATCATTCTTCATAATTTAGCAACTTCTGTTCCAGTATCGTTTTCTTCTTCCGGCGCTTTTTTGACAAAAAACGCACTTAATTCATACAATCCGTATAGCGGGAAAAATACACATCCGAGTGTGAACGGATCACTGCTTGGCGTAATAAATGCGGCTACGATCAACAAGCCGGCAACGGCATGACGGCGGTATTTGTTGAAAAATGCACGGGTCAGAAGACCCAGTTTTGATAATAACCATGAAACCAAAGGCATCTCAAATACGATTCCCATGGCAAATATGAGCATGATGAACATATCAACGTAAGATTCCAATGAAGACTGATTTTCTATGGCGTCGCTTATGTTGTAAGTTGCAAGAAAACGTAATGTCATCGGAAAAACAAAGAAATATCCTACGGCACATCCCGTGAAAAACATAATCGTACCAAAGAAAAAAGCCCATCGTACATTTTTCTTTTCATAATCATACAAGGCCGGACTTATAAACTTCCAGATCTCAAAAACAAGATAGGGAAATGTTATTAATAGTGCCAGCCAGAATGAGGTTGACATGGAGATGAAGAACGGAGATATAAGTTTTACATTAAATATTTTTACCCAATAGGTGTCATCGCAAAAATCAGGCAAAAGAGGTATTGTCGTTGTTAGTTTGCATAGTACACGATATAAAATAAAATCGGCACGCGTTGGCGCCAGAATGATGGTATCAAATATATACTGCGTAAAAACAAATCCCGTTATAGTAAAAACTATAAGCACGATCACACACCTGAATAATGTCCAGCGTAATGCTTCCAGGTGATCCCAGAAAGACATCTCCTCCTGTTGTTGTGACATATCTATGCCTTATTTTTCCGAATTATTCGTTGTCGTTGAATCTTCCGCGTTGATATCGTTTTCAATACCTTTTACTCCTTCTTTGAAGTTCTTGATTCCTTTGCCCAAGCCTTTCATCAGTTCCGGAATTTTTCTGCCTCCGAATAATAACAGGATAATGATTGCAATGATAATGATTTCCGGTGCGCCCAGATTCTGTAAAAATAATAAATAGTTCATTTTGTATTCTCCTTATTTTTTTCTTTGGTTGTCTTATTAATTGGCAAAGATACGATTAGAAATTGATAAAACTGCCTTTTTTAGTAATTTTATTGTTTTTGGCATGTTGGCGTTTTTATGGCGTAAAGTTCATGGCTGTTATTTTGCGGTATATATGCCTGTCTTTTAGTTGTGTGGTTTTTTTTCGGAAATAGAATGAGGAGTTTCGGTTGCAGGAGGCCATCCCGGTAATAATCAAAAGAAAATGCACTTTCTTTTGGTTATTACATTTGATTTGCACTATCTTTGTGAATTCAATTTGGAATTATGTAGTGATGAAATACGCCTGTTTCACAGCGTACAAAAGATAATTATATATTAAAAATATACGTATGAAAGTTTTTGTTTATCCGGGTCAGGGCGCCCAGTTTACGGGTATGGGAAAATCCATGTATGACCAAAATGCACATGCAAAGGAATTGTTTGAGAAGGCGAATGAAATTCTCGGTTTCCGAATAACGGATATCATGTTTTCCGGTTCTGATAATGAATTGAAACAGACCAAAGTAACGCAACCGGCTATATTTCTGCATTCCGTTATTATGGGGTAAATTGTTTACGCCCGGAATGGTTGCCGGACATTCGTTGGGTGAGTTTTCGGCGCTGACCGCTTCCGATGCCCTTTCGTTTGAGGATGGGCTTAGGCTTGTATCGAAGCGCGCCCATGCTATGCAGAAGGCATGCGAAATGCAACCGTCTACCATGGCGGCTATTATCGGCTTGCCGGATGAAGTGGTAGAAAACGTCTGTAAAGCGATAACGGATGAAATTGTTGTTTGTGCGAATTATAATTGCCCGGGGCAGATTGCCATTTCCGGAACAAAGGCCGGTATTGAAAAAGCGTGCGAAATGTTAACGGAAGCAGGCGCCAAGCGTGCGTTAGTATTAAATGTAGGAGGCGCATTCCATTCGCCGCTGATGGAGCCTGCACGTGCGGAATTGGCCGAAGCGATTGAATCGACCACCGTAAACAAGCCGGTTTGCCCGATATATCAAAACTATACCGCCCTGCCGTCGACCGATCCGGAAGAAATAAAGAAAAATCTGATTGCCCAGTTGACGGCTCCGGTCAGATGGACACAGACCGTGAAAAATATGGTTGCCGGCGGCGCCGATCATTTTGTGGAATTGGGCCCGGGAAGAGTGCTTCAGGGACTGATCCTGAAAATTGATAATTCGGTTACGGCTGAAAGTTATCAGGATAAGGTGACAAAAGATTGAACGGATGATTCACAAGTTGATTCTGTATGTCTGCCGATCCTGTAATATACGATAAGAATACGTTGGAGTTTGTCACTGTTGCGCTTGAATTCTGCGCTTTGGTGGAAACAGCTTCCCAACATACATTATTCTCATTTACAGACAAAGCCGTAAAAATTATCCCCCTGCTTTATCTGAAAGCTACTTTATTGCCCGGTATGGAAGAGCCGGAGGATGATAATGAGCCGGAACATTTCATTACTGAGCATACGTATGAGGCGATACGTTATCGCATCGCGAATCTTTTGGGCGAACATGATTCGTACCTGGATACGTTTCATCCGGATATCCGGTATAGTGATACGCCGATTGCTTCCACCATATCGGAAAGCCTGGCTGACGTGTATCAGGATTTGGGAGATTTCGCAGCATTGTTTCGTCAGGAAAACGAAGAAGTGATGGCGCAGGCATTGTATAATTGCAGGGAGAGCTTCCGGGTATATTGGGGGCAGAAACTGCTAAATGCATTGAAAGCGCTTCATGTAGTACATTTTAATGAAGAATTGTCTTCCGGAGAAGACGGTTTTCTTACCGGAGGGGATATCGGATGAATTTTACACACGCCATTACAAAAGACGCAATTTCGCGGATGCCACGGGAAATGTTTCCGGGGCGTATCGTCGTCATAGAGGATAAGGTGGAGTTGGATGGGGCGCTTACCTATCTGGGGTCATTGACGGCAATAGGGTTTGATACCGAGACACGACCGAGTTTTTCGAAAAAAACACATTATAAGATGTCGTTGATGCAATTGGCCGGCGATGCTGTCTGTTATCTGGTACGGTTAAATCGTTTTAAAAAAATGCCGTCTTCATTGGAATCGTTTCTTAAAAACAAAGATGTAAAGAAGATAGGTCTATCATTACGTGATGATTTTCACGGCTTGCATAATCTGACTACTGTTTTGCCGGGTAATTTTATTGATTTACAGATGTATGTGACTAAATTTGGTATAGAAGATATGAGTCTTCAGAAAATTTATGCAATCTTGTTCGGCAAGAAAATTTCCAAGCGTGAACGCCTGAGTAACTGGGAGGCGGATGTCCTTACGGAATCACAGCAACGTTATGCTGCTCTTGATGCATGGGCTTGTCTCCGTATTTATCAATTTCTGGAATGTTCAAAATGA
>QMCE01009700.1_pt1 | contig 11096 bp, 8 predicted proteins | sample 1821851 | NCBI WGS metagenome assembly QMCE01 (sample SAMN09453174, study PRJNA476694) | Termite gut metagenome, whole genome shotgun sequencing project. | isolation source: worker | host: Odontotermes sp. | place: South Africa:Pretoria | collected 2016-01-28
AAATGAACCTCCCCGCCGCAAGCGACGGGGAAACATGTACGTGTTACAGAAGTTGACGAGATTCGTTCTGTAAGGAAATTAGTATCTGTGGGGTTTACTACCATAGAATGGTAAGTAGTACAAACAGCAACCGCCCCACAGCGGCGGGGTAGTAAACCCCTCTGCGAATAAAAATCAATTTACACAAATTTCAAGACAAGCTCTCGAGGAATTCAAACCCGCCCATCAAACCTAAATCCAATGCCACTTTTTTCTCTGGCAGCGTAGTTCATGACTCCGCTTTTGATGTTCATAAGTCCAAGGTTATAGTTCAAAACATCGTACTCCACATTCGTATCTCCGTCATTGAACTAATTACCTTCCTCTTCAATGTTTGGAACTTCGATATCCCTGTTCTTAACTCCACATTCGGTGTTCGGAACTCTGGTTTCCATGTTCTGAACTTCGATTTCCCTGTTTTGAATTGCTATTTATTGGGAGATGTTTGACAAAGTATGACAAAGATGAACGAGCAAAAATGTAGATAGTAAAACTCATTATATTACATAGAATTGATACAGCTTGATGCCTTATCTTTTCATTATATGTTTTGAAACGCCTTCAAATTTTTCAATTTCTTGAAGGAGCGTCCCAATTTGATCGTCTGTTTCACGCCCCGCATTTTGACTTTCGATGATGACCTGCCGACCGCCATTGAGTATCCTCTTGGAAAGCTCTTCACCACGTAAGATATTTTGTGAGGCAGCTTTATAGCTTCAAGGATGTTTGTATCTTTAGGAACTCGCGGTTTTATAAACGGCGGCGCTCTGTCCATAAGGTGCGGCGGCTAACGCCCAAACAGGCTGATTTTTCCAAAGCGATGCCAACGTCCGTTGTTTTTCTTGTTGCCCTCTTCCATGATTTTGAAGATAAACGCCGCGAAAGCTGCATCGTCGACATTGTTTTCGGGAGTGGAAAAGCCGAAGGTTTGGAAAAGTTCGGCGCCGGTACGAGCGAGCAAGCCTTGAGCGAGCGCCTGAAAAGACGCCGCGGCGCACGACGAAAGAAGGTCGTCAGCGTATGGGAGGGGCGCGGCGAGCGCGAAACTCAATGTCCCGGATTTTCGCGCCCGAAAACCGTCGATAAGCTCCTTGACAAGCAGAAACCAGCCCTTGATTTCATCCTGCACAAAGCTTTCTATTTCTGCGTGAGCAAGGCGCCCTTCTTCTTTGCAGCCCGGCGGCGGGGCGCACACCAACACCGCCTCGTTAATCTGCCCCAGCCGGTTTTCCGCCGCCAGGACGAGCGTTTTCGCCGCTATAGGACTGCCCGGATTCCATTTCAGTATTTCTGCGCTGGAAACAGAGAGTAGGCGGTCAGAACCGTCAGGAATGAGCGCCGCCGTGAAGTGATCCACCCGTTTTGCGGCTTCGACCGCTATTGCAGTCAGGAGGGGCGAGTTATTGCCCGCGATGAGTATTCCCCGTGTCATATATGCAAGCAGTATACCGCGTTCCGTGTGAAAAAGCAAGAGGATAGGCATATTTTAGTAAGAAAGTCATCCACTGTATACATTTCAGTGCGGAAATACTGTCAATAATCAACACCATTTCCCTTGTCGGGCGTCAAACCCTCTCCTCTTCATAGGATTGCGTTTCGTCAAACACGTACTCAAGCTTTACACCCGCCTTTTCAAACATCGATTCAGAGTCGGCTGGGGATTGGTAGCGGCGCTGGCAGACCACGCGGACTATGCCGCAGTTGATGATCAGCATGGCGCAGGTACGGCAGGGGGTCATGCGGCAGTAGAGAGTAGCGCCGTCTATGCTTACGCCGCGTTTGGCGGCTTGGCAGATGGCGTTCTGCTCGGCATGGACGGTGCGAACACAATGGGTTGTAATGCTGCCGTCCTCGTGAACCATTTGCTTGAGCTGATGCCCGACTTCGTCGCAGTGCGGCAGTCCAGAGGGCGCGCCGACATAGCCGGTTGCCAAAATCTGGTGATCTTTCGCTATGACGCAGCCCGATCTGCCGCGTCCGCACGTCGCCCGTTTTGAGATCGCCTCGCACACTTCCATAAAATATTCGTCCCAGCTTGGCCGCGCGTACTCTTCGCTCATAGTATCCCCCTCGTTTTTTAAAGGCGCTTCTTAAAAAGCTCCCTATTGGTATTCAAAAGCTATAATTTCTGAAGGATTTTCAAGGGCTTTAGCTTACCCGCACGCCGCGCAGGCAGATAGGACGCCACCATAGAACACAGTACCGTAAACACGCCTATAATCGCCACTGTAAGCCAGTCGATGATGATCGGGAAATCGTGCAGGTAGTAGTTCGGATCAAGCAGCGTGAAGTTCCTGTCGCCGGTAAAGAAATTGACGGCTGTTTCTATAGCGGCTATGATGCTGTTGACGGAAAGTCCTATGAAAAGCCCGGTGGCTATGCCGACGACCGCGCCTATCAACCCGGTGATAAACGCCGCCCGCACAAAGACGCCGCTTGTGAAAGCAGGACTCGCACCAGCGGCTTTCAGAACGGCTATATCCCGCTGGCGCTCTATGACCAGCATGGATGTCGCAGAAGACACGTTCACCGCCGCTATGATCACGATGAGCGCCATGATAAAAAGCAAGATTTGACGGGTAGATTCGTAGGAGCTGAACTGGGCAAGCTGCAGCTCTTTCCATGTATAAATCCCGTAGCCCTTGCCGATATTTTTCTTCATGGAAAGAGCAAAGTCGTCCGCCTCTTCGTAGGGATCGTTGATTTTCACCATGAGGAAGTTTTCCACGCCGCCGCTCCTGTCGCTGTCCGCAAAAAGCCGTTCCCCCGCGTCATAGGTGGTAACGCACCAGAGCGCGTCAACCTCGCGGTAGCCTGCTGAGACAACTGCCTTGACAAAAAATGGCGTCATACGAGGGACGGTTCTGCCGTCTTCGGTCATGCGCACAGTCATAAGGCTCACCATATCGCCCGCTTCCGCGCCTATAGACTCGGCGAGCGCTTCGCCCAGAAACACGTCATTATCCGCCTCAAGACGCGCTTCGCCCTGTACCGTTTCCAGAAACGCTGCTGCGCCATCGTCCTCCCAGAAGCTGGCTTCTACGGCACGAACCGACGCGCCCGCCCTGCCTGTATCGCCGACGATTACGCCCATGCCCTGCCGCTCCAGCCACGCGCCCCGTATATCATCCGCCTGCAGAACTTCGTCTTGTATTTCCTCAAGACTTTTTTCGCCGGTGAAGTTATATATCCGCACATGTCCTGTGCCAAGTTCAAGGTAACGGTCGGTGATGCCGCGTATCATGCCGTCCGCGACAATGAGGGTAACGATGATAGGAACGAGACTCACTGCGATGCCAGCCGCTGCGCCGCGCAGGTACCTGCCGCCCTCCTTCGCCCGCCCCAGAAGATAGCGAAACGCGATGAAGAAGCCCGATCCGTTCATGGCGCGTCCTTGGAACCGGAATCGCCGAGCGTATGATCAGGCGATGTCTGTTCCTGTGGTGAAGACGCGACGTCATCGGAAAGCGCCCCTGCGGGGAATTCAGTATTATGGAGCGCCTGTAAAACACCGGCTTCCAGTGTGTAATGAAAACGGGCGCGCCGGGCGACTTTTTCGTCATGGGTAACGACTATCAGGGTCTTGCCCCATTTTGTCGAAGTGTCGTAAAGGAGTTCCGCCACCATCGCGCTGTTGTCTGGATCGAGGTTGCCGGTTGGCTCGTCCGCCAGAATAATGCTGGGATCGTTGACAAGCGCACGGGCGACGGCAATTCGCTGCCGCTCACCGCCCGAAAGCTGTGAAGGAAAATGACTGGCGCGGTCAGAGAGCCGTACGTCCGAAAGGAGGGCGTGGGCTTTTTCAAAGGCGTCTTTTTTCTTCATGCCGAACATAAAGGCAGGAAGCATAACGTTTTCAAGGGCGGTAAAATCTTTAAGGAGATAGTGAAACTGGAAAATGAATCCCACTTCGCGGCTGCGGTACGCGGAAAGCTTTTTTTCAGGGAGACCGGTGATTTCCATGCCCGCCACCACAGCCGAACCGGAATCGCTCGTGTCAAGCCCGCCCACTATATTGAGCAGAGTGCTTTTTCCACTGCCGCTCTGTCCAGTTACAGCGACGGATGCGCCTTCCTCCACGGAAAAACTTACGCCGCGTAGTATGTAGAGCGTCTCCGCGCCCGAAACGTAGTTTTTAACGAGGTTTTTTACGGTTACTATATCACCCATAGTATTTCCTTACTCCACCGTAAACGTATATACGGCGCTCTGTACGTTCTCATTCGCGTCCTGCACGACAATTTCGAGCGTCGCCTGCCCCCGCGTAAAGACCGCCTCCCCCAGCTCAAAGGCGGGGGACTGGGCGTACACCTGCCGCACCGGCACCAGCCCGTTGCGGTATATCCAGAACACGCCGTCACGCGCCGAGAGGGTCTCAAGGGCGATGACGCCGACTTCCGCCCCGTTGAGCGATCCCATGATGCGGAAAGGCGCAAGGGGCGCGCCGTCAGGCGTGTCCGTGTCCGACGCGGTAACAAATACCGTATAGCGCCCCTGTGTCAGAGTGCGCGTCTGGGCAGGATCGATGAGGCGGTCCCGGTCGTTCATCAGGCGCACAGCTTGTATCACCGGCGCTGTGGTGTCGCTGCGGCGCACAGCTATCATGGAGGGATTTATCCAGCGCCGTTCCTTGCGGTCAAAAAGGGAAAAATAAAAGCCGGTTTGCTCTGACCAACCCGACGTGCCTGCGCGCCCTATGACCATGCCTTTCTGCACAGTGTCAGGGTTAGTGGGCGCCCGGGCGCCGTCAAGCCGACTGTATAAACTAACAAGCCCGTCTCCATGGTCAACCGCCATCCATGCGCCTAAAGGAGTAGGCAGACGGGACGCGCCCACGGCGTTCCGCCCGCTTGAAAAAAGCAGCGAGCCGGTTTCGGCTGCCCTGACTGCCCTGACTGCACCTTCCCCGTCAAAGGAATCGCCCAGCATGGGCGCACCGCCGTTGTCCAAGCCGAAGTTTGCCGCGAGCGCGGCGTCCGGTGAGGGGGCGTCCATAGCGGACGCCGATGACGCCGCAAAAAACGCCGCGAGGCACAGCATAATAAGTGATGTGACCAATAGATCAAAAAAATCCATCTAAAAACCTTATCTGTCAAGTTCTTACGCCCCAAGGCGCGCCTTGCAGTTTGAAATTGCGACGTCAACACACTGCGCGTTGACACCTGCTGGTACAATTCGTGTATTATTGTGGGCGGATGCGATACGCCGCTGCGTTCATAAGCGGCTGTCTGCAAGTGTTATGCGGATGCCTTGCATACCATTCGGTTTTAACTTAACCCGTAATTGTAATACATGTCTAAAAAGAGCGGACGAGGCGAAACCCATTACTAACGTCCCGAAGGACTGGGGTGCCGCGGTCCCGATTCGCGGAACGCGCGCGTATAGTTGAGTAGCCCCAGCTGCCGCCGCGTAGCACACGGTACGTACTGGAAGCGGGTCCCACAGGATCAATCTGGGGGTCATCGCTATAGCTCCCCCACCAATCCCAGCACCACTCCCATACGTTACCGCTCATGTCATAGAGCCCAAGACTGTTCGCTTGCTTTTGTCCTACCGGATGTGTCTGCTTTTCACTGTTCTCAATATACCACGCCACCTCGTCCGCGCTGTCGCTCCCGCTGTACTCGTAATCCAGTCTGCCTTTTCCGGCGCTTCGCGCCGCCCATTCCCACTCCGCTTCTGTTGGCAAACGGTAACCATTTGCGGTGAAGTCGCACGATATTGCGCTTCCGTCGCCGCTGTAACACAGCGTTAAGCCTTCAGCCTCGCTTCGTTTGTTGCAGTAATCCACTACGTCAGTCCAGCTCACCATCTCCACCGGCAGATTGTCCCCTGTCCACTTGCTTGGGTTATCTCCCATCACTTTTACCCATTCCGCCTGGGTTACCTCATATTTCGCTATGTAAAATGATTTGCTTATTGTTACCTGATGTACGGGCTGCTCATTGCTCTCCCCGTTCGCGCTCCCCATCATAAAGGTCCCGGCAGGCACCAAGACCATCCCTTCAGGAAGAGCGTCAGTTCCGCTTCTTCTCTCATTCGCTGCATGATCCGCGCCGCCGCCGCCAAACGCCGCTGTTCCAACCAGCGCCATAAGCGCAATAAGTGTCGCTGTCTTTTTCATTAAACGAACCCTTTTTCAAAATTGGGATGATAAAACGTCTGTATGATTAGCAGTTGAAATTCCAGATGAAACCACGCTCATCGTTTCACTATTTCCAGCGCCGCCAGCATAGAGCCGCCGCCTATGTAGAGAATATTGTCCTGTCTGCCAAGAAAGACGTCTCTGCTTGTGAAGGGCGCTTTGAGCATAAGCGAGGCGGGAAATTGTACCGCCGCCAGTTCTTTGAGATTGTCGCCCTTATCAAGGAGCAGGAAAAGCAAGCCATCTGATCCCTCCCCGTCTATGGCGGCGATTTCCCCATCAAGCGGGACAGTGAGGCTTATGCGGGACGCGGTTTCGTAAAGCCCCAGCCCGCTTTCGCGCTCAAACACCACGCGCCCATCGTTGTCCACAAAATCCACGCGCACAGGACTGCGAAAACCTCTTCCTAAGAACTCGTGATAGCTGACGCGGTAGCTGTTGTCCGCAGAACCGCCAAGACGCTCCATGTGGAGGAAGCGCTGTTCGTCTATGCCGGAAACAACGGCGAACTGGGAGCCGTCCCGGGAAAAGGCGCAGCCCAGAATCACGGAGAGGCGAGATCCGCCCGGCTCAAAAAAGAACACCCGTTTGCCTGTGCTGTTAAGCACTTCAACCGCGCCGTCCAGAGAGCCGATGAGGAGCAGTCCGTTAGCCGCGTCCACGCAGGTAATCACCGAGGCGAAGTCGTAGGTCCAGAGCGGGCTTCCGTCTTCGGTTATGGCTGAAATCGAGGTTTGTTCGCTGTTGATGAGAAAAATCCGCTTGTCAAGGAAGAAAGGATACCCGGCAGGGACTCCTCCCGGAGTGAAGTCTAATGACAGAACCAATCCGCCCGCTGGATCGCGCACATCCACGCTCTGCGGCACAGGCGCGTAGTCCGCCCAATAGTCGCCTGATAGAGACACGAAGCCGTTCGTCGTCCTATTAACGGTGAAATTCCCGTCTTTATCCGTGTAACCAAAGCGATCCCCAAGCTGGAACGGCAGGAGCCGCCCTTGTTCAGCGTCTTTTAAGACCGCGTCATCGCCCTCTGCCTCGTAGGTTGAAGGGAGTGATTTTATCCATCGGGATTCAAGTACGATTTCTTCAGGTATGGGACGCGCCGCGCCGAAAATGTAGAGAATAAAAAGCAGTATACCGCCGATAATAAAAATTATTTTTTGTTTATTGCTCACGTTTTGCCTTTTTCGTCATTTTTATACTATGAAATAGCGTTGACTGTCAAGACGCCGCGAATGCGGGCATTGAATAAGGTCGTTGACAGTTTTCTACTTTTTCGTAAATTTTTTATATCTTCCTACTTTTTTGTATGTTTTTTTGTTATCCTTGTTTTGAAATTAGCGTCCTATTGCGTCCTCTAAAAACAAACGCTGTCCGGTTACTTCCTGATTATATGCTCTCAGGGAGTAGTCTGAAACCAATGGTTTGTTTCTGCTGTAGCTGCTTGCGAGCTTCCTCAAGCTTAGCCCGCGCGCTGGCATAATTCGGATTAAGCCGCAAGACCCGCTTCAAAGTCGGCAATCGCCCGGTCGTAGTTCCCTTTGGTGTTATAGGCACTACCTCGATTGTAATACGCCGCCCAGAGATTAGGGTCGAGCCTGATTGTATCGCTCCAGTCCGCAATGGCTCGGTCTAAGTCCCCTTTGGCGGCATACGCGCCGCCCCGGTTGTGATATGCGTTCGCAAAATCGGGGTTGAGCTTGATTACCAAGGTATAATCGGTAATTGCCCGGTCATAGTCTCCTTTGGCGTGATACACAAAACCCCGGTAGTTATATGCATCCACATAATTGGAGTCGATCCTGATTACCATGGTAAAATCAGCAATTGCTCGGTCGTAGTCCCCTTTGTCAGCATATCTTTTACCCCGATTGTAATACCCTGTTACATTATTCGGATTGAGCCTGATTACTGTGGTAAAATCGACGATTGCCCGGTCGTAGTCCCCTTTATTGGCATACGCACTACCCCGGTTGAGATACGCCGTCACATGATTTGGGTTGATTTTAATCGCCGCGTTACAATCGGCGATTGCCCGGTCATAGTCTCCTTTGTTGTCATACGCATTACCCCGGTTGCTATACGCCTCCACTAAATTGGGGTCGCATCTGATTGCCGCGGTATAGTCAGTAATTGCCCGGTCTAAGTTCCCTTTGGTATGATATGCAAACCCTCGATTGTAATACGCCAGTGCATACATGGGATCAAATCTGATTGCTATGGTATAATCGCTAATTGCTCTGTCTAAATCCCCTTTGAGATTATACGCGCTGCCCCGGAAGATATACGCCAGCACATAATTTGGCTTGAGTTTGATTGCCGCGTTAAAGTCGATAATTGCCCGGTTGTAGTCTCCTTTGAGGAAATATACACTACCCCGATTGTAATACCCATTAGCAAGATTGGGATTGAGCTTGAGTGCTTCGTTATAGTTGGCAATTGCTCGGTCATAGTCCTCTTGGTCCTTATATACAAGACCACGATTGCTATATGCATAGGCATAATTGGGATTGAGCCTGAGTGCTTCATTATAGTCAGCGATTGCCCGGTCATAGTCCCCTTTGTCGTAATACGCAACACCCCGATTGTTATACGCTGCTGCATACGTGGGGTTGAGTCTGATTGCCATGGTATAATCGGCGATTGCCTGGTCTATGGCTCCTTTGCGGTCATTCGCAAAACCCCTGTTGTAATACGCCGCTGCAAAATTTGGGTCGATCCTGATTGCTTCGCTAAAGTCAGTAACTGCCCGGTTGTCATCCCCTTTATCAGCATAGGCGTCACCACGATAAAAATACGCTTCCGCCAGTTCTTTGGTCATGGTAAGCGCTCTGTCAAATCTCTGTATGGCTTCGTCATATTTGCTCTCGGCAGAGAGGTCTTTGCCTTGGTTGAGGTACATCAGCGTGTCGTCCGAAACATGCGGTAGCGGAGAAGTGCTAAAAGGGGCGGTAATTTGTGTCAGTATGGGATCGTTGTTCTGTATCCGCAACGCACGGGATACAAGTACTTTGGATGTCGGCACGTCCACCGCCCGAATCCGCAACTGGCTGAAATCGGCGTAACGGTCAAAAGTTCCAGTAACGACTACTTTCGCGTCCAGATAATTGCCTATACTCACAGCGGATTTATCACTTACCAGTCCAGACATTGGAAACCGATGTTCCGTGTCCAGGTAACGTAACGCCGTATCCCGCGGCAGAGGAATGAGCTTTCCCCGCCGGGAAAATGTGTCGTTCAGTTTCTCGGCGACAAAATCTCCTAGTTCATTAGGATTAGCGGTAATGGTATATACAGCTATTTGCAATCCTTCTGGTACGAGTGTCTCAAGCTCGACGACGGAGGTTTCAATCGCTTCGTCAAGACTTAACAGACCATGCACCGCATCATCAGCCGCATACACGTTTAGTGAAGCCAGCGCAAGGAATATTATCAAAACTATTCTTTTCATAGTTTCTCCAAAGTGAACATAGTCTTACTTATATCACATATATTTTGTTCCTTCAACAAATTTTTTAGAAATTACTGCCGGAACTCTCTGTAATTCCCATAGAAGAAATCTATGGGGCAAATTATTTTTCTAAATTTTTACGTTTAGGCTTATGGATATTGGTAAACGCCAGTTGATAACTATACTACATAATTACGATGACAGTTATAATCAGTAATTCCATACCCCCTCACACGGTAATATCCCGTCCTTTCGTGCGTCTTCAAAAGTTGGCACATATCTTGCATAATATACAAAAGGAGTACTACTGTGAATCAGGTTATAGACTTTACCAAAACTCCTATAGAAGAAATCTATGGGTCAAATTGTTTTTCTAACGCTGTTATGAAAGAACGGCTGCCGAAAAGTATTTACAAAGAAATCCTCGCTGTACAGATGGGCGAGAAGGAACTGACGCTTGAAGTGGCGGAGGTTGTCGCTGTTACCATGAAAGACTGGGCTATTGCCAAAGGCGCCTCCCATTACACTCACTGGTTCCAGCCGCTCACCGGTCTTACCGCCGAAAAGCACGATTCGTTCATCTCGCCGCACAAAGACGGGAGGGCGCTTATGGAATTTTCAGGCAAAGAGCTTATCAAGGGCGAGCCTGACGCTTCCAGCTTTCCTTCAGGCGGGCTGCGAGCTACGTTTGAGGCGCGCGGCTACACCGCGTGGGACCTTACCAGTCCCGCCTTCCTGAAACAGGACAACCAAGGCACGACGCTCTGCATTCCTACCGCCTTTATCAGCTATTACGGGCAGGCGCTTGACAAAAAAGTGCCGTTTCTGCGCTCCATTGACGCGCTTGGAATACAGGCTGTGCGCGTTCTCAGGGCGCTTGGCAACGAAACAGTCAAGCACGTCTTCACTTCGGTGGGACCTGAGCAGGAGTATTTTCTTGTCGACAAAAAATACTACGAAGAACGCCCGGACTTGATGCTGACCGGACGCACGGTGTTCGGCGCGCCGTCCCCCAAAGGGCAGGAGATGGACGATCACTACTTCAGCGCCATACCAGAGCGGGTTGCGGGCTTTATGCGCGAGCTTAACTACGAACTGTGGAAAGTGGGCATTCCGGCGAAAACTCAGCATAACGAGAGCGCGCCCAATCAGTTTGAGATCGCGCCGGTTTACACCACCGCGTCATGGGCGACCGATTCCAACCAGCTCGTTATGGAAACCCTGCGGACGGTGGCGCGGCGGCACGGCATGGAAGCTCTGCTTCACGAAAAACCTTTTGCTGGCGTGAACGGATCCGGCAAGCACAATAACTGGTCTATCCGCACAGACGACGGTGAAAATCTGCTTGACCCGGGCGAAAACCCCGAAACAAACGCCCGTTTCCTGCTCTTTGCCACAGCGGTTGTGGAGGCCGTTGACCGCTACGCCCTGCTTATCCGCTCGTCCGCCGCGACTGCTGGC
>QMCE01002088.1_pt1 | contig 11095 bp, 6 predicted proteins | sample 1821851 | NCBI WGS metagenome assembly QMCE01 (sample SAMN09453174, study PRJNA476694) | Termite gut metagenome, whole genome shotgun sequencing project. | isolation source: worker | host: Odontotermes sp. | place: South Africa:Pretoria | collected 2016-01-28
GGAGTCCTCAAGTGCCGTAATGCCGACAGACAAGCTGTCCTCAAGGTACTGAGAGTACTTGGCAAGAAGTCCTAGTGCAGATTCATCCAGTGTCTGACGGCAGTAGAGGCAGCGATCATCATGCTGTACGCCCAGAGTTTCCAAGTGACGTCGGTACACGTCTCCTGCACGGACGAAGGACGACCAAGTGGCGTCGGGCTCAGCTGGCAAATTGGCTTGAGCGAACAGGGCGGCTCTGAACGTGTCATAATCAGCCCTGGCCTGAGTGAGCTGCGTGAGTTCAGTGTCATACCCTGCAGCATCGAACGAGGCCAGCTTGTTGGCAATATCGACAGCAGCCTGGGTAGCGCGACACTCCCGCTCAAGTAGCGTGATCTGAGGTCCCAACGCGTTGCTTTCCAGTGCTGCGACAGTACGTCGCAGCGTCTCAAGCCTCTCATCCGGATTCGCTTGAGTGTCCGCCTTCATCTGCAGGGCTGCCAGGTCGGTTGATGCTCCAAGAGTCTCTATGGCCGTGTAAACACTGGAATTGCGAGGAAAACGACTCAAAAGATTGGCCGATCCAGAGGTCAGGCGTTTCACAGTGGTGTCGATCCTCGTCGCGACGTCTTGAATTGCAGCGATGACATCGTTGAATAGAGACAGGGCCGCTGGAACATAGACGTAGTCAAGCGCCTCATCCACATGTACTGAAACGGATGGGCTGTCGAAAATCACCATGCGGTTAAATGGCGCTACGCCATGTTCGCCAGACCACTCATACATCAAGTTTTGAGAATCTAGGCAATACTCAATCTTGGCATGTTGTGACTGGGGAACATCAAGTGCGATGTTCCCCAGTACATCGTCCGCAGTCCGGCTTCCTGCGAGTGCTTTGAGAACGCGCGAATACCCGGTCTTGCCCGTGCCGTTCTCACCGAAGAGGATCGTCAAACCAGCATTGGGTTCGATAGTTTCATTTGGGATGAGTGCATTGACACCCCGGACCTCGGAGATACGAGCAATGGAGAGTGACGGTGCTTGATCATCGTGCATGGCAACCGTGCTGAGTGGCGTCACTACTGGAAGAGTGCGAGGATCGAGTCCCTTCTCCTGACGAAACAAGCCATACACTTCAGCCAGCACAGCATTGTCAAGGGGTTTTCCTGTGGAAAGTACCTTCCCGACCACGAAACGTACCCATTCCGCCTGATCATTCGCCCACGAGGCTAATAACATTCGAGGGTCAACAGATACGCTGCTCACTGATGATTTTTGTTGATCACTCTCTGGCTCTGATATCTCATTCATGATGGCTTTTGCTCTCCTCTGAACTCTGCCGCACGTATGTGACTTGGAACTCCTTGGCAGATTCGGCAAGAGTGCCCGTCGTTTCCGATTGACCGTAGTCAGTGAGGATTACCCCTTATCAACAGGACATTGGGTAACATCCTTAATGATCATCATACCCGATTGACGAAGGATATTGCGGATCGTTCAGGGTCGTTTGTCATGAGTAAATTATGACTTCAGCCTCGCTGGTGACTAGGCGTGGACGGTTGCCGGATCAACTGAGTCGTCAACGCGACTCACATCTGTGAGGCACATTCAACTCAGCCGCTCAGGTGGTCGCATGGCTGCTGGCTCGCGGGTGTGCCCGAACCAAGGTGTGAGTCTCTACCCGGCTTCTTCGCCCCGAACCATATCTTGTGCCACACGCCGCCAAGCAGGAAGGGAACGGCAGAGTTGATGCGGGCAAGCGAAAAGTCTGGACCTGCCTGCTCGGGAAAGTCTCCCCGAAATTGTCATAGGTATGCGCAACAATTGACAGGTAAGGCGCAGACCAAGCGGGCACTGTGGCCGCGGCCCCAGTCTAAGGGTTGGCAACCATCGGTGGCGGGCAGGGGATGCGCCACCATGTCGAACGATGAGTGAGGATGCCCTGTGAGCCTGAACTACGCGAACTTCATCTGGTCCGTGGCCGATCTGCTGCGGGGCAGCTTCAAGGCGCACCAGTATGGCGACATCATCCTGCCTTTCACCGTGCTACGGCGCCTTGATTGCGTGTTGGCCCCCACCAAGGATGCGGTGTTCGGCGCGGCGAATGAAGCCAGGATGGATGGAACTCCGGTCAGCCGGGGGCTACTGAAGGCCCGGGCCGGGCACGAACTGTCGTTCTGGAACACATCCCGTTTCGATCTGGGCAAATTACTGGGCGACCCGGACAACCTAGCCGCCAACATTCAGGCCTACATCAACTCCTTTTCGGCAGACGTACGTGACATCTTCACCAACTACAAGATGGAGGAACGCGTCGTCGAACTCGATGCCGCCGACCTGTTGCTGCTGGTCACGAAACGGTTCTCCGAGGTCGATCTGTCACCGCGCTCGGTGTCGAACGAGGACATGGGGCACATCTTTGAGGAGTTGATCCGCAAGTTCGCCGAGGCATCCAACGAGACCGCTGGCGAGCACTTCACGCCGCGCGATGTCATCGAGTTGATGGCCGAGTTGGTGCTGACTCCCGACGACGACGCCCTGACGAAGCCCCATGTGGTGCGGTCGATCTACGATCCGGCGGCGGGCACGGGCGGCATGTTGTCCATCGCGGAGGATCACATCAAGGCGCTCAACCCGACGGCCAGGTTGACGCTGGCCGGTCAGGAGATCAACCCGCAGTCGTACGCCATCTGCAAGGCCGATCTGATCGTCAAGGGGCAGGCGGCTGACGCGATCATCCTGGGCGACACGCTGATCGCCGACGGTTACCCGGGTGCGACGTTCAGCTATTGCCTGTCAAATCCGCCGTTCGGTGTGGACTGGAAGAAGCAGCGCGCGAAGGTGACCCAAGAGCATGACCTGCGCGGTTTCGCTGGACGGTTCGGGCCGGGTCTGCCCCGTGTGTCGGACGGGGCCATGCTGTTTCTGCTCCATCTGATCTCGAAGATGAAGAAGCCTGAGGGTGACGCAGGAGGTGGCCGGGCGGCCATCGTGCTCAACGGCTCGCCGCTGTTCACGGGTGGGGCTGGCTCAGGTGAGTCCGAGATTCGCAAGTGGGTGCTCGACCGCGACTATCTGGACGCGATCATCGGCCTGCCGACCGACATGTTCTACAACACGGGCATTGCCACGTACATCTGGGTGCTGGACACCAACAAGCCGCCGGAGCGTCGGGGCAAGGTGCAGTTGATCGACGCGACCGCTCGATTTGAGAAGATGCGCAAGTCGCTCGGATCGAAGCGAGCCGTGCTGGGCGAGGCCGACATCGCGGCTGTCGTTCAGGAGTACGGTCGCTACGAAGACTCCGAGCACTGCAAGGTCCTGCCCCGTGAGGCGTTCTACTACCGCACCATCATCGTCGAACGTCCATTAGTGGACGAGTCGGGGCATGTGGTACATGACGCCAAAGGCAAGCCAAAACCCGACACGAAGCTGCGAGACACCGAGAACGTGCCGTGGGACGAGGAGATAGACGCCTACTTCGAGCGCGAGGTCAAGCCCTTCCTGCCCGACGCCTGGATCGACAAGGCCAAAACGAAGGAAGGCTGCGAGATTCCGTTCACGAGGCAGTTCTACGTCTACACCCCGCCCCGCCCCCTTGAAGAGATCGACCGCGACCTCAATGAGGTGCTCGGACGCATCCGAGAACGGCTTGAGCAGGTGCGAGCATGATGACCGATTCTTGGCGAAGAGCAACATTCGGAAGAACGTGCTTTGTGGCACTAGGCAAGATGCTTCAGTCACAGCAAGCCACCCCTACTGATGTCATACATGGATACCTCCGAGCAGCAAATGTTCAGCCCAATGGGGTGATAACACTCGATGATGTCCACGAAATGTGGTTTAGAAAATCGGAAATAACGAGCATAACTTTGTCGGTGGGGGATCTCCTGATAGTTGAAGGTGGTTCTGTTGGGCGGCCTGCCGTCGTAGAGGCAGAGGCGGCTGGTCTTGGGTTTCAAAACTCACTGCTACGTGTGCGCCCTGGCCCACTAATCACAACAAAATACGCCTACTACTTCATGGAGCATCTGGTTTCGACGGGGTATGTAGACATGGTCACGAATGCGGCCACCATCGCGCACTTCACGACCGAAAAGCTAGCAAAGTGTCCCATCTGTGTTCCTCCGCTGCCCGAGCAGCAAGCGATTGCCAACTACTTGGATCGGGAGACGGCGGAGATCGACGCCTTCATCGCCGACCAGGAGAGTCTCATCGCGCTGCTGATCGAACGTCGCGCCGCAGCCGTTGAGCGAGCTATATGGCCTGCTCCAACCATCAGCTGGGACGTCTGCCTAGCGGTTGACCTGCCAGAGCTTCCCCCATCCTGGCGAATGGTCCGCAACAAGAACTTGTTCCAGGAGCGGCGAGACACTTCCGCCGATGGTCAGGAGGAGATGCTCTCAGTGTCTCACCTGACTGGTGTGACGCCGCGATCGCAGAAGAACGTCACCATGTTTGAGGCTGAGTCAACCGTTGGCTACCCACTCGTGTTTCCTGGTGATCTCGTGATTAACACAATGTGGGCGTGGATGGGGGCTGCCGGTGTTTCTGAGGACTTCGGGATCGTGAGTCCCGCCTACGGCATCTACCAGCCGAGGTCTCAGCGGTACGTTCCAAAGTTCTACGATTATCTCATTCGTACGCGGCGGTACGTTGATGCGATGACGGCAATGTCGCGGGGCATTCGCTCGTCTCGCCTTCGTTTGTATCCGGAGGTCTTTCTGGCGATGCCAGTCCCCAACCCACCGGTCGATGAACAGGAGGCGGTGGTACGACGGATTCAAGATGAGACGCGAGAGTATGACGGCGCAATAGCGGATGCCCAGCGAGCAGTGGAGTTGTCTCGTGAACGGCGGGCGGCCCTGATCACGGCTGCTGTGACTGGGCAGCTAGACGTGACGAAGCGGTCAAGGCCGACTAGCGCCCCAGAGTCAAGAGTTGGTGAAGGAGCGATGACGTGATTCCCGAGTTTTACACCAGGCAGCCGGACTGGTCAGCTCAGATCGATCGCATTGTCGAACTGGTCGGCAGGGTCAGCGCTTTGGAAGAGATCTCCCACAACAGACTGGAGTTACGCCGGACGAACCGCATCTGGTCGGTGCACTCGTCGACCGCGATTGAGGGCAATCAGCTTTCTGCCGCGCAGGTGGCCAGTGTGGCTGACGGTGAGGCGGTGCTCGCGCCGCCCCGCGATGTGAAGGAAGTGGAGAACGCTCTGGTCGCGTACGACGCGCTCGACAGCCTGGATCCGTGGAGCGTCGATGACTTCTTGCGGGCGCATCGGCTGTTGACGGAAGGTTTGGTGAAGGAATCCGGCGCGTTCCGCACGGTGGGGGTGGACATCGTGAACGCCGGTGGCGATGTGATCCACACCGGGTCGCGCCCAGAGAAGGTGCCCCGATTGATTTCGGAGTTGTTCCAGTGGGGTGGTGAGTCGGGCGACCATCCGTTGATCGTGTCGGGCGCGACACACTTTCTGATTGAGCACATTCATCCGTTCCGGGACGGCAACGGGCGCATTGGCCGGTTGTGGCAAACACTGATCCTGAGCCGGTGGCGTCCGGTCTTCAGTTGGATGCCCGTGGAGACGCTGATCCGGGAGCGCCAGGCGGAGTACTACGTGGCGCTTCAGTCGTCTCGCGAGCCTGAGATTGATGCCGCTCCGTTCATCAGTTACATGCTTGGTGTGGTCGAGGAGGCTCTGGTCGGCTACGGGGATCGGGCGAGTGCTCGTGCGACAGGTGTCGGAGTAAATGTCGGAGTAAGTGTCGGGGTAAGGACTCCGGTGGCGATCCTTGAGTTGCTTCGTGCGGACCCTGCCCTCAGCGCCGCAGCACTGGCCGCCACACTCGGCAAGACTTCCCGAACCATCGAACGGCATCTGCAAACGCTGAAGTCCCAGGGCAGGCTGCGGCGGGTCGGTTCTGACAAGACTGGCCAGTGGGTAGTTGTCCCAGATGAGGAGGCGTGATGGCGATCCAGCATGAGAAGCCGTTCGAGACCGAGATTTGTGACTGGTTGAGCGGTCACGGCTGGTTTTACACGGACACTCAGCCGTACGACGAGTTGTACGATCCCGCGACGGGATTGTGTCTGTTCGACCTGTATGGCTGGTTGTACGACACGCAGCAGGATGCGCTGGCGAAGTTGGTGAAGGGCGGCTCGGCCGGCGGGCCCGTGTCGCCGGTCGATGGGGCGTTGGGCGAGTTTGCCCCGGCGGCGGCCCGTATCCGCGACCGTGTCGTGAAACGCCTCGCGACCGATCCTCGCTTGGGTGGCGGCACGCTGAACGTGCTGAAGAATCCGGTGGATGTGACCCCGGCGCGGTTCTCGCTGTTCCAGCCTCGCCCGGCGACACCGTTGAACCCTCAGTTGAACGAGCGGTATCTGCTCAACCGGGTGCGGGTGATGCGTCAGGTGCATTACTCGACGAAGAACGCCAATTCGATCGATCTTGTCTTGTTTATCAACGGTATCCCGGTGGCGACCATCGAGCTGAAGACCGAACTCACCCAGTCGTTGCAGGCCGGGCTGCGGCAGTACGCCCGTGATCGTCGTCCGGTCGGTGAGCCCTTGTTGGAGTTTGGGCGGGGTGCGCTCGTCCACTTCGTGGTCACCGAGGAGTGGGTCCGGATGACGACCCGGCTCGATTCGGGGAACACGAAGTTCCTTCCGTTCGACAAAGGCCGGGACAACGGCGAGGGCAACCCGCCGATGGAGGGCACGGCGCCGACGGCGTACTTCTGGCGGGAGATGCTCGACCGGGACGTGTTCCTCGATCTGATCGGGCGGTTCGCCCACTACCGGTTCGACGAGCGCACCGACGCGGAAGGGCAGACAGTCGTCGAGCAGTCGTTGCGGTTCCCGCGTTATCACCAGTGGCGAGCAGTGACGAGACTGGAGGCCGCAGCTCTGGCGGAGGGACCGGGCGGCAAGTATCTGATTGAGCACTCCGCCGGGTCGGGCAAGACCGATTCGATTGCGTGGACGGCCTATCGGATGTCGACGTTGCACCGGGCGGACGGGTTGAAAGTGTTCGACGGGGTCATTGTGGTGTCCGACCGGCGGGTGCTGGACGGCCAGCTCCGCAAAGCCGTCGAGGGATTGCAGACGAAGGCCGGACAGTTCGTGCCGATCTCGCATGAGAACGCTGGGTCGAAGTCGAAGCAGCTGACGGATGCCCTGGCGAAGGGTGATGCGATCATCGGCGTGACGCTCCAGACGTTCCCGTTCGCGTTGGAGGCGTTGCGGGAGTCCCCGGCGTTGGCGGCGCGGACGTACGCGGTGATCGCCGATGAGGCGCACTCATCCCAGTCCGGCGAAGCGGCCAGGAAACTACGAGAAGTCCTGGCCGGGACAGGGACCCTGACCGGCGGCGACGATCCGGACGCGCAGGTGGACACCGAGGACGTGTTGGCGTCGGTGATGGCGGCAAGAGCCGAGGCGGCGTCGATTTCGTTCTTCGCGTTCACGGCCACGCCGAAAGGCAAGACGCTGGAGTTGTTCGGGCGTCCCGGCCCGTCGGGTAAACCGGAGCCGTTTGACCTGTACTCGATGAAGCAGGCCATCGAAGAGGGCTTCATTCTCGACGTGCTGCAGAACTACATGACGTACGATCTCGCGTTCCAGTTGGCGAAGAAGGGTGAGGACGGCTCGACCACGACGGTGGACACCGCACGGGCGAACGCCCAGGTGATGCGCTGGGTGCGGCTGCACCCGTACAACATCGCCCAGAAGGTTGCCGTCATTGTCGACCACTATCTCAACGTGGTGTCGGGCGAGCTGGGCGGCCGGGCCAAGGCGATGGTCGTCACCGGCTCGCGCAAGGAAGCCGTGCGCTACAAGATCGCCATCGACAAGTACCTGGCCGACAACGGTCTGGCCGGGGAGTACTCGGCGTTGGTCGCTTTCTCCGGCTCCGTGAGCGATCCGGAGTCTGGTCCGGGCGAGTTCTCCGAGGCGACGATGAACCCGCGCCTGTTCGGACGCGCTGTGGAGGAGGCATTCACCACCGACGAGTTCCAGGTGATGATCGTCGCGAACAAGTTCCAAACCGGCTTCGACCAGCCGCTGCTTGTGGCCATGTACGTGGACAAGAAACTGTCGGGCATCACCGCCGTTCAGACGCTGTCGCGGCTGAACCGGACGATCCCAGGCAAGACGACCACCTATGTCCTCGACTTCGTCAACGACCCGGACACGATCCTGGCGGCGTTTCAGGACTACTACGAGGACGCGGTGCTGTTCCGCCCGTCCGACCCGGACATCGTCCACGACATGCTCACCAAGATCAAGGCGGCTGGCATCATCGACACCGCCGAGATTGATCCGGTGGTCGAAGAGGTGCGGAAGAACGGCTCCCACACGAAGCTGTATGGGATGGTCAAGACCTCGCGAGACCGGTTCTACGACCGGCTTCGCGTCGCCCGGGACAACGATGACTTGGCCGAGCAGGCCGTACTCGTCGACTTCCGGGCCACGGTGAACAATTTCGTGCGCGCCTACGACTTCCTCTCCCAGATCATCAACTACGAGTCGGTGGACATTGAGAAGTGGTCGATCTTCCTGAAGGTCTACCGAGGAGCGATCCGTGACGACGAGCCCGGCGATGAGATCGACCTGACAGACGTGGTCCTGACCAAGTACAAGCTGAGCAAAGCCAGTCAGGGCTCCCTCAAACTCACAGCCGGGCAACAGGGCCAGTTGGCCGGTGTGACGGCAGTCGGCAGCTCTGGGGTCCGCACCCCCAAGTACGGCCTGCTAGACGAAGTGCTCCAGCGCATCAACGACCTGTTCGCAGGTTCCGACTTGGACGAAGTGGATCGCGCCAACGCCCTGATCAGCGTCTTCAACCACGCGACGACCTCGACCCGCCTCCAGGCGGAAGCGATGGCCAACTCCGAATCCGACTTCGCCTCCTCCCCGAGCATCATCGAAGAGCTGGAGGACATCCCCTACCGCGCCGACATGGGCCATCAGGCCGCTATCAAATACCTCGTCTCCAGCGGCAAGTACCGCCAGTTGGCCGAAGCCCTGCTCACCCAAGGGTTGTACGAGGCACTACGGCAAGCCGCCCAAACCGACGAGGAGACAGATAGGTGACATGACCTAACGAAGTCAGGAGAGTTACATGCCCAGGAAAAATGAGAAAAGTCGTAGATTGACGATCTTTCTACTCAAGGATACTGTTGAGAAGGCCGATGATGCCCTTGAGTCAGAAGACAAGAAGAGTCGCGAAGTAATGCCTTTCGACCCTCAGTCTGGCGTGGAAGGTTGCTTCTGTTGGTCCTCCCGACCGCCCACCTGCCCAGAGTGGACAGCGTTCGTGAAACCTTTTATCGCGCAAATCCCTGAACAATTGCGAACCGCCTCTGTTTCTGGGCTGCTCGTGCTCAAAGTCCAGAACCGTTTCTTCGCAGTGACATTCGGCTACGGTCGATCCTTGCTAGATCTTGACAGAATTGAACCGCAGTTTGGGTTGAGGGTCTGCCTCAACCGAATCGATCCCCGCCAGATGCGCAGCGTGGACACAAAAACCTACGAAGATGTCGTGGTGGCAAAGAGAACACAAGTCAGTAGAAACTCAGACATCCCTGCATTCGGAATGGACGTTTCAAGCGACATCCTCAGAGCCGTCACTGGGACACCTATTGACACTGGTTTTTCCAAAACCATGTCAGGATCGGATGGTCTCGTCATCAACCGACCTCTCAATCCCCAAGAGCTAGTTGGTTTCTGCAATCAGCTTCTCACCGCTTTTCAAGAAACCCTATACAAAGAGAACTTCGGGTGGATTGATGATTTGAAACCAGTGGTTGATAAACAAGTTATTGGAAAACTCGATGGTCTCCTACTGGACCAGATCCGCGCAGCGGACACAGAGAAAACCTACTTGGCTGTCCCTGACGTGATGGACTGGGAAGACGTCGACGCATTCAAAATCGCCGGAACTCGGAAAGCGGAATACGCGGACCTCGACCTGGAGGACTACTTAGGCAACCTTGGACCAGGAACCGCAAGTCTTCGTATGGAAGACCTAAAAACCCGATCCGTCTCTGTCCGTTACACGCGTGGAGGCGATTTTTCACGCCGATGGAAGCTCTATCAGTGTCTTGTAAGTGAGCAACGTATTGACGACAAGCTTCACGTCCTCATGGAAGGGCAATGGTTTGCCGTTGCAGATACTTTGGTGGATGCCGTAGACACCTATTGCGACCATCTTTCTCCATCGATGATTTGCCTACCTGCATCGACAAAGGCCGAGAAGGAAGGAAATTACAACGAACGCCTTGCAAACACTGACCCCGACCACCTGCTAAAACTTGACGCGAAGATCAAAAGACCTGGCGGCGCTTCTTCTGGCATCGAAGTCTGCGATGTCATGACATCGGCGGGTGAGTTCATCCACATCAAAAGAAAATCCCGCTCATCCACTCTGAGTCATCTGTTTGCTCAAGGGTCGGTCAGTGCTGAAACTTTCATCGGCGATGGGGAGTTTCGTGACAAAATTCGTGCCGAAATCAAAACCAGCGTGCCAGGTGACCGCCAACAGCAGTGGCTCAATCTAGTGCCGCCAAGTGGACAACAACCTGAGCGGTCTTCATACACCGTCTCCTATGCTGTCATCACATCTGCCCGAGACAATCGATCATGGCTCCCGTTCTTCAGCAGGCTTAACTTGATGCAACATGGGAAACGCCTGGAGAACAATCTAGGCATGAAGGTGACAGTGTCACGCATTGACGTATCCGATTCTTTAACATCTATTTCTGACTCTGAGGCGAAGGCGAATGCAGGTGAGTACGTCCGGGTTGCGGCCTCTCAAGGTCAGCGCTGATCTGTCAGCTATCAGCCACCTCCGTGTGTCGGTGACGGTCCAAGTGTGCGTCGGTTTTGACGGTTGAATAGTGCGTCGCTCCTGAAGACTGGAGGAGTGATTGCTGTGGATGATTGGGCTGAGATATGTCATCTGTCGAGGGTGGAGCATTTGTCCGGGCGGGCGATAGCCCGCCGGTTGGGGGTCTCGACGCATACGGTGGCCAGGGCGTTGGCTTGTGATGAGGCGCCGCGGTATCGGCGAGAAGCGGCTGGGTCGATGGTCGATCCGTTCGTG
>QMCE01002330.1_pt1 | contig 11093 bp, 7 predicted proteins | sample 1821851 | NCBI WGS metagenome assembly QMCE01 (sample SAMN09453174, study PRJNA476694) | Termite gut metagenome, whole genome shotgun sequencing project. | isolation source: worker | host: Odontotermes sp. | place: South Africa:Pretoria | collected 2016-01-28
GGCCGGACAACATGCGGCCGGAACGCGAGGTTAGAGGTCCGCTGGTGTTGAGATCGGAAAGTTTGGAGGCATGAGGGTTCATGTATGCCTTTCCATTGTCGGCAAACATTTTCAGTTTGACGATTTTTTTAATTATAAGACGCTCCGCCTGGCCTGTCAACCTGGGCGGCAGAGTTGTCAGGGCAAAATAGAAATGTCCGGTTTTGCGTTGACACCCTGAATCGGAGTTCTTGACATCTTGGGTTTCATTCACCATAATAATAAGGTTAAAATTATGCTAAGACGGTAAGGAGGAAGAGCCATGCCGACGGTGGAACATTTGGGCAAAACTTTTCCCGTGGACTTTCTGGCCGACATGAGCCTGTGGGGCCCCGAATGGGTCGATCTTGTCCGCGAACAGGAAGACATAGACGAATTGACCGAGGATCACTACGCTGTCATGAGCATGCTTCAGGAATATTACAGGGAAAACGGCATCGCCCCGATGGTGCGCATTCTGGCGCAGGTCACGGGCTTCAAGCTGAAATACATTTACGAGCTCTTTCCTTCCGGCCCCGGCAAGGGGGCCTGCAAAATGGCCGGGCTGGACAAGCCCGAAGGTTGCGTTTAATGGAAAAATCCAGCTTCAGAGAGCGGCGAGGCCAAAGGCTGAGCCCCAGAGACATCAGGCGTTTCAGCCACCGCCTCATCGCGGAGCTGGAATCGCTTTTGCCCGGCTGCCGCTGCCGCGCCACCCCCATCATCAATGAAGACGACGGCAAGGCCTTCGTGGCGCCCCTCATCCACCGGGGGCGGGAACTGGGCAATTTGTGGCTGACCTTCCCCGCCGGCGCGCTCACGCCTGAAATGGAAGCTGTTCTGCCCTCCCTCATCAAAATCGCCCTGGACAACATGTTGCTGCGCAAGGCTCTTTTGATCGACGGCGAGACCGGGCTTTACAGCCGGGAGCATTTTCGGCGGCGCCTCTGCCGGGCCGTGCGCAAGAGGCCCGGAGAGGGGGAGGCCAGGGTTTTGAGCATGAACGACGAGAGCCTCCCGGAGCTGATGCTGGTCATGGCCGAACTGCGGCAGGCCGCGAACCGGGAAGAACCGGGGGCGGCCCTGGCCGCCTTTGCGGAACGCTTTGCCGCCCACATCAATATGAGCTGCCCGGCCCGGCTCTCGCACTCGCGTTTCTGCTTCCTGACCGAGGGCCGCCCGGAAGAGACGCGCCTTAAAATAGAAAGCGTTCTGGACGAGCAACTGGCGGCCAGGCCCCTCTCCCGCCCGGTGGCGGCCTGGGCCGGATACCCCCGGAGCCTCTCGCCCACCGAAGACGCGGAAAGCTCCACCAGGGCCGGTCTGCGCCGCCGGGCCGCCGCCTTCATGGACAAGGCCAACTCGGCCCTCTTTTACGCCCGCCAGTTTCGCGGCCCCTCCCTGGCCCTGGCCTTTGGCGACATCATCCGCCACCACGGGCAGGTGGTGCAGCTTCTGCCTCTGGACAGGGTGGTCATAAATCTGGGCCCCTCCGTGGGCGCGGCCGCCGGGCAGATCTACATGGTGGAGCAGCCGCGCCGCGAGGGCGAGGCCGTCCGCTACAAAGGCGAAATCACTATTTTGGAAGCCGCCGAGGGCTATTCCGTGGCCGTAATCAGCAACAGGGGCGAGGGGCCGCGCATTGCCGCCGGCGACCGTTTGAGCTTTTCGCGCCTCAACTGGAACCCCGAAGAGAGAGAAGCCGTAGGGTCCGCCTCCGGCTTTTCGGGCGCGCGCCCGGCTTCAGGCCCGCGCCAGGCCGCCAGGGGCTTTTCAGCCCCGCGCCCGGCGGCCCCCGGCTTTTCAAGCCAGCAATCCGTTGCTCCCGGCTTTTCAAGCCAGCAACCGGTTGCTCCCGGCTTTTCAAGTCAGCAACCAGTTGCTCCGGGCTTTTCAAGTCAGCAACCAGTTGCTCCGGGCTTTATAAATTCACTGGACAAGCGCGAGGCCCTTTTGGCCAAAGTCGGCCAGTGGCCGGCGGACAAGCCGATCCAGGCGGCCCTGGCGCGCCTGGACGCCTTTGATAAACGGCTGGCCATGCTGGGCCGCGAAGAAAGCGAACGCCTTTTGGGCTTCCTCTTTGAAAAAGTGGCCAGGGCCTTTCCGGTAGCCGCCGTGGGGCGCTGGCGAACTGAAATGCTGGCTCTCTTCTGGCCGGCCGCAAGCCAGGCCGAAATAAAGCCCCAGGCCCACCGGCTGGTTTCCGAGCTGATGAAGGCCGGTCCCATCTCAATGGGCCTGGTTTTCGACCGGCCCCACCGGGGCCGCCCGGCCGATTTATTGGACGACGCCAAAAAAGCCTTGAACGAGGCCTCTTTCTACGGCCACGGCCAGGTGACCGTCTTCGGCCCCCTGGCCCTGAACATCGAGGGCGACCAGCTTTTCGAGGGCGGCGATTTCAGCGGCGCCCTGGCGGAATACGCTCGAGGCCTGGCCCTGGCCCCGGACAACGTAAATCTTTTGAACAGCCTGGGCGTGTCCTACGGCCGCTTGGGAAAATTCCACGAATCGCTCGCGGCCTTCAAAAAAATCCTGAAGGCGGAGCCGGACAACATGATGGCCCATTACAACCTGGGCTACACCCATATCCTCTCGGGCCGCATGGAGGAGGCGGAGGAGGCCCTGAGCCGGGCCGCGGAGCTCGATCCGGACAATTTCGAGGCCCTCTTCCACCTGGGCAAAACCGCTCTGGAACTGGGCCGCCTGGATAAGGCCCTCCCGGCCCTTTCCAAAGCGGCCTCCCTGAGCGCGGCCCGGCCCGCCATTTTCCGCCTTTTGGGGCAGGCGCTGCTTTTGACCCACGACACGCGCGGCGCTTTGCAGGCCTTCAAAAAAGCGGTGAAGGCCGATCCCAACGACGCCTATTCCCTCTCCTCGCTGGGCACGCTCTTCGCGGAACTGGCGGACGATCTGGAAGTCGCCAAATCGCTTTTCCAGAAAAGCGTGGAAATAGACCCCACCAACAGCCTCTACCGCCAGCGTCTGGGCCGCCTCCTCTTCAAGCTGGGCGATTTCAAGGGCGCCGCGCACCATTTGAACATGGCCAAAGAGTACGGCGGACGCGCCCCGGAACTCTATTACCAACTGGGCTCCCTGGCCGAGGAAGAGGGCCGGGCGGAAGAGGCGGCCGCGCTTTTCCGGGCCGCCCTGGCGCAGGACCCGGCCTATCAGCCCGCGCTTTTGAAACTTCAAAATGCCTAAATCCAAGCGCCGCCCCAAAAATTACTCGCGCCGCACGACGGCGGCTCCCCTGGCCGCCGTTCTCGTTCTCGCCGGCCTATTCATAACGATTGCGCTTTTTTCCTTCCATCCCGCCGATCCCCATTTCGGCGCGGCCTCCGGCGAGGCGGCCAACCGGCTGGGCCTGGCCGGGGCCTGGCTCTCCTCCCTCCTCATCCAGAATTTCGGCCTGGCCGCCGTCTGGCCCGTGCCTGTCCTTTTGATCGGGGCCTTTCGCCTTTTCAAAAAAATTCCCGCCGATCAGAAATTTTTCATCAAATGCGCGGGGGCCGCGCTCTTTCTTTTCTCCGCCCTGGCCATACTCTCCCTGGCTTTCCCCGGAAAATTCGCCTGGAACGCGGCGCCCGGCGGCGGGCGCTTCGGACTTTTCCTGGCGGGCGGGGCCGCCGTCTTTCTGGGACGAACCGGCTCGCTCTTCGTTCTTCCGGCCCTGGGGCTCTTGGGCCTCTTGATGATGAGCCCCGGCCTGCGCCTGGCCCTGGCCTCCATTTTCGACAAAAGCCACGACCCCGGACCTCCTTCCCCACGCTTCGCGAAGCCGCTGAAAGGTCTGGAGGCTGAGCCTTCGCCCAAACCCGCGCCGCCCGATCCGGTGATTGTGGATAATTTTTCCGAACCCGCCCCGCCGCCCCCGCCGAAGGCCGCGGAGGCGCGGCGCGAACCCAACGGCCCCTATGTCCTGCCCGCCCTGGGCCTTCTGGACGACCCGCCGGAGGGCAAAAGCGGCCACGCCTCCGGTCTAAGCCATGACGAATTGCGGGACAACGCCCACCTCCTGGAATCCAAACTGCGCGATTTCGGGGTGGAGGGCCGGGTTCTGGAAGTTTCGGGCGGCCCGGTCATCACCATGTACGAGTACCAGCCCGCGCCGGGCATAAAAATATCCAAAGTCGCGGGTCTCTCTGACGATCTCACGATGGCCATGCGGGCCATATCCATCCGGGTGGTGGCCCCCCTGCCTGGCAAGGCCGCCCTGGGCATCGAGATACCCAATCCCGCGCGCACCCTGGTCTCTTTCAAGGAAGTGGTGACCAGCCGGGCCTTCCAGGATTCGAAGTCGCTCTTGAGCCTGGTGTTGGGCGTGGACATAATGGGCGCGCCGGTGGTGGCCGATCTGGCCAGAATGCCCCACCTGCTCATCGCCGGGGCCACGGGCAGCGGCAAGTCCGTGGGGCTGGGGGCCATGATCATGTCCATACTCTACAAGGCCGCCCCGCACCAGGTGCGCTTTTTGATGATTGACCCCAAGTGCGTGGAACTGGCCCTCTATAAGGACATTCCCCACCTCATCTACCCGGTTCTGTCCGACCCGGCCGAGGCCACTTTGGGTCTCAAGTGGGCGGTGGCGGAAATGGACATGCGCTATCGCCTATTGGCGGAAAAGGGCGTGCGCAACATTGAAACCTACAATGAAAAAATCCGCGAAGAGCTGAAAAACCCTCTCCACAAGCGCGGCGACGACGAAAACGCCCCCCGCGAAATGCCCCTTCTCGTCATAATAATAGACGAACTGGCCGATCTCATGATGGTGGCGGCCAAGGAGGTGGAAGTCTACATCACGCGCCTGGCCCAGAAGGCCCGCGCGGCGGGCATACATTTAATCCTGGCCACCCAGCGGCCCTCGGTGGACGTCCTGACGGGCATCATCAAGGCCAATCTTCCCACCCGCATATCCTTTCAGGTTTCCTCGCGCATTGATTCCCGCACCATCCTGGATCAAATGGGCGCGGAAAAGCTTCTGGGGCAGGGGGATATGCTCTTTCTGCCGCCTGGGGTGGGGAAACTGAGGCGGCTCCACGGGGCCTATGTTTCGGACGACGAAATAAAGGCGGTGACTGATTTCATCCGCGAGTGGGGGCCGCCGGACTATTTGGAAGACCTCTCCTCCCCGGATGCGGACGGCGCCCTGGGCGCGGACGGCGAAAAAGACGAGAAATACGAGGAAGCGGTGGAACTGGTGCGCCGCACCCAGCGGGCCACCATTTCCCATGTTCAGCGCCATCTGCGCATCGGCTACAACCGGGCGGCCCGCATCATCGAAGACATGGAACGCGACGGCATAATAGGTCCACAGGACGGGACGAGGCCGAGGGCCATATTTTAGGACGGACTTTTTTTGCCCGCTCGACGCCCTATGGCATATTTAAAGGGCAGTTATGAATATTGAAGAAAACAAGGCCCATAACAATACGGCGCTGCTCCTGCACGCGGCCATAGTGGGGGCCCGGTCGCTTTGTCTTTTGGCCAAAAGGCTTCGTGCCCAAGGCTTTCGGACGGTCAATCTCCCCTATCCCAATCGCGAACTGACTATTTCTGAATGCGCCGGCCGCCTGGTTCCCGCCTGGGAAAAACTGGCCGCCGACGCTCCCGGCCCCATCCATATAATAGGACACTCAATGGGCGGCCTGGTGGCCAGACGACTTCTCGCCCTGGCGCAGCCCCCCAACTTCGGCCGCCTGCTCACCCTGGGCACGCCTCATCTCGGCAGCCCCCTGGCCGACAGGCTCAAGGCTTACGCTTTCTACCGCCTGCTCTTCGGACCGGCCGGACAGGAACTTACGACGGGCCGCCCCATAGACTGGCTGGCGCCCTGGCCCCCGCCCTACGAAATCGGGCTCCTGGCCGGAAGCCTGCCCATCGGCCCCGGCAGCCTCATCTTGGGACGCGAAAGCGACGGCACCGTCCTTCACGCCTCCTCCCAGCCCGCCGGCGGCACGGAATATTTCACCGTCGCCGCCACGCACATCACCATCCCTTTCGTCAAAGCAACGGCGGAGACGGCGGGAAAATTTTTGCTGGGATATATGGCCGCCTGAAAGGCCGCGATTATCCCGCGTTTTTTTTCCGCAGGCGGGAATAATACGATTTGAGGGTATAGAGCGCGCCGGCCGGATTGTGGGCCAGCACCCTGTCCTTGGCTATCAGGACCGAAGTCGGGGCCTCCACCTTGCGCAAAAACATGGAATCATGGCCGACGCAGAGGCCGATCATCACATTGAAATCTGTTTTTTGCGAATTCAGATACAGGGCCTGCAAAACAGGATTGCACATGGATTCATGGACGCAACCCCCTTTGATCTTCAAATTGTCCGGAATGCCTATGCGCGATTTGTCCACCGCCCCTACTTTGCAGCCCACGGCAATGTGCCTGATTCCGTGCTCCTGCAACAATGAGCAAAATATGCGCGCTTCATTGAGCATGCCCACGCAGGTGGCGACGCCCACCAGTTGATAGTCGCGGCGCCTGATGAGTTCCAGGGTTTCTTCCACCCTGGTCATGCGGCAGTAAAATTCCACCTCAATGGCGGCGGAGGCCTGGGCGATGGAGAGAATTTCCGCATCATCGTCATAAACGGCCAGGCTTTGCCGCATCAATTCCTGATCCAGGGCGGCGGTGGGGCAGAATTCAGGATACTTTTCGCTCAAGCCGCGCCCGCAGGCGGCGAGGCCGCAGCTGGCGCATGATTTTTCCGTTTTCGACTGCATTGCGATTCCCTTTCATGATGAAGTTCCATGCACTGGAGCATGATAGCCTAAATATAGCCCAGATAGTGGAGGCAGTCAATTTCAACATTGGCTTTTATTGAAATTGACTGCTTTCTCAGATAATTTTTGCGATATGCTTAATTTATTATAGGCAGTGGAGAGAGTCTTCCCGCGTCGGACTTCGTCTGCCTTTACGAATCGGACAACTCTCAAACTCTTGCTGATGACATTTTACTTGCTTCCGACATAAATGAAAATTTAGCTTGCGCGGGGCGCGGGCCTGTGTTAGAATCCAAAATTCTTCGAGAATCCCAAGAGGGTCTCGAAGGACAAATCCATAAATTACGCGGCGCGCGCGCCGCCCAAAATAGTTCTTCCATTACAGAAGGGATTCGAATCATGGCTCGCGTATGTGATATTTGCGGCAAGCACGCCCAGAACGGCTACAACGTCTCTCACGCCAATAATAAAACCAAAAAACTTTGGCAGCCCAACCTTCAGTCCGTTCGTCACCAGGAAGGCTCCACCGTCAAAAAAATCAGGGTCTGCACCCAGTGCATCAAAAGCGGCCGGGTCAACAAGCCCTCCCCCAGGCCCAAAGCCGAGTAGCCCGCCGCTTTCATTCTTCCGTTTTCGCTTTTAAAGCGGCCTCCGCGACGGGGCCGCTTTTGGTGTTTAAGCAATGACGTTTTTATGCCGCGCTTTTAAAAAAAACGATAATGTTGTATAATAGGCGAATGACTCTTTCAGGTAACCATGCAGAATGATCAAGACCAAGAAGGATAGCCAGCCCTCCTGGAGCCGCATAAAAAAAACCCTGGCCGTCGGCGGCCTGGGCTTTTGGCAAATCACCCGCGACGCGCGGGGCGATATTTTCATTCGCCTGGATGAAACCTTCTTGCCCGTCTTGGGCCTGGAAGAATCAAAAAGCAGGCTTTTCCCCTTCAAAGAATATCTGGACGCCTACCTGCCGCCTCCCGACCAGGAAATTTTCCGCGCCATGGTCGAAAAACTTTTGGACGGCGAGTGCGAAAATTTTGACGGCGAGCACCGCATCGTCGCCCCCAGGGGACGCGGAATATGGGTTCGCACCTTCGGCGACGCGGTCTTCAGGGACGCTGGCGGCCAGGCGGTCACCATCGACGGCTTCATCCAGAACATCACGCACAGCAAGCACCTCTCGCAAAAACGCCAGGCCGCCATCAAGACCATCGTCCAGCAGCGCAACGCCATCAAGCTCCAGATGGCCGAAAAGAACAACTGGCATAAGGCCATACTCGACAGCCTGCCCTTCCCCCTGGCCGTTTTCGACCGCGAAGGCCAATGGGCCTATCTCAACAAACACAGCGCCGCGCTGCACGGGGGCCGCCCCATTGAAGAATATCTGGGGAAACCCCACATGGCCTCCTGGGACAAGTTCATCGACAGCAACATGGTCGAATCCGGCGACGCCCTTGAGAACCGCAAATTCGACCGCTTCATGCCGGAAACCAGGCGTTTTTATCAGGGCCGCAATTTCGCCCTCATAGACGAAGACGGGCACAACGTCGGCCGCATCGAAACCTTGCGCGACATCACCGAAACTCTGGAAGCCGAAGAGCGCACCCGCATCATGCTCGACGCCATGCCCCTGGCCTGCAATTTCTGGAACGACAGCTTCCGGAACATAGATTGCAACCAGGCGGCGGCCGATCTGTTCGACCTGCCCGACAAGCGGGCCTATATTGAACATTTCGCAGAACTTTCGCCCGAATACCAGCCGGGCGGCCGCCCCTCCGCCGAAATGGCCATGGAAAAGATCACCAAAGCCTTCCGGGACGGCGGCTGCTCCTTCGAGTGGACGCACCAGAAACTGGACGGCTCCCTCATACCCTGCGAAATCGACCTGGTGCGGGTGGCCATGCGCGACGCCTACATCGTGGTCGGCTACACCCATGATTTGCGGAAACTCAGGCATACCCAGGCCGAGCGCGACATGGAGCGCAACCTCCTGAAAAAAATAATGGACAGCATGCCCATCTCTTTCGCCATCACGGTGGGCGGCGTCATAAAGTTCATCACTCCCTTCGCCCGCAACTTCACGGGCCGCCAGAACGGCGACCACATCATGGACATTTATGAAAACGCGGCGGAATGGGCGGCTATTCATAAGGAAATGGATGAACTCAAGTTCATCAACTGGCGCCAGATAAAGGTGAAAAGAGCCGATGGCCGCATCCGCACCATGCTTTTGAACGCCTTTAAAACCGAGTATTACGGCGAGAGCGGGGTCATGACCTGGCTGATGGACGTGACCGAGCTGAACGAGCAGACCCTGGAACTGAAAAAGGCCCGCGACGCGGCCGAAGACTCAACCCGCGCCAAAAGCCAGTTCCTGGCCAACATGAGCCATGAAATCCGCACCCCCATGAACGCCATCATGGGCCTGATACATCTCATCCTGCAAACGGAAATGACCGTTCTTCAGCGCGAGTACCTGCAAAAGGCCGAGAGCGCGGCCGACACCCTTTTGCGCATCATAAACGAAATCCTGGATTTTTCGAAAATCGAAGCGGGCAAGCTGGAAATGGAGACCGAGGCCTTTCATCTGGCCGACGTGCTCCAGAACGTGGTGAACCTGGTTTCCACCCCGGCCCATGAAAAGGGGCTGGAATTTCTGGTTCAGGTGCCCCCCGACACTCCCGCCGGACTGGTGGGCGATCAGGTGCGCCTGACCCAGGTTTTGAGCAATCTGGCGGCCAACGCCGTCAAATTCACCTCCAAAGGCCAGGTGACCGTGAAGGTGGAAACCGTGAAGGAAGACGCGCGGGCCGCCACCTTGCGCTTTCTGGTGGAAGACACCGGCATAGGCCTTACCGACAAACAAACCGCCACCCTCTTCGCCGCCTTCACCCAGGCCGACGCCTCCACCACCCGCCGTTTCGGCGGCACGGGGCTGGGGCTGGCCATTTCCAAGCGTCTGGTGGAGATGATGGGCGGGAACATCTGGTGCGAAAGCGAGCCCGGCAAGGGCTCCGTTTTCGGTTTCACCGCCACCTTCGGCGTTCACTCGGTCGGCAAACGCTATGTTTCCAAGCGCCGCGACTTCAGCGGACTTGCCGCCCTGGCCGTGGACGACAACGTCATCGGCCTCGAAATTCTAAGCGATTTTCTTAAAAATATCGGCTTCACCGTCTCCACCGCCACCAGCGGCACGGAAGCCCTCTCCATTTTGACCGAAGCCACCCGGAAAGGCCAGCCCATTGACCTGGTCTTTCTGGATTGGAAAATGCCGGATATGGACGGCGTGGAAACCGCCGATAAAATTCATGAAATCATGCCGGCCGCCCAGCTCCCGGTCATCATCATGGCCACGGCCTACAACCGCGACGAGGTGCTGGCCCAGGCCCGCCAAAGCGGCATACGCGACGTCATGTCCAAACCACTTTCCCCCTCCACCATGCTCAATGTTCTGGTGGACATCTTCGGGCGGGGTCTGCCGGAGAAAAGCTCCAAGCTGAAAAAAGCCCACGAACGGGCCGTGGTGCGCGAATTCGCCGGCGCCCGCGTTCTCCTGGCCGAAGACAACGACGTGAACCAGCTGGTGGCCAGCCGCATTCTGAAAAATGCCGGCCTAACGGTGGAAATAGCCAACAACGGCCTGGAAGCCATCGAGATGCTGCAAAAAAAACAATACGACCTGGTCTTGATGGATATCCAGATGCCGGAAATGGACGGCATCAGCGCCACCAAAAAAATCCGCACAATGCCGCAATTCAAGGATCTGCCCATCGTGGCCATGACCGCCCACGCCATGACCGGCGACCGCGAACTGAGCCTCAAAGCGGGCATGAACGATCACATCAACAAACCCATAAACCTCCAGGAACTTTTCTCCAGCCTGAGCAAATGGCTGCGGCGCAGACCCGGCAGGTAGCAGGTTTTTGCCCAGAGGGCGCCGCCCTCTGGACTCCCGCAAGGGGGCATTTGCCTTTGCGGCTGGATTGTCCTATTATGGGCCTCGGTTCATCAATCGGGGCGTGGCGCAGCCTGGTAGCGCAACTGCTTTGGGAGCAGTGGGACGTAGGTTCAAATCCTATCGCCCCGACCAATAAAATCAAGGAGTTATGTGATTTTCCATAACTCCTTGATTTTTGTTTCCAACCGTATTTCCAAGCCCCAGACTAAATCATCCTTCCTTTAGAATTTTCCGCTTCCCGTGGTTTTCTGTAAACCTATTCCTTCTGTGAAGAGGAATGTGGGGCGAAAATATGTCCCTTCGCTGTATAAAACCCAAGCCAAAGAAGTATCGCTCGCCGAGTTGCCATTTTTTTATAGTGGTTGCCACACATAATAATCTGTTATTATTA
>QMCE01002089.1_pt1 | contig 11092 bp, 12 predicted proteins | sample 1821851 | NCBI WGS metagenome assembly QMCE01 (sample SAMN09453174, study PRJNA476694) | Termite gut metagenome, whole genome shotgun sequencing project. | isolation source: worker | host: Odontotermes sp. | place: South Africa:Pretoria | collected 2016-01-28
CAGATTTTTGGTATAAACCGGGTCGTCAACAGGACGGTCTTCCGCCTGAAGAAGCAACGTTTCGGCGGTTGTCTTGACTTGCTCTTCTTCATTGTCTTTCTTTTGATTTCTTCCAAAAGCGAAAAGCCTTTTGAAACGGTGGGAGAAAGCTTCCCGTTGGGCAACGTGCAGTTCTTCCCGGTCTTTGTCGAGAGCTAGAAATTCCTTAATTTCCGCTTCCGAACGTTCCATTTCCTTGATTGCCGCTTCCAGATCGTCACGGTACTCGTTTTCGATGAAGATTCCCATGTCGCTGCTTACTGCAACGGCCCGATCGGTTCGCGATTTGGCGAAAATGTTCAACGAGGAACCGGCCTGCTCAAACGCCATCCAGAATGCAATGACAAAAAGCGTCAGGATGACAATTAAAAAACTTGACTTTTTTGTGCGTATTCTGCATAATACACGGAATTGAGTTTTTATAAACCCCGTGATCGCTACGCAGCGTTGCGAAACGGAAAACAAAAAGGATTAAGGATATGTTAAAAAAATCTACGGTATCTGTGAAAAATCCGGAAGTAAAACGCGATTGGTATGTCATCGACGCGACCGGCTTGGTTGACGGTCGTTTGGCATCCGTTATCGCTTTTTACCTGATGGGAAAACACAAGCCAATCTATACGCCTCACGTTGATTGCGGAGATTATATCGTCGTCATCAATGCGGAAAAAGTTGCGTTGACCGGCGCGCGCAAACCAATCCAATTGAAATATTTCCATCACACCGAACATCCCGGCGGTATAAAAGAAGTCGATGCGAAGACAGTGCTTGCAGGCAAACATCCCGAGCGCGTAATCGAAAAAGCAGTCGAACGCATGTTGCCAAAAACGAAATTGGGCCGCGCAATGATAGGCAAGCTGTTCGTATATGCCGGCGCAAACCACAAGCATTCCGCACAAAATCCGGTGGTGCTGGATGTCGCGGAAATGAATTCTAAAAATAAGAGAGGTACATAATGGTTGCAAAAAACGAAGATAAAAAAATCGAAATAAAATTGGACACAACCAAAGCGAAAAAAACTACTGCAAAGAAACCTGTTGCGAAAAAGGCAAAGGCGGAACCGTCCGTTGAAGTCGAAGTCAAAAAAACTCCGGCAAAAAAAGTTGCGGACAAAGCGGCAAAAGCATCGAAAGCGGACAAGGAAATCATCAGCGATTTGTCGCAGATCAAAGACGCCGTTGCCGAAAAACAAATCGAATTGTCAGGCGACGATGCAAATAACGGCGCAACAGCAACAGTCGGAGCTCGTGTCTATGCGGTGAAAAAAGACAAACTCGGCCGCGCATACGCAACCGGCAAACGTAAAGAATCTGTGGCTCGCGTCTGGATTAAATCAGGCAAAGGCGACATCGTAATCAACGGCAGACCGATGAGCAAATATTTTGCCAGGCCGGTATTGCAAATGGTCGTATGCCAACCGTTCGGCATCGCAAAACGCGTCGGCAGTTTTGACGTGATGGCGACCGTTTCCGGCGGCGGATTGTCCGGCCAGGCAGGTGCGGTCAAACACGGCATTTCAAAAGCATTGTGCAATTTCGAACCGGAATTGCGCGGAGTTTTGAAACGCGCCAGGTTCTTGACACGTGACGCGAGAGTCGTCGAACGCAAGAAATTTGGCCACGCAAAGGCGCGCCGCTCATTCCAGTTCAGCAAGCGTTAACCGCATTTCCGATTGGATTCAAAGCGAATTCAAATTCGAAAAAACTGTCGCTATGGCAGTTTTTTTAATGCGGAATTTGATAAAAATATATACAAATATCTTTCCCACTTTCCTAGGAAAATGGGAATAAAAATGATGATAAAATCGATAATAATAGAGATAATATAATAATTACAATTTCGCTAAATTGTAATAATAGATTTTTGAATAATTTTAAGGTTTATTTTTTCGTTAATCGTTCTAACAGTCAACCGTCCTCCGTCAACTGTTAACATCCCCTCAACCGTCCGCTGTCCTCTGTCAACCGCTAACTGTACAACTGTAAACTTATGGTCGCTTATTGAAGCTCGTATTTTGTAATAACAAAGCCAAGCGGATTTTTGTATTTCGCTTTCTCATTTCTTATGAACAGTTTCGTATCGAAATATCCCTGCGCGCGGATGCGTTTTTGCGCGCTGCTGACAATGCTTCCGTCATCGGCAATCGAATCAATCACCACGGTTGCGGCCCACTCCGGATTGTTCGAAAATTCGTCCAGCACTGTCGGAGCCTCAATAAACCGCACAGTCTTTTTATTCATTCTCCGGCCGTCCGAGTACACCGATTTTTCCGTTATGAATTCTTTATAAATTTTTTCTCCGGACATAAATCTCACATCGGAATTTTCGCCCCAAATATCATTTTCATAATTAGAATCCGGAATAAAACTTTCGCGGTCTATGATGTATTTTTTAATTATATTCTGCGCCATATAATAACCTGGCTGTTCGAATTTCATACCATACAAATCCTTTTCATCCGTAGGTAAAACGCCCATCAGGTTGCGAATATTTTTCGAAACATAAATATCCTTGTCGTCGACATTTTTCGCGCGTATGTAAATCGGCTGGACTTTTGTGTTCGGCATGATTTTCAAAAATGTCCACACCAAAACCGCATTGCTGATCAGCCCGATAGTCACGAATATCACCAATATGCGCGCCAACCAAATAAATTTTTGCTCTTCTTTTGCCTGCATAATATTTTTTGACATTTTAAAAATCCATATTTTTTTAATTGTTGTTTGATAATTTTTTATCCAGCCGTATCACTGTAAAATTAAACACGTTTGCCGGATAAGCATTCCTGTTTATGACATACGCTGCCGCACCTTCGTTGATAAAAATCCCGTTGTCGTCATTCGTGTCAATCGCCATCGACACATCGTAAATTTCCGTTTTCGCATCCGCGATATAATCAATGTTCGGAGTTTTATAGACCAATTTCATACGGGTATTCCAACGATTTTTGACAGCGGCATCCCGACGCGGTTCGGAAATAATCTCCACACTGCGCGTAGTATTTTCACGCATCAACCGGTTGTATTCCGCAGCGTCGTTGTTAATGTAGTCCTTCGTTGCCGGCATGGTTTCATAGCGCCCGTGTCCCATAGACATGACCTTTGAAAGCTGAGGTTTTATAATGATTTTTTGTCTGTCTTTCATGTCAGCATCTATCGGGAAAAATTTTTGCGCCGACAAATCGCGATGCATGACAACGGTATATCTGTCCGTCAAATATTCCTTTATAAGTTTTTTGATAATGTCTTCCTTTTCGTCCGCGCCAATTGCAGTCGACGATAGCATTTGCGCTTTGATAATGTCGTCGGATTTATTATAATCTTCGTTCAAACTGACGATGAAATTTATGTTCGCGCCTTCATTCGTAATCGCATTTCCTGTATGCAAAGCATCGTTGAAAACAATAGCAATAAACACATTCGCAGCCGCCATTACAAAACAGCAAAGCAGCAAAATATTTTTCAAATTTTTAAGTATGAAGACTTTCATATATCGTCGCCTATCGCCTTTGATTTGTCGTTCGTTTTATAAGTTCTTTTGCAACGCGTTTCACAGGAGCCCGCCTGACCCCGGCCGGATTTTTCGCGTCTTTTTTCGGAGCAATTTTTTTGTCTGTCCGCGAAGGTTTTTCGGCTTTGTTTTTACCATCGTCTTCGGCTTTTATTACAGACGTTTTCTCGGGCATTTTTTCCGTAATAGCATTCGTGATTTCTTCCGCGGCTTCCGGAGAAATTTTCACAACGTTTTGATCCTCCGCGATTGGCGCGACAATTTTCAGCGCGTTCTTTTCGGCAAAATCCCTCATCAAAAATTCGTATTGTTTTTGCAAATCCGACATGTCCGCATCCGCATATTTTTTATGTAAAATAAAATTCGCGCCGTGTTCCAAAACTTTAAAATTTTTATCCCAGTTTTTATTGACGGTTAAACGGCCGACCATGTCTTGGTTCAACCGCAAATTGACGGTGTTATACGTTGTGAAAAATTCTTCGCCCAACTTGAATCCATCCTTGAAATCCACAACCGCAAAATCGACTTTTATATAAAACAAATAACTGCGGAACGGAGTCGCCCTGTCGCTGTTGCCGCCGAACGATCCAAGCGCGCTCAGCATCAATCCCTGCAGCATAGAAGCGTTTGCGACGCTGTGGTCGATAGCCACAAAATTAAACGACTCGACATCCAAAATTTTTACCAACCGAACGACGCGGTTGTCCGCACGCGTTGCCATAACTGGTTGCGCGAATTCGGCAAAAACGGAATACACGGACGAATCGGATTGAGTGCACACGGAACATTCTCCATCGGCAAAATTTTTCGCTTGCCCGTTCGCGCCGGCGACCAGACAATCGCACCACTTTTTTTCATTCGCATTTTTGTCCGGTACAATCGAGTAATAATCGGCAATCCACTTTTGCAAAAAATCCTCCGCCAACAGTTGTGCGTTGTGATAAGCCTGGAGATTCCCGCTGTAAAAATTTTTTACCTTGAACTGATTTTCATACTCGGAATAGTAAATGAACAACGGGTTCGGTTTGAACAAAAACGTCTTATAATAAATCGCAAACCCAAGCATAACGGACAATGCAAAAAGCACTATAGAAATTAAAATCAATTTTTCTATAGCGAAAATGTAAGCCTTCTCGGGAAAAGCGGTAGTCTGCACCTTGGACGGATAAACGGGAATTTTTTCATACTTCCTGTTTTTTAAATTTTCAAAATTGTTTACTTTTCGCTTGTCGGACAGTCTATCAGATTGGATTAAATCTGCGCGCTTGACCATTCCTGTAATCCCGGTTTCTGTTGGATTTCAAGGCATGCGCAAGGCGACAGTTTCATTTCCGCATCGTCATAACCAGTGCCGACCGCATCGGTTGCATACATGACAGAAGTACATCCGGCGACGCAAAAAGCAACCGCAGACAAAGCAATCAATTTTCGATAAACATTTTTCATTGTAACCTCCCTAACTAATTCTTGCCCATATAATAGCAAAAAATCGCCCTTCAGGCAAGAGCAAAAAGTTTGTATCGCGCGAACATATCCTGCGGCGACACAAAATATCATCGCGCTAATGTAATGATATATGCCATATATAACCATAAAGAAAAAAGCGGAAACATATCCGCTTTTAGAATCTTTAAATATTTCCGACATTTCTATTTTTCAAGATTTCAATTGCAACCGCCCTTTGTCGATAGCAAACAGCTTACTGCCGTATCAAATCGGCGAATTTGCTTAACCGCCCGTCGAAATACAGTTCGATGTTTCCTGTTGCGCCGTGGCGATGTTTCGCGATATAAATCTCCGCGACATTTTTAATCTTGTCATAGCGCGCCTTTATCGCATCGTAATTTTTAGCTTCCAGATTTTTCAAATCCTTTTCCAAATAATATTCCTCGCGATATGTGAACATAACGATATCCGCATCCTGTTCGATCGAACCGGATTCGCGCAAATCCGACAGCTGGGGAATTTTATCCCGCGGTTTCGTTCCGCGAGTTTCAACGGCACGCGACAACTGCGACAAAGCAATCACCGGCACATCCAATTCTTTTGCTAGCATCTTCAGTCCGCGCGTCATCTCGGACAATTCGACAACGCGATTGTCCGTGCGCGCTCCGCCGGGCGGCGATAACAACTGGATATAATCGATAACAATCAGCGACAATCCGCCCATTTTCATTTTCATTCGCCTTGCGCGCGTGCGGATAGCATTCACGGACAGCGACGGGGTATCATCTATATATATCGGCAGCTTTTCAATCTGCACCGAGCAAGTTTTTAATTTTGTAATGTCGTCATCCGATATTTTTCCGATGCGCATATCGTATGAGGAAACATCCGCCACCGACGACAGGATTTTCGCCGCCAACTGGTCCGCCGACATTTCCAGAGAAAAGAACAGCGCCGGTCCATTTAGTTTTTTCGCGACCCGCCCGTTTGCAACTTCGTTCGCAACATTAAACAAAAGGCTTAGGGCAAACGTGGTTTTTCCCATGCCCGGACGACCCGCCAATATAACCAAATCCGACGGGGTAAATCCGCCGATGACTTTGTTCAAATCTGTAAAACCAGTCGATACGCCGGATAAATTCCCATCCTGTTTGCGCGCGTATTCGGTTTGTTGCAAGGTATCCGCCAGCCCCAAACTGATTGATTTCGCGTCCGTGTTATCCAACCCTGTCGTCGCTAGGTTATACAATTTTTGCTCGGCGATTTCGATTTGCCTGTTGGCGTCTTTTTCAATATCGACGGCGAACGCATCGCTGATGACTTCTTCGCCGAACCCGATTAACGAACGGCGCAAAGCCTTGTCGTAAATCAATTTTCCGTATTCGTAAATCGACGCGCCGGAAATCGGAGCATTGCTTAATTTGAACAGATAATCGACTCCGCCAATCTCGTCAAGCTTCCCGTTGCTGATGAAATAGTCTTTCAGAGTGATTGCATCGGCCAGATTGCCTTGAGCGGTCAGTTTCAAACATGAGGAATAAATTTCGGAATGTATCGAACTTGCAAAATGTTCGGGCAGCAGAAAATCGCTGACTTTTTCAATCGCGCGATTGTTCAAAAATATCGAAGACAACAAAGCCTGTTCCGCATCGATATTTTGTGGCAATTGCCTTAAAAATTCTCCACCGTTGTTTGCCATATTTTTCCCTTATTTAATTTTATCCGCCGACTGTCAATTGTCAACTGTCGACCGCCAATTGACTTCCATCATAACACACGAAAAAAGGGATTTTCAACTTTTATAAAAAAATTTTTAAATCCCTTTGATTTTGCGAGTATCAGGACAAATATTTTAAGCTTCGTCTTCAAACCTTTCCGCTGACACTGGCATTGCGTCAACAGTTTCCGCAGCAGCTTCTTCAATGTCTTTTTTTGCGGACTTTTTATCCGCTTTCAATTCGGCCGCGTTCGCACTATCCTTATTTTTCTTTTCCGCATTTTTCGCTTCGTCTTCCGTGCGCGCAACATTGACGACAACGTCGCATTTCACATCGGCGTGCAAAACGACTTTCAAAGAACGGATGCCGATTTCTTTAATAGGGTTGTCGATGCGGATGCAGGTGCTGTCGATTTTGAATCCTTTTTCCGCCAGCATAGCCGACACGTCTTTTGCCGACACGGATCCATACAAGTGTCCGGAATCTCCGGCACCGCGAATCACAATCAACGTTGTGCCATCGACTTTTTTTGCCAACGCTTCAGCCGTTGCAAAATCATCGGCATTCTTTTTTTCAATCTCGGCTTTTTTCGCTTCGAAAAACGCGGTGTTTTCTTTTGTCGCGCGCAAAGCCTTCTTCAAAGGCAGTAAAAAGTTTCGCGCAAAGCCGTTTTTCACATTAACGACATCGCCGATTTTTCCGTGTCCTTCGATTTTTTCCAGTAAGATAATGTCCATAATAAACCTCGTTTTTTAATTATTGATTGTCTGCAACATATGGCAACAAAGCCAAAAAACGCGCGCGTTTAATCGCCAAGGCAATCTGTCTTTGTTTCTTTGAATTAACTCCGGCCAAACGGCGAGGCATAATTTTGCCGCGTTCGGAAATAAATTTTTTCAACAGGTGAACGTTTTTATAATCGATAATCATGTCCTTTAAAAAATCACTTTTTCTAACCATATTACACCTCATCTGATTCTTGCGCGCCAATTTCGTCGGCATCGCCATTTTTCTTGAAATCGATTCTGACATCGTCTTTCTGATTCAAAATCGGCGAAGGTTCCGCCGTCAAAGCGTCAATACGCAAAATCATGTGGCGAATGACGTCTTCGTCCAATCCAAGTTTGCGGTTCAATTCTTTCATGCAATTTGCATCGCAGTCCAGCTGGAACAAAATGTAATGTCCCTTGCGGTTTTTTTTGATAACATAAGCAAGATTGCGCAAACCCCAATTTTCAGTTTTCGTAACTTTGCCCTTTCCTTCGGCAATAATGCCTTCGTATTTTTTTACAGAATCACCGACCTGAGAAGAGGTCAAATTCTGTCTTAAAACGAATACACTTTCGTAAAAAGCCATTTTAATTTCCTTGTTTTTAATGAACGATCGTCGACAATCTTTGCAACAAATACAAAAATCCGCGCGCCGTAAAATAATTTTTTAATCGTGTTTCCCTATGGTTAGATTTCACACCCGATTGGTCTGGCGAAAATCCATCTGTTGAAATTAAGAGCGTTTTTTGTGGCCCAGTCAACAGAAAGGTTGCAAGCAATATAGAACAAGCATTGCCAAAAAGCAAGGAAAAAACGAAATGTTTCACGTGAAACATTTAATAACAATTATGATGGATTTTGATAATCTTTTGAAGGTTCACCAAATTCTTGAAAATATTTTTCAAAAAGCGAACCTGATGATTGTGCATTTTCTTACGCTTCAGATACAGCCTCGTCAGAAAATTCAAATTCTCCTTTGCATACACGGACGATGTCAGTAGCGAATAAATCAGCGCCTGTTCATACCCCGCAAGCGATCCGCAGTCCAAATAAATCTCGTCCCACGTCATCGGTATCGTTCGCAAATGCTGGCAGCGTTTGTCTTCCAACACTGTGGCATTCAGCGCAGGAATAAAAATGTATTCTCCGCCGACCATACCGTCTTTGTAAACAGGTTCTTTGCCTTCGTCAATCAATGCGGCATCGCGCGCCAATTTTTCCGTAACGCTGTAATCCAAAATAGCAAAACAAAACGCAGCCTCGTTCGACTTTGACTGCTTTGGTTTTTCAACGTAGATTCCGTTTTCAACGACACCCCAACGCGAGGGGTCTTTGACTTTGCGCGTAGCGATTAAATTGCCGCCGTATCCATCCGCTAAATATTTATCGACTGCGCGTTCCAAAATAGTTTTCGGAGGTTTCTTGTAATTGTTCGCAATGTAATCCGGCAATACGATATCGTCGCCCCACAACATCACGATATTGCGATGCTTGTCGGCGATTGATTGATGCACCAATCCGACGGCATGGCCTGTGCCGAGAGGTTGTTTCTGCACTACATACTTTACGTCGATATCGTCTGGCAGATATAAGCTTTTCAACAACTCCAGTTCCAGAATGTTTCCTTTTTTTTCGAATTTTTCCTCCACGTCTTTTTCGCGGGTAAAACAGTCTTGGAACGATTTTTTCGCCGCATCGTCGCCGCATACGATTGTGATATGCTTCCCACCGGCCTTAAGAATGTCCGTCACCAAATAATCGATAACCTTGCGAGATCCGAACGGCACCAGCGATTTATGCGGGACGCCTTTCGAATGAGGATAATTACGCGTGCCTTTTCCAGCCGCAAGTACAACGAATTCCAAATCATCAACTGTCATTTTGGGTTTAAACAAAGCCATTTATAAATCCTTATAATGTTAATATGTTAATGCAAAAATATCCCTCATTGTATTCCTAAACACATATCTGTGTCAAACAATGCTATGTAAAATTACATTACAGATTGTTACAAATTTTTTAAAAAAACATCTTCGCTTGACAATATAAAAATATATTTGTATATTCGTTTCCGACGGATATCCCGTTTTTATTTAATATCAATCTGAAAAATCATAATATCTGTAAAACAGAATTGTTATTACTTACTATCAAAAATTATTATGAATAAATCTAAAAAGGACTTATTATGCACGTTAATGAACTAAGGAACAAAAAAGCAGCAGAATTAATCGAAATCGCAGAAAAAGAAGGAGTGGACGACGTATCGTCATTGAATACCCAACGCATACGTTTTGAAATTTTAAGAGGCCGGATGAAAAAAGGCGAAACAATAATCGCCGAAGGTGTTGTGGAAATATTGCCGGAGGGATTCGGTTTTCTTCGGTCATCGGAACAAAATTATTATGCGGGGCCGGACGACATATACGTATCTCCAGCTCAAATCAAAAAACATTCGTTGAAAACAGGCGATACGGTCGAAGGCGAAATTCGCGCGCCAAAAGATAATGAAAAATATTTTGCATTGAACAAAATCAATACAATCAATTTCGAAGATCCTGCAAAGTCGAGGCACCGCATACACTTTGATAATTTGACGCCGCTGTATCCAGAAGAAAAATTGAATTTTGAATTTTCTGAAAAAACTTTGGCGAATGACAAGGAAAAGCATAAAGAAAATCTGACCACCCGCATCATCGACATTATCGCTCCTCAAGGAAAGGGTCAGCGTTCGTTAATCGTTGCTCCTCCGCGAACCGGCAAGACGATTATGATGCAGCACATCGCCCACGCGATAACGGAAAACAACCCGAATGCGTATCTGATTGTCTTGTTGATTGATGAACGTCCTGAGGAGGTTACGGACATGAAACGCATCGTAAAAGGCGAAGTTGTTTCATCCACATTCGACGAACCTGCAATGCGCCACGTTCAGGTATCCGAAATGGTAATCGAAAAGGCTAAACGCTTGGTCGAATATGGGCACGATGTAATCATATTGTTGGACAACATTACCCGTCTTGGCCGCGCATACAACACTGTGATTCCTTCCAGCGGTAAAGTGTTGACCGGAGGTGTCGACGCGAATGCTCTGCAAAAACCGAAACGCTTTTTCGGCGCGGCGCGTAATGTTGAAAACGGAGGATCGTTGACTATCATCGCAACCGCATTGATTGAAACGGGATCGCGAATGGACGATGTCGTGTTCGAAGAATTCAAGGGAACCGGCAACAGTGAAATAATATTGGACAGGAAATTATCCGATAAACGCGTCTTCCCTGCAATCGATATAACCCGCAGCGGCACACGCAAAGAAGAAATGCTGGTCGAAAAAGACACTCTGCAAAAAATGTGGATGCTGCGCCGGTTGCTGATGCAAATGGGATCGGTCGAAGCAATGGAATTCTTGATTGACAAGTTGGGAAAAAGCAAAACGAATGCGGATTTTTTTGACGCGATGAACCAGTAGTTTTTGCATTGATTGCAGATAGCATTTCCGACAAAAGTTTTTAGAAAAATCAATAAAGGTCTTCTGAAATTTTCAGAGGATTTTTTAATGATGTGGATTGAGATATTATCGTATTATCATATTAGTATAGTAATATGAT
>QMCE01002090.1_pt1 | contig 11090 bp, 2 predicted proteins | sample 1821851 | NCBI WGS metagenome assembly QMCE01 (sample SAMN09453174, study PRJNA476694) | Termite gut metagenome, whole genome shotgun sequencing project. | isolation source: worker | host: Odontotermes sp. | place: South Africa:Pretoria | collected 2016-01-28
GGGCAAGAGCATGATCTTTTTGAGACGGATTATCAACACCTGCCATCCATTCTGCTCTAGTACCTATAAGCACACCGAACTGGCGTTTAGCGTAAGAACGTAGACGCTCGAAATCAAATGATTCCATCCAACTCCGCCGCGTTAATTCCGGCCATGTCAAGGGCCGCCTTTTAAGTGTAAAGTTTTTAAGGCTTTTTGTGGATTATCAAGTAAAGAACAAAACATCGAAAGCCGCGTTACTCCAGTTTCAGAACTGGAATCCAGCTAAAAGAATTGCTAATAGCAATTCAAAAATAGGGTGAAAATAAAACGGCAAGAGAGCGATTTTATTAAACCCGGACCATGGTGTCAAACACCGGGGTGACGTAAGAAAAAATTGGTGCAGATTTTTATGGTTGCGAATGCGTGTTCATAAAATTATGGGATCGCATGCGGATTTGGATATGGATATTTTGATTGAAATTATAATGATGCGCGATGCGTGTCGCGGGACAACCCCGTATCAAAATCCCAACAGAAAATTAATTAATGATTTAACAAGGGATATTGATTATGGTTTTAAAAAGAATACGAAAAAGTTTTGGCAGGGTGCAGACGAACGAAGCGATTCCAAACTTGATTCAGATACAAATAAATTCATACAAGGAATTTCTGCAATTCGATGTGCCGGCGGAGCAACGCAAAAATATCGGTCTTCAATCCGTTTTTCGCGAGATGTTTCCAGTATCGGATTTTTCCGGCTCGGTCGATTTGGATTTTGTGAAATACGAATTCGATTCTCCGAAATATGACGTCGAAGAATGTCTGAAAAAATCTTTGACCTATGCGGCGAATCTTCGCGTGGTTTTAAGCCTGATTATTTGGGATATTGATGAGGCAACCGGCGAACGCAAAATTCGCGAAGTAAAAGACCAGGAAGTTTTCATGGGAGAAATTCCATTGATGACCGATCGCGCGACATTCATATTCAACGGTGTCGAACGCGTCGTCGTTTCTCAAATGCAACGTTCCCCAGGCGTTTTCTTTTCTCATGATGATGGAAAATCGCATTCATCCGGAAAGGTTTTGTTCAATGCGAAAATCATTCCTTATCGTGGATCGTGGTTGGATTTTGAATTTGATTCAAAGGATAACCTGTATATCCGCATCGATAAAAAACGCAAAATTATCGCATCTGCGCTGTTGAAATCTTTGTTGACCGATGATGCAAAAAAAGCGATTGCCAAAATAAAGGATAAGGAAAAAATCAAGGATTTGAAACAAGGATATTCCGATAGGGATATTTTGGCGATGTTCTATGGCGTTCATACTTTGACCAAAGAAAAAAAAGGTTGGGTGCGCGAATTTACTCCGGAAGTTTTGAATAAAACAACGCAATACACTTATGACTTGGTTAATGCTAAAACAGGCGAATTGGTTTTACCTGCCGGTGCGAAAATCAATCGGCGCAAGGCGGAGCGTTTCGCAAAAGAAGGTTTGAAGACAATCGTTTTGCGCGACGAAGATTTGGTCGGTTTGTTCCTTGGCGATGATGTTATCGATCCGGCAACTATGGAAATGGTTGCGCCAGCGGCCGAAGAGCTGACTATGGATATCGTTGAGAAAATAAATGAGTTGGCAATCCGCGACATCAAGCTGCTATACATCGACGGCGTGAATGCCGGATATCATATTCGCAACACAATAGCAAGCGACAGACTGGCTTCGCGTCAGGATGCTTTGTTCGAAATTTATTCTATTATGCGTCCTGGTGAACCGCCGACAGTCGAGGCTGCAGAAAAATTGTTGAATGATTTTTTCTTCAACGGAGAACGCTATGATTTGTCCGATGTCGGCCGTTTTAAAATGAACTTGCGTTTTGGCGAAACAAATCCGAAGGGCGCATCGATTTTGACCGAGGATGATATTTTCAAGACTGTTAAAACTTTGGTGAATATCAAAGACGGAAAAGACAAGGTTGATGACATTGATGATTTGTCAAATCGCCGCGTGCGTTTCGTTGGAGAATTGATGGAAAATCAATATCGCATGGGATTGATTTCTATGGAGCGTTCCATTCGCGAAAAAATGTCGTCCGTGAAAATCGATACGGTTATGCCGCGCGATTTGATTAACTCGAAACCCGTTATGAACACTGTCAAAGATTTCTTCGGATCATCGCAGTTGTCGCAATTTATGGATCAGGATAATCCGTTGGCCGAAGTTACGCATAAGCGCCGCGTATCCGCGCTGGGCGTCGGCGGTATTACTCGCGACCGTGCCGGATTCGAAGTTCGTGATGTTCATCCGACGCACTATGGTCGCATTTGTCCGATTGAAACTCCTGAAGGCGCAAATATCGGTCTGATAAATTCCCTGACGGTTTATTCGACAGTCAACAAATATGGATTTATTGAAACGCCGTATAAAAAAGTCGTTAACGGCAAGGTAACCGACGCAATCGTTTATGTTTCCGCGATGGAAGAAAAGGGTTTGAAGGTTGCCGGCGCAAGCACGGAATTGACTCCGTCGGGAAAGATTAAAGAAGAAAAAGTTTTGTGCCGCGAAAATGGCGAATGGGTAATGGTTGATGCTGCCGAGGTCGACTGTATGGAAGTTTCGCCAAAGCAGTTGGTTTCTGTCGCATCGTCGCTGATTCCATTTTTGGAAAACGATGATGCAAACCGCGCATTGATGGGTGCGAACATGCAACGTCAGGCGGTGCCGTTGATTAAAAATGATGCGCCGTTTGTCGGAACGGGTATGGAAGAGACTGTGGCTCGCGATTCAAAGGCGTGCGTTGTTGCATTGCATAGCGGAGTTGTGACTCAGGTTGACTCTACGCGTATCGTGGTCCAGATTTCCGAAAAGGATTCCGACAACAAAACTGGTGTCGATATTTATCGCTTGCAGAAATTTACACGCTCGAATCAAGATACCTGTATCAATAATACTCCGTTGGTCAAGATGGGCGACAAAGTAAAAAAAGGCGATGTGCTGGCGGACGGATCCTGCGTTGACAACGGCGAATTGGCGTTGGGTAAAAACGTTAAAGTTGCGTTTTTGTCATGGAAAGGCTTCACATACGAAGACTCGATTATCATTTCTGAAAAGCTGGTTCGCAACGATGCATTCACTTCCATTCACATCAAAAAATTCGAAGTGTCGGCACGCGATACGAAATTGGGCGCGGAAGAAATTACGCGCGATATTCCGAATATAGGTGAGGAGGCTTTGAAGAACCTGGATGAAACCGGTGTTGTTCACATCGGCGCGCATGTTAAAGCGGGTGATATCTTGGTTGGAAAAGTTACTCCGAAAGGCGAAAACATTATTTCTCCGGAAGAAAAATTGTTGAAGGCAATCTTCGGTGAAAAGGCGATTGAAGTAAAGGATTCGTCTTTGCGTGTGCCGCCGGGAACAGAGGGAACAGTCATCGACGTTCGTATGTTCTTGCGCAAAGGCATTCAAAAAGACGAGCGTACTTTGTCTATTGAACAGCAGGAAATTGCAAAACAAAACAAGGACCGCGATGAGGAACGCAAAATATTGGAGCAGGGATTTGCAAATCAGCTGAAGGGTATTCTGCTTGGGAAAATTTATGCCGACGGTTTGAAAGACATTTCTGGAAAGAATATAAAAATTACCGAAGAATTTTTGGCAAATGTTGAAGAGCACAAATGGAAAAAGATTACGACTACCGATGCAAAAGTTAACGAAAAAATCAAGGAAAATTTGAAAGAGTATAACGAAAAGATTGAAATCTTAAATGACTTCTTTGATGAAAAGGTCAATAAAATTACCGAAGGAATTGCTTTGTTGCCGGGCGTGTTAAAAGTTGTCCGTGTGTTCCTGGCGGTGAAAAGGAAATTGCAATCCGGCGACAAGTTGGCTGGACGCCACGGAAACAAAGGTATCGTGTCGCGCGTAATTCCTATCGAAGATATGCCATACATGGAGAACGGAGATACCGTCGATATGGTTTTGACTCCGCTTGGCATTCCGTCGCGTATGAACTTGGGACAGATTTTGGAAACTCATCTTGGATGGGCTGCCGCCGGTATGGGTTTTAAAATCGGCAAGATGCTTGAGCAATACAAAGCGAACCAAATTAAGACGGAGGATTTGAAAGAATATCTTGGCAAAATTTACGGCGATGATGTGTTCGAATCGACAATCAAGAATATGAAAAATGCCGATTTGATGGAGTTTGCCGAAGATTCTGCAAAGGGATTGCATTATGCTACTCCGGTTTTCGATGGGGCAAACGAAGGAGACATCAACAACCTGTTGAAAAAAGCTGGCTTCGATGTTTCCGGCAAGACGACTTTGTATGACGGTCAGACAGGCGATAAATTCGATCGCGATGTGACGGTAGGATACATTTATATGTTGAAACTGCATCACTTGGTTGACGAGAAGATTCATGCGCGTTCTGTCGGACCGTATTCGCTTGTGACACAACAGCCTTTGGGCGGTAAGGCTCAGTTCGGCGGACAGCGTTTCGGCGAAATGGAAGTGTGGGCGTTGGAAGCATACGGAGCGGCGTATACTCTGCAGGAAATGCTGACTGTTAAGTCAGACGACGTTTCGGGAAGAACGAAGGTTTACGAATCGATTGTCCGCGGAAATTACGAATTTGAATCCGGGGTGCCGGAAAGCTTCAATGTGTTGTTGAAAGAAATCAAATCGCTCGGTTTGAATATCGAAACGAAACATGAAAAAAATGCGCAATAGAATTAACGGATTAAAATAAAAGGATATAAAAAATGAACGATTTACAAAAATATTTTGGTCAAATAAAAGAACAGGAAACATTTGATAAGATTCGAATTTCTATTGCATCGCCTGATGAAATCAGATCTTGGTCTTACGGTGAAGTCCGGAAGGCGGAAACTATCAACTATCGAACATTGAAACCGGAAAAAGACGGTTTGTTTTGCGCGAAAATTTTCGGGCCGACGAAGGATTACGAATGTTTGTGCGGAAAATATAAACGCATAAAGTACCGTGGCGTAATTTGTGAAAAATGCGGCGTGGAAGTTACCCTTGCAAAAGTTCGCCGTGAACGTATGGGACATATCGAATTGGCTTGCCCGGTTGCGCATATTTGGTTTTTGAAATCGCTTCCAAGCAAGATTAGCATCCTGCTTGATACTCCTGTGAAAAAATTGGAACGTGTTTTGTATTTTGAAAACTACATCGTTATTGAACCCGGGTTGACTCCGCTGAAATTGCACGAACTGATGACGGAAGAAGAATATGTTCGTTATCAGGAAGAATTCGGTCCGGAATCTTTCCGCGTTGCAATCGGTGCAGAAGCATTAAAAGAAATGCTGATGGCTTTGGATTTGAAGTCCGAGCGCGACAGTTTGCGCTTGGAATTGAAAGATACTAAAAGTGAAGTTACCCGCGGCAAAATTATCAAACGTTTGAAAATTATCGAATCGTTTTTGGATTCCGGCAACAAACCGGAAAGCATGATTTTGGATGCTTTGCCTGTGCTGCCTCCGGACTTGCGTCCGTTGGTTCCTTTGGATGGAGGACAATTCGCGACATCCGATTTGAACGAATTGTATCGCCGTGTCATCAACAGAAACAATCGTTTGAAAAAACTGATTGATCTGAAGGCTCCGGAAATCATTATTAGAAATGAAAAAAGAATGTTGCAGGAATCCGTTGACAGTCTGTTTGACAACTCCCGCAAATCGGTTCCGTTGTTAAGCCACATGAAACGTCCGCTGAAATCTTTGTCGGATATGTTGAAGGGAAAGCAAGGGCGCTTCCGTCAGAACCTGTTGGGTAAACGCGTGGATTATTCCGGTCGTTCCGTTATTGTGGCCGGTCCGAATTTGAAATTGCATCAATGCGGATTGCCAAAGATTATGGCTTTAGAATTGTTCAAGCCGTTTATCTATTCGAAACTGGAAGCAGGCGGTTATGCGAACACAATCAAATCCGCAAAGAAAATGGTAGAGCGCCAGGAAGATATCGTTTGGGATATTTTGGAAGGCGTGATTAAGGAGCATCCGGTGCTGCTGAATCGCGCGCCGACTTTGCACCGTTTGGGTATCCAAGCGTTCGAAGTCATATTGGTTGAAGGAAAAGCTATTCAATTGCACCCCTTTGTTTGTAAGGCGTTCAATGCTGACTTTGACGGCGACCAAATGGCTGTTCACGTTCCATTGTCTTTGGAAGCGCAACTTGAGGCGCGCGTTTTGATGATGTCGACCAATAACATTTTGCGACCTGCAAATGGAATGCCTGTGATTTCTCCGTCGCAGGATATTGTGTTGGGTATTTACTATTTAACAACCGAACTTGCGAATCAAGTCGGTGAGAATGGAATATACTCCGGATTGGATGAAATCAATTTGGCGATGGACGAAGGCAAACTGTCTTTGAATGCGAAGATTAAGGCGCGTTGCGAGATGGATGGAAAAGTTTATGACACAACTCCGGGTCGTATAATTTTCTCGTCGATTTTGCCAAAGCATGAAAACATTACATTCAGTATAATTAACAAACAGATTGGAACGAAGGATTTGGATAAATTGATATCGTCCATTTACTTCCACTGCGGGCAGAAAGAAACCGTTAATTTCGCGAATGCTTTGATGCCTATGGGATTTAAGTATGCAACAAAGTCCGGAGTGTCGTTTGCGACATCCGATATTTGGATACCTGGTACGAAACACAAACGCGTTGAAGATGCGGAGAAGGAAGTTGCTTTGTTTGAAAAACAATACATGGATGGTTTGATTACAAAGAAAGAAAAGTATAATAAGGCTGTTAATACTTGGACGCATTGCTCTGAAGTTTTGGCAAAGGAAATGATGGATACGATTTCAAAACCTGGCGAAGACAACAGATACAACAACCTGTATATGATGGCGCACTCTGGGGCTCGCGGTTCGAAAAACCAGATACGCCAATTGGGTGGTATGCGCGGATTGATGGCGAAGTCGTCCGGAGAAATTATTGAAACGCCGATTAAATCGAACTTTAAGGAAGGTTTGTCGGTTTCGGAATTCTTTAACTCGACACATGGTTCGCGAAAAGGTATGTCGGATACGGCTTTGAAAACTGCAAGCGCCGGATATTTGACACGCCGTTTGGTGGATGTCGCGCAGGACGTTATTATTAACGAAGCTGATTGCGGAACGGAAAAAGGCGTTGTAGTGCGCGCGGTTATCAATGACGGTGTTGTTGTTGAAAGCTTGGCTGAGCGTATTATTGGACGTTGTCCGAACGAAGATATTATCGATATTGCAACCGGAAAAGTGATTGTGAAAAAAGGCGAAGAAGTTTTGGAACGTCACTTGCCTCTGATAGAAGCGTCGGGAATCGAATCTGTATTCATGCGCTCTGTTTTGACATGCGATTCTCCTGCCGGTGTTTGCGCGAAATGTTACGGTCGCGATTTGGCGCGCGGCAAGATGGTAAACATTGGGGAAGCTGTCGGGATTATGGCGGCGCAATCTATTGGTGAGCCTGGGACACAGCTGACGATGAGAACGTTTCAGATTGGCGGCGCGGCGCAACGCGGAATGGAACATTCCTCTGTGGAAGCGACATTTGCCACGATAGTAGGATTTGAAAATGCAAAGACAATTGCAAATTCCGATGGTGAAGAAATTGTTATGACGCGAAACATGGAAGTTGTTTTGAAGGATTTGAACGGTAAAGAAATTTCTCGCCACAAAATTCCTTACGGTGCGAAGTTGCTGGTGAAAGATGGCGGCAAAGCAGATAAGGGGCAAAAGATTGCCGAATGGAATCCTTACATCCGCCCGATTATTACCGAAAAATCCGGTATCATGACATACGTTGATTTGGTTGATACTTTGTCGTTCTCGGAAATCTTTAATGAAACAACCGGTATTTCATCGAAGACGGTTACCGACTGGAGAATGACTTATCGCGGTAAAAATTTGAAACCTCAATTGACCATTACTGATAAGCATGGCGAGATTTTGAAACTTGCGAATCGTCAAGATGTTCGTTACTTGCTGTCCGTCGGTGCGGTGATTGTTGCCGTGAATGGCGCGGAAGTAAAAGAGGGCGATGTGATTGCCTACATACCGCTTGAAGGTTCGAAAAACAAAGATATTACCGGAGGTTTGCCACGCGTTTCCGAATTGTTCGAAGCGCGCAATCCGAAGAATATAGCTGTGATTGCTCCATGCGATGGAACGATTGACATCGGAGAAGATGTGAAATCGAAACACAAGATTTCGATTATACCTGAAGATGATTGCGATCCGATTGATTTGTATGTTTCAAAGTCATCGCAGTTGCTGGTTCAGCACGGGGACATCGTTCATCGCGGCGACAAGATTACGGAAGGTGATGTTTCTCCGCATGATATTTTGCGCGTGATGGGTGTTGTCGCTTTGTCGCAATATATGGTGGACGAAGTTCAAGAAGTTTATCGTTTGCAAGGTGTGCAGATTAACGACAAACACATTGAAATTATTATTCGTCAGATGCTGAAGATGAAGGAAATCACAAATCCGGGTTCGACGATTTTTGTTGAAGGTGAAGTTGTTGACGTCAGCGAATTTGTGGAAGAAAATAAGAAGGCTATTGCGGCGGGCGGCAAGCCGGCGTCTGCGGATCACGTGTTGCTTGGTATTACTCGCGCTGCGCTGAAGACTAAGAGCTTCATATCGGCTGCGGCGTTCCAGGAAACAACGCGTGTATTGACAGAGGCTGCGGTTGCCGGTAAAACGGACGAATTTGCGGCGTTGAAAGAGAATGTCATAGTCGGACGGCTGATACCTGTCGGAACTGGTGCGTATACTCGCGAAATAAAGAAAATCGCAATGGAACGCGATAAGAATATTTCCGTGAATGAGGAAAATGTTTCTACAGATTTGAATGAAGGATTTGATTTGAAAGTATAATCGTTTTCCAACTATGCAATGCAGAAATCAAAAATCCCTTGCGTTTGCAGGGGATTTTTTCAATATTTTAAAATTATCAGTTATTAAATTTTCATTCCAATTTCTTCGTCGTCATCGTTTTTTCTGATAACGAAATCGGCTTCTGTTAATTTTTCGGTGATAGGCACGGGCATGTTTGTCAACGCATATTTTAATGCTTCGCGCGCGTCTTTAATCGGAATTATTTTCAATTCTTTTTTCAATACGGCTGGAATTTCTTCCAAATCTTTTTCGTTTTCCTTCGGTATCAAAACGGTTTTGATTCCTCCGCGCAATGCGGCCAACAATTTTTCTTTCAGTCCTCCGATTGGTAACACTCGCCCGCGCAGAGTGATTTCTCCGGTCATTGCTATGTCCTTGCGAACGGGAATTCCAACCAGCATGGACACCATGGATACGGACATTGCGACGCCGGCGGATGGTCCGTCTTTCGGTGTTGCGCCCTCCGGGACGTGGACGTGGATGTCTATGCGGTCAAACAATTTTGCAGAGATTCCGAATGCATTTGCGTTTGCCTTTATGAACGAGTGCGCGGTGTGAATCGATTCCTTCATAACGTCGCCCAGGTGTCCGGTCAAGATGCAGCGGCCCTTGCCGAGCATCTGTACGGATTCGATTGTCAGGATGTCGCCACCTACGCCGGTCCAAGCCAATCCGTTGACTGTGCCGATTTCTTCTTTTTCGTTTGCGATTCCGAAATCGAATTTTCTGATGCCCAAAAATTCCGATAAGTTTTTCGACGATACAGAGATGCTTTTTTTCAATATTCTTTTTGATGATTTTGCCTCCAACTGCATCACGACTTTTCGCATGATTTTCGTGATTGTTCGCTCCAGTTCGCGTACTCCGGCTTCGCGAGTATAATAGCGGACAATATCGCGAATCGCGCTTTCATCGATTGTGAAATCTTTTTCGCCCAACGAATGTAATTTGCGTTGTTTCGGAAGCAAGTGCTTCGTTGCGATTTTGATTTTTTCGTCTTCGGTGTAGCCTTCTATGTTTATGATTTCCATGCGGTCGAGCAATGGGCGCGGGATGTCGTAACTGTTGGCAGTCGTGATGAACATGACGTTGCTTAAATCGTAATCGATATCCAGATAGTGATCGTTGAATGTGTTGTTTTGTTCGGGGTCAAGGACCTCCAGCATCGCCGATGTCGGGTCGCCTTTCCAATCGCTGCTCATCTTGTCGATTTCATCCAGCAACATGATAGGGTTGTTGTGCTCGGTTTTTTTAATCGATTGGATTATGCGTCCGGGCATTGATCCGATGTATGTCCGGCGGTGCCCACGTATTTCGGATTCGTCCTTGACTCCGCCCAATGATACGCGGACGAAATCGCGTCCGAGCGCTTTTGCAATCGTTTTTCCAAGCGATGTTTTGCCGACGCCCGGCGGGCCGATTAAGCATAAAATCGAACCGCGATTATTGCCGGAGCGTTTTTGCACGGCCAAGTATTCCAGTATGCGTTCTTTGACTTTTTCCAATGCGTAATGTTCGTAGTCCAAAATTTTTTTCGCATAGTTTATGTCTTGGTTGATGTCCTCTTTTTTCGTCCACGGAACATCCAGCAACCAATCGATGTAGTTGCGGATGACGCCGGCTTCGGCGGATATCATTTGTGTTTTTTTCAGTTTCGCTATTTCAGAATCTATTTTTTTGCGGACGTATTCCGGAGGGTTTTTCTCCGCCAATTTTTTTTCGATTTCTTCGATGTCCTCGTCTTCTTTGCCCATCTCTTTTTGGATGGCTTTCATTTGTTCGTTCAAATAAAAGTCGCGTTGGTTTTTATCGATTTGATTGCGGACGCGGTTTTTGATTTTTTTATCCAGTTGAAAAAATTCCAATTCGTGCTCCAGCAGTTCGTATATGTATTGCAGACGCTCCAAATTTGAATCTATTTCTAAAAGCTCATCATTATCATAATATACGGGAGTGGAATCATTAATATCAGGTGACACATATTTTTCTAGATCACTATTGACATCTTTTACAAATCTTATATAACATGCATCAGTATTATAACTTCCTTCTATAAATAAAGGACTAAATATCAAATCATCTGAATCTGAAGATAAAATAACTGAAGCATATTCATCAATAGATTCTTGTGAATAATATCTGACGTTATTTCCTAGACCAGAATAAAACATCTCACTTGTT
>QMCE01002091.1_pt1 | contig 11089 bp, 7 predicted proteins | sample 1821851 | NCBI WGS metagenome assembly QMCE01 (sample SAMN09453174, study PRJNA476694) | Termite gut metagenome, whole genome shotgun sequencing project. | isolation source: worker | host: Odontotermes sp. | place: South Africa:Pretoria | collected 2016-01-28
TGTTCTTTTGCTTACGGGTTTGGTTCTTTCTCGACATAAACAGCTCCTGAACTGTTTTGTTCCGGCGTCCTCCAACAATTTGCCGAATGCATCCCCTGAATGCAACCATAATACCCCAAGCGAGATCCGAATGCCCCTGAGGCATACCGGATTCCACGATCACTATGCGCTCCTCTCTAAATTTGGATGCAATGGCTTGCGTTAAACCAATTGGAACTTTTTGCATATCATTGCAAATTAAATAAATACGATAAACTTTTATCAACTCGGAGAATGACAAGAAAGAATTCTCCGAGTTGACCGGTGCCTGAAAAAATTATGCGTTTTTTTCGAGCCCGATGTCAATTTTGCCGTACTTGGTTTCGTAGGCGTTCAACGTGGCAGAAAGCATAATGGCGAGGCGTTTTGCGGCATAAGGGCTCATAATGACGCGCTCTACGAGGTCCACATTTACTTTACTCTGCCCCATTTGCCAAGCCTGGTTCATGCCTAAAAGTAATTGCACTTCTTCACGGCCGGCGACAACGTTGCTCGCATTTGCATAAAGACTTTTCATGTCTTTGTCGTTCCATACAATATTCGGTTGCGCTTTTTCAGCTTGAGAGGCGGCGGGTTTGTTTTCTGCCATGATAATCTCCTTGAGGTTTTTTCAAATAGAAAAATAATAAACTTTTGGTTATTTTTCTATTTTTCGCTATTTTTTTCTATTTTTCGCCAGAATATGAGCGTAAATAAAAATTTAGCCTATTCTGCGCCATTCTTTAAAAAATTTCAGCATCTTCGCAATTTTAAAGGAGAGCAAGGTCAATTTTTTAAACTTTTTCTGCAGCTTCTTACGGAGGCTTCTTCGGCAAGCCTCGGTTTGATTGCCGTTAAAGATCCTCAAAAAGAGTGGCGCACGCTTGCTTTACCCGAAAGTACTCATTTGAACCGCTATCTGAAGCCTTTTATTTCCGCATTAGACCGGGGGCAGGGTATTTTTCCGCATGAAAACGGTTTTATTATCGTTTCTCCGGTTTTATTCGATGCAAAAGTGAAGCATTGTTTTTTTGCCGGGTTTCTCCCCGGAGCAGACCCAAAAACGGCGGAAGAGGCAAAACAAACCGTCGATTCTTTTTCCGATTTATATGCCCAGCATAAAATCCGTTTGAGCGCCCGGGAGTCTATCGAAAACCAGTCCCGGATCGCTTCTATTCTGGAAATGAACCGCTCTATCGATTCGGAGTCGCGTTTTTTGCCGGCGGCGATGAACCTTACCGGGGAGCTCGCCGGAAAATACGCCTGCGAGCGCGTGAGTCTGGGCTGGGCAGAAAAAGGGTATGTCCGCCTGAAAGCGATCAGCCACGCAGATTCGTTTGAGAAGAAAATGGAAGTGGTGCGCAATTTGGAAAATGCGATGGAAGAGGCTTTTGAGCAGGAGGCCTGTATTGCTTCACCGCTTCCGGAAAACTCCCGCTTTGTTTCCCGGGCGCACGATCATTACCGGAAAACATACGATACCGGTCATTTGCTGTCGGTGCCGATCGAAAAGGATTCCGTGGTTTTAGGGGTTTTAACATTTGAACGCCGGTCGGAGCCTTTCGGCGAAAAAGAAATCTCTCTTTTGTTTTTGGGGGCGAGCCGTTTTGCGACAAGGCTCGATACGCTTTTTCGCGAGAGCCGCTGGTTTGGAGCGCGAATTCTCTATCGCGCGCGGAATGCGTTATCCAAAGTGTTCGGTTACGAACATACGTGGCTTAAATTATTCGCCCTGCTTTTTGCCGGCCTTATTTTATTTGCAACCATGATCCCGGTTTCTTACCGGGTAGATGCGCCGGCAATTTTATTGACCGATAAAATGGTGTATATCACGTCTCCGTTTGAAGGGTATATCGACAGCGTTTTTGTAAAGCCGGGCGATGTACTGTCTCCGGGGCAAAAGATTTTGCAATTGGATCAAAAACAGCTTCTTTTGGAAGAGGCCGACCTGATGGCGGAAGAACAGAACCATTTGCGGGAAATTCAAAAAGCGCAGGCGGCGGAAGAACTTGCCGAGATGCGGATTTACCGGGCGCGCCTCGCGCAAACTCAGGCGAAACTGAAAACGGTTCGTTTTAAGTTGAACCGTTCCGTGATTCGCTCCGAAACGGAAAACGCGGTGGTGGTGAGCGGCGATTTGCAAAAAAGAATCGGTGCACCGGTGTCTCTCGGTGAAGAACTTTTTCAGATCGCTTCCATCGAAAATATCTATGTGGAAGCCGATGTGGACGAAGGGGAAATTGAGAATGTCCGGCTGAATACGGAAGGAGTGGTCGCTCTGAAAAGCCGCCCGAATGTGATGTACCGGTTCCGCGTGGAGCGTATTCAGCCCAACGCCGCGGTGAAAGATCAGAAAAATACTTTTCAGGTTCGCGGAGAATTTAAGGGAATTCCTCCGCAATGGTTCCGCCCGGGAATGACCGGCGTTGCCAAAATCGAATCCGGAAAAAAAACCTTGTGGTGGATTTTAACTCATCAGGCTTTTGATTATTTACGGCTGAAATTATGGTGGTAGATCAGAGCCGCAAAATTTTTCACGAGTCCTGGTATCGCATTGCGAAAGAAAAAGTGGCGCTCCGTTCTACCGTGCGGATCCACCGTCAATTTTATCGCGGAGTACTGTGGTACGTTTTATACGAGCCTTTCACAAACCAGCATTTCAGATTCCGTGAAAATACCTACCGGTTTATTTCCCGGCTTTCTCCGAATAAAACAGTAGAAGATATCTGGATCGACCTGTTGAAGGAATTCCCCGATGATGCTCCCGGACAAGGGGAAATTATCGAGTTGCTTTCTTCCCTTTACCAGTCGAACATGCTCCATTACGGCGGTACCGGAGACGGTAGCCGGCTTTTTGAAAGAGACTCCAAAAAGAAAAAAAAGAAACTCCGTTCCACTTTGCTGAATATTTTCTTTTTGAGGATTCCGCTTGTGGATCCGGACCCTTTACTCAAACGCCTGAAGCCGCTGATTCGTATGGTAATCAGCAAACCGATGCTTTTACTTTGGTTGGTAACGGTGTTTTTCGGCATCAAAATCGGCATTGAAAACTTCGATATTCTCAAAGATCAGGCTCAAGGATTTCTCGCGCCATCGAATCTGATTTGGATTTATGTTTGCACGGTTTTTATTAAAATCATCCACGAGTTCGGACACTCCTTCGCGGTCAGGCGTTTCGGCGGGGAAGTTCACACACTCGGGGTGATGTTCATGCTGCTCGCGCCGCTCCCTTATATGGATGCGACGGCGGCGTGGTCTTTCCGGGAAAAACGCAAACGGGTTTTAGTCGGTTGCGGCGGAATTTTATTCGAGCTCTTTGTCGCCGCCCTGGCTTTAATTGTCTGGTCGAACGTGGGCGGCGGCGTGATAAAGCCCATCGCTTACAATGTCTTTTTTATCGCTTCCATCTCGACTTTACTTTTTAACGCCAACCCGCTGATGCGTTTTGACGGCTACTATATTCTCTCCGATATTTTGGATACTCCGAATTTACAGCAGCATTCCAAATTGCATTTGAAGTATCTTCTGGAAAAATTTGCATTCCGGAAAACAAACCCCAAGCCGGTGGCAAATACGCTTTCCGAGGGTTTCCTTTACGGGTTTTACGGAATCGCAAGCAGTATCTACCGGATTATTTTGTTTACCGGTATCGTAATTGCCATTTCTCAGCACTTTTTAATTCTCTCGGTAATTATGGGAATTTCTCTCGCGCTCAGTATGGTTGTAATTCCTTTTTTTCATTTTTTGAGATACATTTTTGTGAGCCCGGATTTACTGCGCGTGAGAAACCGCGCCGTTTCCTTAACTCTTATCTTTTCGGGAATTTTGGGAGTGATCCTGTTTCTGATTCCCGTTCCCGATACCTTTACGGCTCCCGGGATTTTGGAAGCGCAGAAATACGAAACCATCATCAATAAAACCACCGGACAAATGAAAACCGTTCCCGCCGAAACCGAGACGCTCGTTCAAAGCGGAGAATCTCTTTTTATTTTGGAAAACCCATTGCTGGAAAATGAGATCGAAGAAAAAAAGGCGGCTTTAACGGAAAATCAATTGCAATTCCGGAGAGCGCTGAATATTTCGCCGGAAAACATGTATCCGATTTCCAAACGCACGGATGTTCTGAAGCAGGAGTCCGGAAAACTGCTCGATGATAAGAATAATTTATCCTTAAAATCTCCTTTTTCAGGAATTTGGGTTTCCAAAGATATTTCCAATTTTACCGGAAAATGGATTCAAAAAGGCGATTCCATGGGTATTTTAATTGACACCTCTGCATTTCAGTTTACGGCAGTCGTTTCTCAAGAAGAAGTCTCGCGTCTCTTTGCAAGTTCCTTCCGGAAAATCAGCATTCGCCTGAACGGAAATGCTTTCACGGAAATTCCCGTTCAAAATCTGAGGGTGATTCCAATCGCCCGGAGCGATCTCCCTTCGGAAGCGCTCGGGTGGTATGGCGGCGGAGAGATTGAAGTCCAAAGTAATTCCAATGTTCAAACGACGGAACCTTTTTACCTGGTGCACGCTTCACTCGAAAAAAATGCTTCGGTTCTTTACCTTCAGGGAAGATCGGGAAAAATCCGTTTTATGTTAGGTCATCAACCGCTCGCCCGGCAAGGTTTTCGAAAACTGCGGCAAGCCATGCAAAAATATTACCGGATTTAACTTCATGAATATTTCCGAAAATTTTCAATTGACGAAAATCAGGAAAACCCCACCGGTTCCGGCGGGGATCAATGCACTCCCCTGTTTAATTGCCGGAAAATTCAAGAGCCGGAGCCGTCTCCGGAAAAATTTTTTGAAAGAAGCTCTCCATATTTACGAAAAAAATGCTTTTTTACAGGGTTTATCCGACTCTCAATTACAAAGTAAACTTTTTAAGTTACGCGAAATATTCAAGTCGCAGAAAAAAATCACTCCGGAAGTCATCCGCGAGAGCTTTTTGCATATTCAGGAAGCCGTTTTCAGGAAACTCGGGTTTTACCCGTTTGCAGAACAAATCGCCGGAGCCCTCGGGCTTTACCGGGGGTACATAATCGAGATGGCCACCGGCGAAGGAAAAACCGTAACCGCCGCCATGGCGGCGGTTCTCAGAGGCTGGAGCGGGCTCCCCTGCCATGTGATTACCGCAAACGATTACCTCGCCGCCCGGGATGCCTCCATTATGCAACCATTATTTCGTTTCTGCGGAATTTCGGCAGGGAGCGTTACTTCGGAAATGAAGCCCAAAAAACGAAAGGAAAATTACCTCAAGAACGTGACTTACACTACCGCCAAAGAGGTACTTGCGGATTTTTTAAGGGACCGGATTCTTTTAGGGAAAAGGCAAAACTTTCAAAAGAGGCTGATTTCCCACTGGTGTGAAAATGAGGAAATCCTGCCGGCAAATATTGTACAGCGCGGCTTGCATACGGCCATTGTGGACGAAGCGGACAATGTACTCATCGACGAAGCGGTAACTCCCCTGATCATTTCCAAAGAAGAACCCAACGAAGCTTTTGAAAAAGCCTGTTTTTGTGCTTCTCAAATCTCCCGGAATTTACACTTAAATGAGCATTACAAACGGGATGAAAAATTCAGAACAGTCATTTTTATCAAAGATATTGAAGCCGAAATCAAAAAATACGCGGCAGAGCACCCTTCCCCCTTTTCCGGACTTCTTTTCCAAAAAGATTTGGTGCGAAAAGCGGTGGTCGCTAAAGAGTTCTTTATCCGCGATCATCAATATGTGATTGAAGACGGAAAAATTGTGATTGTCGATGAATCTACCGGGAGAAAAATGCCGATGCGTTCCTGGAGCGACGGCCTCCATCAAATGGTAGAACTGAAAGAAGGACTCGAAATGACTCCCGTCAAGGAAACACAGGCTCGCTTGAGTTTTCAGCGATTTTTTCGCTTTTACCCCTGTTTTTCGGGCATGACCGGCACCGGAAAAGAAGCGGCGCGGGAATTTTGGTTAATTTATGCAGCACCGATGATGTTAATTCCGAGTCATAAGAAAAATCGACGTATCCTGCACCCGCTGAAAGTTTTTCCGGATAAGCGTTCCAAAATAAATGCGATTCTCGGAGAAATTGAAAAGATCCACCGCGAAGGCAGGCCGGTACTCATCGGCACCCGAACTGTCGCCGAAAGCGAAATGATCGCCTCTTTGCTCCAAAAGAAAAACTTTAACTGCAAAGTAATTAACGCCGTCCGTTCGGAAGAAGAAGCGGCAATTATAGCCGAAGCCGGAAAAAAAGCGGCTATTACCGTAGCGACCAACATGGCCGGACGCGGTACCGATATTAAAATTTCTTCCGAAGTGAGCCGCTTGGGTGGTTTGCATGTGATCGCCACAGAGTGTCACCGTTCCTCCCGGATCGACCGCCAGCTTTTCGGGCGCGCCGCAAGACAGGGAGATCCGGGAAGTGCGATTGCGTTTGCTTCTTTTGAAGACGAATTACTCACTCAAAATTTACCTCGAAGATTATGGCCGGTTTTAAAAACGCGCCCCAAAACGGCGATCAAAGCGGCACAGCGAATGGCCGGAAGAAAAGATTATCAAAGCCGGTTTTCCGTCCAGAAAACGGACTCCTGGCTCGATGAATCGCTCCGTTTTGCCAGTGAGGATATTCAATGAAATATTTATCCTTCATTTTACTTTTACCTTTCTTCTTGGCGGCACAGCCGGCGGATTCCATTCTGTTATCTCTCGATTCCGCCATGATACTTCTAATCAAAAACAATCCGGATATTCAGGAAGCAAAATATCAATGGCTTTCCAAAAGCGCGCTTGCCACATCTGCTTACGGTTCGTTTGAGCCGAAACTGGTCGGCAGAATCCACCGGGAAAGAGCGGAAAGGCCCGGAGCCTTATTTACCGAAGCCAAAGACGAATACAAATTAGCCGTTCAGGGAAGCTTACCCACCGGTACCCAATACGATATCGGCTTCAACCAACTCACTTACGAACACAGCGATTATGTTTCGGAACTTTATTTCGGAGGGGAACTCAAACAGCCGCTCCTGAAAGGTTTTCTGTTTTTCGCTCCGGTAAACGAAATCAGGCAGGCGCGCGCCGAAAAAGAAATTTATTTTCAAAATTTCAGAAAAAAACTGACCGAAATTATCGAACAGCTGGAAACGACTTATTGGGATTTCTATTACTACCTTCAAATTTTAAACTTTGAAACCGAATCGGTGGAAATTGCGAGAACGATTACCCAGGATGCCGAAAAAAGACTTGAGCAGGGAAAAATGTCGCCACTCGACTTTCAAAAGGCAAAAGCGGAACTTTCGGTGAGATTATCCAGGCAACTCGAAGCTCTCGGCAACGTCCGCCATAAACAGAGTGAATTTATACTCATGCTTGCAAACCCGGAACTCTTCAATGATTCGCGCCCGCTCACGGTTCATCCCGAATTAAATGAAATCCCCAATTTCCCCGCCGACTCTCTATTGATGATCGATTCTCTGAAAAAAATCCATCCCGAATTTCTAGGACAAAAAAGCGAAATCGAAAAACGGATGCACTACCGGGACCTCTACAAAAGCGAACGTCTGCCCACACTCAATTTAATCGGCTCTTACGGAATCCGGGCGCGGGATAACAGCGCTCACGATGCGGCGCTTAAATTCAGGTCGGAAAAAAGGAGAAGCAAAGTCCTCGCCGGAGGCATCGAAGTTGAAATCCCGTTATTCACCGGATACCGGGAAAAATATATCGTCAAAGCCGAAGAAATGAATATCAGAGCCGCTCAAGTGCGCTTGAACCTGACTTCACATAAATTAACGGAAGATTCTTTTCTATTAAGAAAACGCGTGATCGAACTTTCCGAACAAATGGCACTTGAAAAAACAGCGGTGGAATATCACAAAAAGGAACTCGAAGAAGAATATAAAAAGCTGCTCGCCGGCAAAAGCAACCTGCATGAAATTTTTGATAAGGAAGATGATCTGCGCGAAGCGCAAAAAAAAGAAATCGAACAAATTCGCATGTATCACATCAGCTTAATTCAGCTTCAAAAAGTCCAAGGCAAGTTACTCATAAAAAACGGACTCGAAATTCTGAAAGACGAAACCATTTACCTTAGAGAAGATTTGCGGTTTATCGATTGAAACCCGGGAGCGGATATAATCCATTTCAAATTGGCGTGCCCCGGCGCATTATGTTCCGCCAGCGTGAAAACCGCGCCGGGTCGGCGTGGCTTCGGGCTACCCTCCGGTCGGTGCCGGATATTTCTTGAGTTCCTCAAGAGTGAAATTCAGGGTTTAGCGTTTTGGGTCCGGGGTTTGGTTTCCGATTTTTCATTCCGGATGTTTTCTAATCTCCAAACCCTATCCCCAAAATTTCGTACCCGATGAACATATCCGGCACTACGCTTCGCGCACCCTCCGCCTGCCTCACGCATTGTCAAGTTCTTCAGGTATAAAAATCAGGATGGGACAAGGGATGGGATATGAATATTTGAGTATCGGGTTTTGGGGTTGATGAAACCCGGAACGTTTCTTTTGCCCCGAATGATCCTCTTTCGTCATTCTACGGCACCGACCGTAGAATCCATACAAAGCGTATCTCACGCACATCGGCACAATTCCAACACTTCGGGACAAATCGTAACGGCTTTCAGCCTAAAGGTTTGTCTCGTAATTCCGTAATTGCATAGAATGATCAAAATTTTTTCACAAAACCGGGTGAACCCCCTGTTACTATATTTGGTTCATGAAAAATTTGGAAATCGGCGGCAGGCAGTTTCAATCGAGACTTTTTTTAGGCACCGGAAAATTCGGTTCTCCGGAAATGATGATGAAAGCGGTAGCTTCTTCGGAAACGGAGATGGTGACCGTTGCGCTGAAACGGATGGATCTTCAAAAAAAAGAAGATTCGATTTTGAGCGCACTCCGCGATTTTAAAGGAATTTTACTGCCGAATACATCCGGTGCGCGCGATGCAAAAGAGGCGGTTTTCGCCGCTCACATGGCGCGTGAAGCTCTCGGCACCTCCTGGCTGAAACTGGAGATTCACCCCGACCCGCGCTATTTGCTTCCCGACCCGGTGGAAACCTTAAAGGCGGCAGAGATTCTCGTAAAAGACGGTTTTATCGTCCTTCCTTACATTCAGGCGGATCCCGTTTTGTGTAAGCGGCTCGAAGATGCGGGAACAGTAGCCGTCATGCCGCTTGCGGCTCCGATCGGGAGTAACTCCGGGCTCCAAACGCAATCGATGCTTGAAATTATTCTCGAACAAAGTAATGTGCCCGTCGTGATTGATGCGGGGCTCGGCGCGCCCTCGCACGCCTGTGCCGCTATGGAGATGGGCGCGGACGCGTGCCTTGTGAATACGGCGATTGCCGTTGCCGGGAATCCGGAAGCGATGGGAGCCTGTTTTCGGGATGCGGTGGCCGCGGGACGGCGCGCGTATGAAATGGGGCTTCCGGCGACCGCGCGCGCGGCGGCTTCGAGCCCTCTGACCTCTTTTCTGGACTGCTAATCATGACTTTTAACGAATATCATGCCCGGTTTGACTGGGATGAAATTCAGCACCGGATTTACTCGAAAACCCTTTCCGATGTGGACCGGGCTCTCTCGAAAAAATCGCCGCTCGATTTGGAAGATTTTATGGCGCTGATTTCCGAGGCCGCGCTCCCGAGATTGGAGGAAATGGCACAGAAGAGCCGCGCGCTCACGCTCAAACGATTCGGGAATACCATGCAAATGTATATTCCGCTTTACCTTTCCAATGAGTGCTCTAACTGTTGTACTTACTGCGGGTTCAGCCACTTGAACAAAGAACTCGAACGCCGCACGCTGAATGACCTTGAAATTCTCTCCGAAATCAAAGTGATTAAGCAAAATCCTTTTGAACATTTGTTGCTCGTGACGGGAGAAGATGCACGGAAAAGCGGGTTTGAATACCTGCGCCACGCCGTTCGTTTGTGCAAACCTTATTTTAAACATCTTTCCGTTGAAGTGCAACCCATGAGCGTTGAAGAATATGCGGCGCTTGCAGATGAGGGCGTTTCTGCGGTGATGGTTTATCAGGAAACTTACCACCGGGAAAATTACCGGAAGTATCACCTTGCGGGAAAAAAGAGCATCTTTTCTTACCGGGCAGATACGCCGGACCGCGTTTGTGAAGCGGGAATCCGAAAATGCGGAATCGGTTGCCTGATCGGGCTTGAAGACTGGAGAACCGATTCGTTTTTTACTGCCCTCCATTTGCGTTACCTCGAAAAAAAATATTGGAAAACTCGCTTTTCCATTTCGTTCCCGCGGCTGCGCCCTCACGCCGGGCTCGAAGATCGGAAAAACATTCAAACCGACCGCGAACTGATTCAGTTAATTTGTGCTTACCGCTTATTTGACCCGGATGCGGAACTTTCTTTGAGTACGCGCGAATCGCCCCGTTTCAGGGATCACGCGATCCGCCTCGGCATTACTTCCGTTTCGGCGGGTTCGAGAACCGACCCCGGGGGTTACAGTTTATCTAAAACGGAACTTCCCCAGTTTGTGATTAACGATGACCGCACTCCCGAAGAAGTCGGCAAAGTTATTCGAGAAAGCGGCTACGAAGTGGTTTGGAAAGATTGGGATCCTTCCCTGGATGCGCTTTAAATGGCCGGATATTTTGGAAATTTGGTATGAAATTTTTGGGAAAAGGGATCAGGGAAATGGGATGAGAAATTTGCATGTAGGGCTGGGGGTTTATACGGATATGAAGTTCAATTACGGAGTAACCTCCGGAATTGCAAGTCCATTACAAATTACGTAATTTGTAATGGATTCGTCAGTGCTATTATGCTCTCGGTGATCGCATTTAGTCGTAATTCGTAATTAGACTTCTTCGGAAAATAATATAAATTCAGCGTTTTAATAATAGAAAGGCTTTGTTAGACCAAAGTGTTGTTAGTAGATAGGCTTGGACCCCGACCAAGTGGCGGTGCAGACAAAGAAAATCTTTCATACCCGATCGAACTATATTGTGCGCAATAGGTATCACCGCACATTTGGAATGTTTTACTATGCCGGTTTGGACTTAACTGATGCGGTAAATCAAGTCCGGGGTGACGAAGGAATGTCATCTCGGGGTTGA
>QMCE01002092.1_pt1 | contig 11079 bp, 9 predicted proteins | sample 1821851 | NCBI WGS metagenome assembly QMCE01 (sample SAMN09453174, study PRJNA476694) | Termite gut metagenome, whole genome shotgun sequencing project. | isolation source: worker | host: Odontotermes sp. | place: South Africa:Pretoria | collected 2016-01-28
GGTTAATGCCGATCTCTGCACTTTCGTTTCGGCACGCTGTGCGGTTATCATGGCTCTGATTTCTTGCGCCTATTGACGATGATTGCACTCTGAAATCCGCCGCGAGATGTATCATGAAAGCTCTGCAAAAACACAAAAAAGTAGCCTACATAACTCCGCGGTGGCGATTTATAGGTGCCATGATCAAGATACTTCCGCGCGGTATATGGGATAAGATGTAAGTGAATATGACAAAAAAAACGACAACTCCCGGGCAGGCGCTATTGGTATTGTGTATGGCGGCATTTTTGGTGCCGTTCATGGGCTCGGCGATCAACCTGGCATTACCCGAGATCGGCGAGCGGTTCGACATGAACGCCGTGTCGCTGACCTGGATCGCTACGACATATCTTATCTCGACGGCGATATTCCAGGTACCGTTTGCGCGATTGGCCGATATTGTCGGGCGACGCAAGGTATTTATCATGGGAGTTGCGATCTTCACTGTGGCGTGTGTGCTTACCGGATTTTCGACTTCGGGAGGTATGCTGATCACATTGCGGTGTCTATCGGGTATGGGCAGTGCGATGATGTTCGGCACGAATATCGCGATCCTGAGCTCGCTGTTCCCGCCCGAGAAGAGAGCTAAAGCGCTGGCAGTCAATACCGCTGTGGTCTATGCTGCATTGGCCGCAGGTCCGTTTTTTGGCGGTATGCTGGCCCATAATGTGGGGTGGCACAGCATATTTTTTGCCGCGGCGGCGGTGGGTGTGATGGTGCTTATTCTGTCTACGTATATGCTGCATGGCGAGTGGGTCGAGGCGCGTGGCGAGCGGTTCGATATATTCGGTGCGGTGCTCTATGGCGTGGGATTGGCGGGGGTGATCTTCGGGTTTTCCGAGATGCCGTCGGCGAGAGGATTCGTGTGCCTCGGAGCCGGTGCCGCGGCATTGACAGGATTTGTGTTTTACGAAAAGAGGCAGACGTCTCCTGTGCTTAACCTGCACATTTTCAGCGGCAATCGTACTTTCGCATTGTCGACTCTGGCAGCGCTTATCAACTATGCCTCGACCACAGGGATCATGTTCATGCTCAGCCTCTACCTGCAATATGTGCGCGGATTGGATGCCAGTCATGCAGGGCGGATTTTGATATGCCAGGCGATCGTGCAGTCAGTTTTTTCGCTCATAGCAGGGGCGGTGAGCCAACGTGTGCAGCCTGCAATATTGGCTACTTCGGGCATGGCGCTGATCTGTTGCGGCTTGGGCGTGCTGCTGTTTTTTATGGATATGGCAACGCCGATGTGGCTGATAATCGGGGTTTTGGTGCTGTTCGGCGTGGGGTTCGGTATCTTCTCGTCGCCGAATACCAATGTGATCATGGGGTCGGTGAGCAAGAAGAACTACTCGCAGGCGTCGGCAGTGACAGGCACTATGCGTCTTGCCGGACAGTCGTTCAGTATGGGCATCGCGGGAATGGCGATATCGCTCGCCGTAGGGACCGAGAAGATCACGCCAGCGCTGCATCCGGCCTTCATGCACAGTATGCGCATAACTTTTGTCATCTTCATAATTCTCTGTACAATAGGGGTTTATGCATCGACAGCGAGAATTAAGAAGTGAGGCGTGCTTTGGGTTGAGAGTTTAACAGTCGATGCAGGTGAGCCCGGTCCGGGTTTTAGACATTTTCTGATGTTGTGTTGAATCTGGCTATGGTACGGGCCGAATATATGGTTAGAATAGCACGCGCCATTAACCATTTTTTCGTATCTTTGCATGATGCGATATATTTTTTTTATTGCGGCGTTGTTGATGACCGGAGTTGTGAGGGCCGAGAGGCCGCGGCTGGTGATCAATATCGTCGTCGGGCAGTTGCGTACCGACCATTTGGCGCACAGGGCCCATAATCTCGACGAACGGGGAATCCGCAAGTTCATAGCCGAAGGCGCGATCTTCGACGATGCCCGCTACGACTATATGCAGACCTCGACGCCGGCCGGTCTGGCGACCATAACTACCGGTACCGACCCATCGACCCACGGTGTGGTGTCGACCCACTGGATTGATTACACTACAGGTGAGCGCCTGTCGCTGGTCGACGATCGCACGGCGCGCGGTCTGGGTACCGATGCCGGGCATGGCGAATATTCTGCACATAACATCACTGTTCCGACACTTGCCGATCGCCTGCGAGAGTATGATCCTGAGAGCCGCACGCTGACCATTGCCGCCGATCCGCTGTCGGCCGTGACTATGGGAGGGCAGAACTCACCCGTATATTGGCTCGACATGAGTTGCGGGAATTGGGCCTCGTCGACAGCTTACATGGATGATGTGCCGCAATGGGTGAAAGACTATAACGAGAAGCGTGTCGCCCGTCAGTGGCTCGATTATACTTGGCGGCCATTGTTGGATAGCGATAAATACAATCGCCCGGCAACGTTCAACCATCAGGTAAAGGGCTATCCCGACTTGTTGCGCACACCGGTGGGGAATAACATGGTGGCCGAGTTCGCAAAGCAGGCGATCGAGCACGAGCGACTGGGTGAAGATACGCATACCGATCTGCTGAACGTATACTTTGATGCGTCGCGCATTATGGGCGAGATATATGGCGTTGAGTCCGCCGAGGCCGAGGATGCATTCTATCGTCTCGATATGGAGATCGGAGATATGCTGGCGTATCTGCACAGTAAGATCAATCTGAGCCGGGTCGTGGTGGTGTTCACATCAGATCATGGCTCGAGCGACTCTTACGATGGAGGAAATACACCGCGCGAGAGATTCAATGCCGCACAGTTCAAGGTGATAATGAACGGCTTTCTCAATGCCCAGTATGGCACAGGCGACTGGGTGGCCGACTATATCGACCGCCAGTTGTACCTGAACCGCAATCTGGTCTACCAGAAGGGCCTCAGTCTCGAGGAGGTGCAGAACCGTGCCGCAGCATTCGCATTGCAGTTCCGCGGAGTGTCGCATGTGCTCACCTCGACGGCCATGCAGAACTCATACTTCGGCGACAGCTATGCCCAGAAGATGCAGAACAGTTTCTATCCGCGGCGCGGAGGCGACCTTACGCTCAACCTCATGCCGGGATGGATCGAGGAGCGCGAAGGTGTGCGTGCGACGTCTGGGTCGATGTATGATTACGATACGCATGTGCCGCTGATGATCTTGGGGCGCGGGGTGCACCGTATTTCGCGTACCGTGAACATGCGCGACATAGCCCCCACGTTGGCAAACATAATGCAGATCAGCCGTCCCATAGCGTCGGACGGCGGAGTAATAACCGAAATAGCCGAAATAGTAAAATGACAGATCCTCGTCAGGAAGAGATAATAGATGAGTTCGCGGTGTTCGACCAGTGGTTGGACAAGTATGAGTATCTCATCTCGCTGGGCAATACGTTGCCACCCATCGAGCCCACCCACAAAACCGAGAAATACCTGATTCACGGCTGCCAATCGCGTGTGTGGGTAGATGCGAAGTTGGTCGATGGAAAGATGTACTTCGGTGCCGACAGCGATGCGATCATCACCAAGGGCATCATCGCATTGCTGATCCGCGTGCTCGATGGGCGTACGCCGCAAGAGGTGATCGATACCGACCTCTACTTTATAGACCGCATAGGACTGCACGAAAACCTCTCGCCCACGCGTTCAAATGGTCTGCTGGCGATGATCAAGCAAATGAAAATGTTCGCAATAGCTTATGCAACAGAAAATTAAGGACGATATAATAGCCACTCTGCGCGAAATCTACGACCCCGAGATACCGGTCAACATCTACGACCTGGGGCTGATTTATAATATAGATGTGAAGCCATGCGGCGCGGTGGCGATCTTACTGACCCTTACGGCGCCCACGTGTCCCATGGCCGACCAACTGATTGAGGAGATCAATACCGAGGTGGCTAAAGTCGAGGGCGTGCGCAAGGTTGCCGTTACGCTCACTTTCGACCCTCCGTGGGACAAGAGTCGTATTAGCGAGGAGACGTTGCTGGAGCTGGGGTTGTTATAATATTATGGAATGGAATCGATGAAGATTATAATGTCCTGCGAAATTTAACCATCTCTCTCTTCGCCATAAATTGCCCCGTATAGCTTTGGGAATAACCTGATTAGCAAGTAGATGTTGCTGGAACCGGACTTGCTGTAATATTATGGGGTGGGGCTTTATGCAAAAACTGCGAGACACTATAAAATAGCTACTCTGCACAAAAATCTACGACGCCCCCGATATGCCGATCTAATTTTAGTTCTCTCTCTTCGCGAGAAATTGCCCCGTATAGCTCTCGGAACAACCAGAGAGGTCGGTAGGAGTGCCGGCGAACACCACATTCCCTCCTGCGTCTCCAGCTCCGGGACCGAGGTCGATTACCCAGTCGGCACACTTGATCACATCCATGTTATGCTCCACGACCACTATCGTATGACCCCGCGCGATGAGCGCATCGAATGCTGCGAGCAGCTTCCTTATATCGTGAAAATGGAGGCCCGTGGTGGGCTCGTCGAAGATGAACATCATCTGTCCGTTAGTATTCTCTTTTAGCAGAAACGCCGCCAACTTTACGCGCTGACTTTCACCCCCCGAGAGCGTAGACGACGATTGACCCAGTTTAACATAACCCAGACCCACATCCTGTAGCGCCCGGAGTTTCTCTAAAAGGCGCGGCGTGTCGGCAAAAAACGTAGCTGCATCATCGACAGTGAGCTCAAGAACGTCGTAGATGGTCAATCCTTTATATCGCACCTCGAGTATCTCGTCCTTGAACCGCCGCCCGCCGCATGCCTCGCATTTGAGCTCTACATCGGCCATAAATTGCATCCCCACCTTGATCACCCCCTCACCCTGACACTCCTCGCACCGTCCACCGGCAATGTTGAACGAAAAATGCGACGGCGTAAATCCGTTTGCACGCGCATAAGGTTGGTCGGCGAAGAGTTTGCGGATGTCGTCGTAGGCCTTGATGTAGGTCGCCGGGTTAGAGCGCGACGATTTGCCGATGGGGTTTTGGTCGACCATCTCGACAGATCTCAGCAGCGCAGTGTCGCCGCTCAGGCGCTCGTAACTACCTGGTTTTGAGCCAGTCTCGTAGAGTGCACGACGCAGAGCCGGGTAGAGAATTCCGCGCACTAACGACGATTTTCCGCTGCCGCTCACACCCGTAACACACGTCATCACACCCAACGGAATGCGCACATTTATCCCTTGCAGGTTGTTCTCACGCGCACCCTCGATCTCGATAAAGTTGCTCCATCCGCGTGGTGCCTGAGGAGGAACTATCGATTGTCGCCCCGTCAGATAGTCGGCTGTGAGGCTGTTATTCGCATTTATAAGTCCCTCAATATCACCATTATAGACTATCTCACCACCCTGATATCCCGCCCCTGGTCCGATGTCGATTATCCGGTCGGCGGCACGGATGATCTCCTCCTCGTGCTCGACCACAATCACCGTATTCCCCAAGTCGCGCAACTGCCGCAGAACGCCTATAAGTCGCTCAGTATCACGCGGATGTAGGCCAATACTGGGCTCATCTAAGATATAAAGCGACCCCGTAAGATTGCTGCCGAGCGATGTCGCGAGGTTGATACGCTGACTCTCACCGCCCGAGAGCGTTGAGCTTAGGCGATCCAAAGTCAGATACCCCAAACCTACATCGACCAAATATTGCAGACGATTGCGAATTTCGGTGATTATACGCTCGCCTGTTTTTGTATCATACTGATTAAGAGTTAGTTGCGCGAAGAAATCTTGTAGCTCGCCGATCGGCATAACTACCAATTCGGCAATCGTCTGCCTGCCGACCCGCACATACAACGCCTCCTTGCGCAACCGCGAACCGCCGCACTCTGGACACACAGTTTTGCCCGTATAGCGCGACAACATCACCCGATATTGGATCTTATAGCGCTCCCTCTCCAAATGACGAAAGAACTGATCGAGGCCCTCAAAATACTGATTACCAGCCCATAACAACTGTCTCTGCTCGCGCGTGAGCTCGTAATATGGCACATGGACCGGGAATTTGAACTTGTGTGCCGCGCCGACCAATTGGTCCTTCCACCAACTCATCGTCTCGCCGCGCCAACATGCGATTGCGTCGTCGTAGATCGATCTCGTTTTGTCGGGCACCACTAAATCCTCGTCGATGCCCGTCACTTTGCCGTAGCCCTCGCACCGCGGACATGCGCCGATGGGGTTGTTGAAGCTGAAAAGGTGCTCCGTAGGCTCCTCGAAGGCGATTCCGTCGGCCTCGAAGCGATTGCTGAACAGCTCGACATGACCATCTTCGATGATTACCGAACACTCGCCATTTCCCATCACGAACGCCTTTTCGGCCGAATCACCCACTCGCGTCACCTGCTCCTCGTCGCCCGGCGAGACCTTGATGCGATCGATCACAACGCTGACCGCCGCATCGCCCGCCACAGGCATGTAATCGTCTATCAACCAGCTCTTTCCGTCTATATAGATGCGTTGAAAACCTTCCTGCACGAGGTTCAATAACTGCCCGATAACCTCACCCTCGGGCAGTGGCGCTGCGATCATCACCCGCGAACCCGCATCCTGAGAACAGACATATTCGACCACATCCGAAACGTGATCGACCCTGACTTCGCGACCCGTGATCGGCGAAAAAGTGTGACCAATGCGCGCGTAGAGCAGTCGAAGGTAGTCGTAAATCTCGGTAGTCGTGCCCACTGTCGAACGCGGATTGCGCGTGTTGACCTTCTGTTCGATGGCTATGGCGGGGGCAATTCCCGTGATTGACTCAACATCGGGCTTGTCGATGCGACCCAGAAATTGACGTGCGTAGGCAGAAAGACTCTCAACATACCGCCGTTGTCCCTCGGCGAAGATCGTATCGAAGGCCAACGTCGACTTGCCCGACCCCGAAAGACCGGTTATCACGACTAATTCGCCATGCGGAATATCGACATCTATATTCTTGAGATTGTGGACTTTAGCCCCTCTGACCCTGATTTCTTGTTTAGGCATATTCATCACATCACAACGCAGCACCGACCAAAATTATTGCATCGGCGTGCATATTCGAAAGGACGCCTCGCGGCGCAAAGTTAGGGGAGTGCCGAATAGCGCTCTTATTTTATTATTTCCAACTGTTCGGGATAGGTCACTTTTTCGCAATATTTACACCGCAGAGCATAACCGTCGCCCTTTTTGACCACCGCGAAAGCCGTCTCAACACCCTCGATATTGGTAACGCACTTCGGATTCGCACATCGCGCAAAGCCCTCGATATGGTCGGGTACCTCGACTTGCTGCTTAGAGCGTACCTCGTAATTTTCGATACTGTTGACCACGGCATGGGGGGCCACCAGAGCAATGCGATTGATCTCCTCGTGGCGACAAAAGCGGTCGTTGATCTTGATTATCGCTTTCGATCCCATGCGTTTGCTCTCGAGGTTGTTGCCGAACGTGATGCGATGCGTCTCGCGATCCAACCGCAGGATATCTATGATCTTGAACAGGCTACCGGCAGGGATGTGGTCGATCACCGTGCCGTTCTCTATTGCCGTGACTTCCAGCTTTTTATCGTGTTTCATGTGAATAATTTTATAATTGACAATTGAGATGCCGATTGTTGTCTATCATGCGGTCAGGCACAATCTACACGCCTCAAAAGTTCATATTAACAGACCAACAGCGAGGGGTTGCATGCCTATCTGTTTTCTCAACACGCCCGTCGTTTTTTCAATTTATTACATCGATTGGCGACCCCGCCGAGATCGGGGGAAGCATGCATTATTTCACCCCCAACAGGTAACTGATTATCGCCATGCGCACGAAAACGCCGTTCCGTGTCTGCTCGAAATAGTAGGCTTTGGGGTTTGCGTCGACATCGGTCGATATCTCGTTCACACGCGGCAGAGGGTGCAGGATCCGCAAATTCGGCTTCGTGTTCGACAGCATAGCATTGCGCAGCACATAGACATTCTTCACGCGCTCATACTCCATCGGGTCGTTGAATCGCTCGCGCTGCACACGTGTCATATATACAATGTCAGCGGTTTCGATCTCGGGCCCGATCTCGGCAGTCTCATGGAATTCGAGCCCTTTTTCGCGCAGAAAATCGCGATACTCCTGCGGCAATTCGAGCTCCTTGGGAGCCACAAAGGTGAACCGCGCACCGAATAGCGACAGCGCCTGGAGCAGCGAATGCACCGTGCGCCCATACTTCATATCACCCACCATCATTATATTCAGCCCCTCGAGTCGGTTTTGGGTTTTGAGTATGGAGTACAAGTCGAGCAGCGTTTGGCTCGGGTGTTGATTGGCCCCGTCGCCGGCATTGACTATCGGGATATCGGCAATTTCGCTCGCATAGCGCGGCGCACCCTCTATCGCGGTACGCATCACTATCAGGTCGCTGTAGTTGGCAATGGTCTTGATCGTATCGTGGAACGACTCGCCTTTCGCAACACTCGTCGCATCGGGTTGCGAGAACCCTATCACCCTCGCACCCAGGCGATTAGCAGCACTTTCGAAGCTCAACCGTGTGCGCGTGGACGGTTCGAAAAACAGCGACGCTACGATCCTGCCTTTAAGTATTTCGCCTTGCGGAGCGCGTTCGAACTCATCGGCCAGCGACAGGATATGTGTGATCTCCTCGCGCGTGAAATCGGTGATCGAGATAAGGTTCTTCTTGCCCATATTTCAATTAATTTAGAATTATGAGTTGGCATTTTCAACTACATAGATTCCGTTGCAGTGCAGTTTGGAGGTTATATTTTGTTCGATATTCGATCCAATGCAGGCGTGTAACTTGCCGATACTGATACCGCTGATCCCGAGCAGTCGCAACCGACGAGTATCTGCATAATTTTATAGTCATTAACATTCGTCGACATCGACTCCCTCGATCTTTTTCAGCCGCGCGATCAACTGCCCCGCCAGCGACTTACGTATTGATAACTCCATAACACACTCATTATCAAATACCTGCGAGCCGACAACAGGCGACATCTCTTTTATGTTACGCATAACGTCGTTCATGGCCGTCCACCCGAAATGCAGTTTCAGTCGCTGGTCGACCGTGCGTTCAACCACTTTTGCAGCATCCAGCGCTCCTTCTGCCGCATCACGATAGGCCGCTATCAGCCCCGGAATCCCAAGTTTCGTGCCGCCGAACCATCGCACCACAGCGATCAACACATTACTCAACTCGTGCGACAAAATTTGCCCCAAGATCGGACGTCCGGCACTCCCCGAGGGTTCGCCGTCGTCGTTCATGCGCGTCCGCTCGTCGTTGCCGACACCCATGCGCCAAGCGTAGCATATATGCGTCGCGTCGTGGTATTTTTTTCGCAGTCTGTCGATCAGGATCCGCACCTGCTGCTCGTCGTCCACTGGCCATGCGTAGGCCAAAAACCGACTTCCATGCTCGCGCACAGTCGATTCCGAGGGCTCGGCTACGGTCCGATAAACATCCTCCACTTACCTCACTTTTCGCATTATGCGCTTCCAACGGATACCGCTCGGCAGCCCCTTGTCGCGATTGACCGAGAACCATATCAGCGATGCCTTGCCCACGATATGATCCTCGGGAACGAAACCCCAAAACCGCGAGTCGGCCGAATTGTGGCGATTGTCGCCCATCATGAAATAGTAGTCCATCGCAAATGTGTAACTTGTTGCCTCAGAGCCGTTTATGATTATCTTGCCGTCACGTTCCTCGAGAGTATGGCCTTCGTATTTATCGATAATATCGCGATACAGCGGCAAATTTTCGACGGTAAGTTGCACCGTAGCGCCCTTTTTCGGCACCCACAACGGCCCGAAATCGTCTGGTGTCCAATTATACTGCGCATCGTTCGGGAACACATTCGCAGGATTGTTATTGATCGCCTGAACGACCGACGTAACGTTGCCGAGTGCTTCGATACGCTCGACATTTTCGCGCGTCAGAGGCAGTATATAGTACTTATTATCAGCATTATAGGCTCCCTTCAGGTCATCGTACGAGATGCCCATCTCGTCGAACCGTTGTGCCGAGATCTGCTCGCCGTTGGTGTAGACAAAGTAGTTGAATTGCTGCCCCTGTCCGGCGTCGAAAACAGCGCCGTTGACTATCAACTGCGACTGCACGATCTCCACCGTATCGCCCGGCACTCCCACACACCGTTTAACGTAGTTGTCGCGTTTGTCAACAGGTCGCGATATCACCGTAAAGTCCTGATTCAGACGTATGTATGCCTCATCGCCATACTCTTTTTGGTATTCGCGAACCACGTCGTAGTAGGTTATATTAGTCATCTCTAACAGCACCGTATCGCCGGCCGGGAAGTTGAAAACCACAGCATCGCCCATCTCGACATTGCCGAAACCTTTGAGCCGATGGTACTTCCAGCGAGGCCACTCGATGTATGATTTTCGGGTTTTCGACAGCGGCATCGTGTTGTGCACCAGCGGGAACGCGATTGGCGTATTCGGAACCGCGGGACCATAGGCCAACTTGTTGACGAACAGGTAATCACCCACCAGCAGCGACTTCTCCATCGATGGAGTAGGGATCACGAACATTGCGAAAACAAAGTATCGCAACACAGTAACCACCGCCACGCAGTAGATTATATCGACTATCCACTGCACCGGTTTTCCGTATGTTTTATTGCTTCGGATCCATTGCTTGAACGGATGCCACACGGTGCGAGAAAACCACTTCGAGATGTATATATCGTAGATCACGGGCATTCCAAGTAGCATCCACAGATTCCCCGTCCACACCACACAGAATAAAATATACAGCGCCGAGACGACCCCGAACCGCACCCACTTGTTACTCCACAATTTTTTCATTCAGCAAATCTTTCATTGAGTATATACCCTCCTTTTCATACAGAAATTCGGCCGCCATAACCGCTCCCTGGGCCAATCCGAGGCGGTTTAGCGACTCATGGGAGATAGTAATCTCGTCCACCGCCGACTGCCACCGCACCGTATGGATACCCGGAACCTCGCCCTCGCGCACCGACTCGATCGCAATCTCAGCAGTTGTTCCCAAACGCTCGACATTGGCTGTGATACCCTCGGCGAGAGTGATCGCCGTGCCGCTCGGGGCGTCTTTTTTATG